>Ga0116229_10001794_pt1 | contig 34236 bp, 34 predicted proteins | sample S1TSphgellanicum_3_FD_87313 | JGI IMG/M metagenome (GOLD analysis project Ga0116229, IMG submission 87313) | Host-associated microbial communities from peat moss isolated from Minnesota, USA - S1T2_Fc - Sphagnum magellanicum MG | ecosystem: Host-associated > Plants > Peat moss > Unclassified...
TGGCATGACAAACCAATCTCACTCAAGCTTTGGGATCCATCTGGATTTTACTTATCTTGGGGAGTAGACACCGCCAGTAAGTATATATGTCTTGCACAAAATAGCACAGTTGTTGTTTTGACATCTAGCAAGAATTTTGGCACTATTCATCACTGTGCACCTGCTGCAACCTATCAGGGTCAATGTACACATTCTTGATGGAGGGATAACAAGAGCCATGATGACATACACCATCCAAGCTTGAAGGAGTCTTATGTAATTCATGTGTAGTCTTCCTGAGCTTTGTCTCTTGAGTGCTAGCCGACATCATGATCGAGTTGTCCCATTGCTTCTAGAGACTCAGGATGATGCAGATTTTGTAGAATGGTTTGTCCAAATCTTTTGGGTTGGCTATTTTATACCTATTATCTACACCTACTGTCAGGAGCTGATGAAGTTGGCAGGTAGTCATGGCAGCTCATTCACTGCTATTCCTGGTGAAGGTGACAATCTAACACTTTGTGAGCAACTCTCATAAGGTTATGACTGCACTCATTGTCATGTTACCTTCAAATTGTTGTTGTGGAGATGTCTCTGCAATTTCATAGATATTTAGTCTCCTGCATAGTCATCCTGGAGACTATGGTGTAAGCATCAGGATGAAGAAGTCATGATTACGTCTGTGTGTTTGATTTTGTAATAGATAGCAGTCTACACAGCAACAAATCAAGCTGAGATGAAGGGAACCGACACTTATGATGGTGCAGTAATGATATTTCTGAACGATCCCCTTATCATTCTGTTATGGGAGGCTTGGATGCAAGTTCTCAGGACAGAGATGTTTGTATATTGGTTTGCCCAAATCCTAGGCAGATTATTATATATTTGTCTACACCCACTGGAAGGAGCTAAGGAAGGTAGTGGGGGAGTCATGGCAACTCATTTCTGCTACTGATGACAAAGGTGATGGTCTGACACTTTGTGAGCAACACTCATAAGGTTATGATTGCACTCATTTGCATCTTACATTCAAAGTTTTGTGGAGTTTCCCTCTGCAATGTCATAGATATGTTGTTTGTAGGAAATGTCTGTCAAATTATGAGAAGCAACAACAATACCTATGGACTTCAGCCAATGGTTGGAACATGCAAATGCTTCTCATGTAATACTAAGTTCTCCAACATTGTTACAAGAGTGATCAAATGAGAAGCAATACTGCAATCGTCAATGCAATGTGTTACTGTGTAGGAAGATTGCAAGACCCATTATGCATCAGATCATCAGGATGGAATGGATGGTAGATACAATTCGTGTGCTATCTTCAAAATGGTGAATGTACCATCCTTGAAAAAGCACTATATTGAATACATGATGGACCTGCATGATAGTATGCATGTGCGGTAAGATGCTCTGTGTACAACTTCCAGCATTTGATTGAGAACTACAGATAACTTCACAGCAGTCACTTTCTTGTGGTAAACCTGAATGGATATAGTGATCTGGTATAAAGTAATGCATGTTTCATGCTTGCATCTTAGACAGCAACTCTGTTCAGTTCTTTGTTACCAACAAATGTCTCACAAGCCAGTTGGAAGTTTTGATGGATCAAGATGATTATGACTTGGGGACTGGCCCAGATCAAGTAATGCAGATTCTTCATCACAACATCCCTCTTGGTCTGAACTTCCTTGAAGAAATATGTTGGTTGTGTTGAGCATGAATAGGAAGGGTATACATGACCAAGTTCAGGCAGTTATGTTGTGAATGTTTTCCTTGAAGTCCATGGTGCTTCAATATCCACATGCAAAAACCTCTTTCTTAAGTGAAGACATTTATTTTATGGATTATATACTTCTTGCAACTTGTGTTTAGAGTTGCCCAATGGTTGAGATACAGCAATTCTTCTCACTTACAGTCAATCCTTTTTTTACTGGGGGCAAAGCTGTTTATATTCATGGATTGCTACCCTTTGTGTCAAAATACTGTCCTAAATCTGCAGAGTATTGTTGTTACTGTTGCTGTACAGGTGCGGCTGTTTGCAGCAGAAGATGCACCTGATTTGTCTGGAACTGCTCATCAAGATCTTCTACAGGCAAAGCAGACTAAGTTTATGCACACGACAGTTCCCATATCATCTAGTGATCTTCCTCCTGGTTTTGGTCTTACTATCCCAATAAGTATCAAGCCAGCAGTTGCAGATGTCATACCTGAGGTTCCTTGGCATGCTCCTGCTCTGGTGAGTGGTTTCAAGAGATCTTTTCCCATAATGTTCTGTTTGGTTCCCTACTGTGCTTGATGAGGTTCGTCACAGATATCTTGGAGCATGAAAAGGATGATTCTATGGCTCATGACTTTTGCTGTTTTTCCCCTTTGCATCAGTTCAATCTGCATCCATCATGGAGGGTGATTGCTGGTGGAGAAAGTAAAGAGGTTGCAGTCCAGAGACAACGGGAGCTTAGAGTACTAGAGGCTGTTTATCCCCGAGCCTCATCCATTCCTGAAAGGTATAACTTCCCTGTCTTTTGACCTCAAGAACTATTCATACTCTCCTCATACTGTCATCTAAAACATCAAGTCTCTTGTAAGATGTTCAGGAATCATCTAAAGATTGACTGAGTGCTTGTCATGCAACTGAGGGTTTATTCCATACATGTTGCAGTCCTGCAGAGCCACAAGAACCACAGTTGCCTTATGACGATGAAAGAACTCTTGTCATCCCAGTGGTACCAGTAGAAGATGATGTTACACCTGATCCAGACAATGGGTTAAAATTGGCAGTTGACAAACTTCATTTCCCCCAAGAATCTGCAATGACAGGTAGGTACATGGGCTAGGTTTTCACAACAACTGAACATGTAGAGGTTGATTTGCTAAGCTTTTGCAGAGCCTAGTTGGCAAATGGATCATCTGCATTATTCTTGAAGACTTCTGACTCCTAAATTCTGCTGGTGTTTTGAAGTTTTGATTTTGAAAATTTCCTCACCAAATCCAATTACAGTACTAAATATTTAATGTTTGGTGTATGATGTCCAGAAGAGGTGTTATCCCCTCCTCCAGGCTTTGGGAATCTCACAAAGAAGCCCGTTGATGCAAACTGGTTGGCAAGGGCTCCCCAAGATAATGGCCAAACAAAAGGTTCTACCATCTGTAGGCCCCCTCTGGGAATCATTGTTCCTGCTGTGTCCACCATGTTGGCACCTGAGATCTCTGGTCTCAATCCTGATCAAATTGGATCAAACCCTCATAATGGAACTTCAGTTGCACCTGTACCACCCTTCTATCTGACAAAGACAGAACCTGATGTTATTGCAGCAGCAACTGCTGCATGTAATGCCCTTTCACAGTGCAATGACAACAACATAATAGACCATGAATTGCTTATGAAGTTTCTAAGAAACCCCTCTATGCTCAAAGGCCTGGCAGGTCAGCTCTCAAGCAACAATTCAGCAGAAAACCGAGTTGATGAAATCTCCAACCTGTTGACAGAAGGCACAAGAAGGGGGAATGGAGACAAGTGGGCCCCAAAAGCACCAAGTCTTGAAGCACCACTTGTTGAGCAAGAATTGTTGCGGAGTGGAGGGGACATCAGTGTGAAAGAAAGGAAGATGCCAGTAGTAGCCGGAGCTGCTCCACCCAGCAATGTTGTATTTGAAAGACCCCCAGGCTTTAGTCCAGCTCTGGCAACTACCGGTCCTGGTAGTTTTCAAAAGACATTCAATGCCAGAATGTCAAACGGACCCATGCAGGCATGTCTGCCTCATCCAGCACAAAATGGGCAGCTGTATATACCTGCTACTAGGCCTCCAAGTGCCCAATTGCAAGCCCCTCTTTCTGTTCCACTGCCTTCTGCATCTCAGACAGTCACGTCAATTTCCGGTCGACCATTATCACATCACGATGAGCAATACTTCAAAGATCTCATCTCACAGCATGGAAGGAATAGCACCAATGAAGTGCCAGGAGGGACAGCAACTAGTTCCACTGGAAGGTCTATGGAGTCTGCACCAAGATGGCCAGGAAACGAAGACATTGATGTGGCTGGTCTGTCCACGAGACTGGCAGATGAGCCAAGGAATGGTGAAACCACCAGGTCTGGAATGACTCAACCACGGGAGAAATCAAGAAAAGCTTGCATTTACTTCAACACACCCAAAGGGTGTCGAAATGGAGCCAGTTGTGTTTTTCTACATGAATCTAGCAATAAGGAAAGGGCAAAACGGCAAAAGGGGGAGGGTGGAAAGGCAGAGGGGTTTCACAAGTAGGTCTCAATGAAATCCTGAACCTCAAGATCTCTCAGGTGACTAGCATGCAGCACAGTGGCATGCAGAAATGTGGAGATTTGGGCTCTGCATCCCCAGTGTCCACATTCACAGGTGGTTTGCACATGGTTGCTGGTCTGAAAAAGATTGGAACCTAGTTGATTGGTAAATGCAGAAGCTTATCTGAAGACTGAAAAATGTGGTGAGCTGAAAGGTACCAAAGGACTAGTAGATTACATGCATAATTTTCTAACCAAAGCCTTGAGATGCACCTACCCACCCAATGAAGTAACAGAAACCAGTCATGGCTACGGGAGGAAAACTGGGGGCACCAAAACTCCCTTACATTCTCACCAGAAACAAGATGGTCTTGGCCAATATTTTGATGTAGACTAAGTTTCCCCTGAATGGATGCCCAACAACTGAAGCTTGCAAGCTTCCAAGCAGGCTGATAAAACCCAGACATGTCTGCTTCCACCATTATCAGATTCTGAAATACCAGTCCTGAGAGAATGGTGCAACTTCGAATCACCCATGTTGAAACAGCAGACCACCATGTTCATCTGACTTGAATACATGATGTCTGGGCAAAGTTCATGACCCATTGGCAATGTGAACTTTTGACGAGTCTGCTGAAACTTGTTTTGGTACTGTTTTTTAACAGATCTCTGCAGTGTGGAAGGCGCCTGAAATCATTCAAGGCAATCTGCAATTTTAACCATGCTCGAAAATTTTCACAACATTCCCGAGAGTTGTGTCATGCTGCTGTATTAGTTATGTACCCCAGAGATCGTGTGGCATTTGTGCAGTTCCCAGCCAAATTGATAACTGTTGTAGTCTGAACTCCAAACCCCGCCTTGCACAGTAATGCCATTGGGATTGCTTGCCGGAGTGGCTGTCAATTGAAGTTGAAGGTTGAACAGAAGCTGAATACTGTTGCAGTATTGCATGTTCACTTGAACTGTGTTAAAAGCTCAGGAATACCCTCTGCCTTCATCTTGAGCTTCACATGCACCTCATGAAGAAATGAACAATGAAAAATGAACTTACTTCAATAGCAAACTTCAAGTGAAAAAGCTGAACTTAGTAGTCCTAATAAAACTTGGCCATGCAAAATTTTGTGAAGAAATTTCCAAACTTTTGCACTATGTAATGAATGCTAATTTAATCAGACCATACAAAAAATTTGCTCCATCTTATTCTTTATTGCTCCATGCAAAATCTCTGCTGTAATGAAAAGAGTGCAAAACTCTTTGTACCTTATTCTTGACGCTTCGACCACTAGCTTTGCATTTTCACTAATTTGAAGCTCTTTTGAATGCTAAGGAAATGATTCACCAATTGATGATTCAAGGCCTTTTTGATGTGTATAGTGTTGTTATATATGCTCATTTTGAGACCAAAGGAGGACAAAGGAAGAAGGCCTATGAAAATTCTTCCTACAATAATGCCTAAAAAATTGGTTCAATGATGAGCTAGATAGTGAGGTCTTTTTAGACTCCAAATTATGCTTGTTATGTCCTTTTGCAACAAATGTACACAAGGAAAATCCATGAAACAATTCAAGTTCTCACCTGAAGAATTAATATAAAATCATTTATGACTTGGTCATGGAAAAAAATGCTTCATCCCATCCTTGAAACTAATTTTTTCTCACCCAAAGGAATATTGTTTTGCAACAAAACTTTTCAGGACTTTTTTTTAAAAATTCAATTTTGTAAAGTCAAATTATTTGGCAACCAAATGCTAAATAAAACAATAACTTTAGTCAAAATTGCACTGAAAAAATATATTTATCCAATTTTTTTTTTAAAAAAAATCTAGGGTGTGGAAATTATTACCCAAAAAAATGTTGATATTGATGGCTATCTTTGCAATAGTTCAAAATTCCAAAATATAAAAATGATATATTACCAAACTTGCATATCAATGATATTTTTTCCTAAATTTTTTGCTTGGAAAATTTGATTTCGAACTATGTAAAACATTTTTCCATCAAGAATTAAGTGACAAGAATCCGTTAGATTTGGAGAGGGAAAAATGTCAGACTTTTTATAATAGGTATGTTTTTATAAATAACAAAAATTATATAGGGATGCTTCTAGTTTTGTAGTTTTGTATCTAGTTTATAGCCAAAAATTGGGTAGAATTTCTTCTAGATGATCTTTATTTTGGCAATATAAAGAAATTGGAAAGAAAAAATAGTTGTTGCCAATAGCTAAAAATAGAATCATTTAACAATATTGTTTGTAAAATTTATGTATGGTTTTGACACATAGCAAGGCCATATAAAGATAAACTCAATATGTTATTTAACTTGTGTTAAAGATCATTCACACCCAAAATAATATGATGTTGTGTAGGGTAAAGCCCTATAGTGGTGGCATTCTCAAAATAAAGGGCATGGGATGTCACAATTGGTGACTCCAACTTCACATTTTGGAAATGTTCCTCATTTGTGGGCCTTATTGCACCGTAAAGCAACACAAGGAAAACCTTATCACAAGCCTAAACATCCATAGAACACAAGGTTGTAAGATTGGGAAAGATCATATACCTATTATTAAGGCATTCGAACGGTTTTTGTGTAGGGTAAAGCTTCAATTTGTGGGCTTTTTACATGGCGTAAAGCATTGGCCCATGATGAAGAACATGGATAAAGAAGTGGGAGGTCATGTGGGTGAGGATGAAGAACCAAGAAGTCCCATTGAGTTTTGAAATTTAATTAGAATATTTTTCTTGCACCATTGTTTTATATAATTGAGAGATCCTCCCCTTCCTAAATACTAGGGATTAAAATCCCTCTTCTTTTCTAAAGGGGGTATTCATGTTGATAAGGTACCATCCAAATACAATAGGAAATTTTTCTAAGTACATTGCGTGTCATGGAATCTTGTACATTCATATCAACAAATGGGAAGCATAGTAAATCAAATACCATAACACCTAGGTTGGTTAGGCACAAATTAATTAGTTTTAGATTTGTTGAAAATCCAAAAAAAACCTACCAATCATGTTCAAAATTCAAAGGAAATTCTCAAGCACACTAGCTAGTTTCATTATTTATCATAGTGCCCAATTGTAAATTATTATTATTATTATTATTATTGTTATTGTTGTCAAAAGTAAGTGACAAAAACAATAAAATTATTCGGCTCCTTGTTGCCAAACTAGCCCAATTACTTCTGACCCATTAGGAAAAATCTATGCCACATGGAAAACCATAATCAACATACAAAACCTAAATGGAGCATTAAACCACATGCATGCACTTATTTTAGTGATGATAATTCATAGGAATTCATTTAGGTAGGACAAATTTGTTCCAGAAGTTGTTGCTTTTGGACATTTCCAAACTAGAATATGTTGTCGATTTTCAAATTAAATGGAATGAAAAAATGTCTTGACAATTTTATGTTTTTTAAGAGTTTTTTTTCCTCCCAACACCATAGTCATGAGCAAATTTTCAATATATACCTTTTACACCAATTTATATATCATTTGTCTTCAATTGAATTTGAATCCAATTGAATTTAAATTGAATTGGCTTGACTAGAATTCTAGAATTTAAATTAAACGTAGAATCTAAATTCAATTCAATTCAATTGAACTAAATCAATTTAATTTGGAATTGACTTAAATTTGGGATTTAACTTTAATGTTATCATTTTAATTTAATTCAATTAAACTAAATCTGAATTGAATTGAATTTGAATTCAAGTTGCATGCAATGCCATTCAATATTTTCATTCGAATGGAGCTTAATTTTTACAAAATCAATTCATTTTTTTCATGAGTTGATCATCTATGGTAGTGCACAACAAAATGGAACCTGAGTTTGATGAAATGGATAGAGAAGTGTAGATACTTTTAATGTATCATTTTAAATTTTTTGATGTGGGAACACAATAGTGGTATTCGTCTCATGAAATTCCCATGGGCACACATTTATTTAATGCAATGTGGGCAATTATTTAGTGTTAGTGGTCAAATGTATGGCCTAGTAATGTGGACATATATGCTATTCCATATGAAATATGAAGGGTAAATACTAACACCCATAAGCTTTAGTGTTTTTTGTTTTTTATCAAATTATTTTTTTAGAAATGGTGAAAAATAGAGTGCTTTGGAGGTTTTCTAGTCTCCAACTTTTGATAAAATTTTAATTCAAAAAAAGAAACGGTCAAATTTTACATGAAGTTTTGGTACAATTTTAAAAGTACAGTTCAATGTGTTACATTTTTTTTATCATTGTATTTTGTTTATAGCCTTATTTGGCCGAATACTTGCATGGATGATTGCCATTTTCAACTACATCACAAAATTGAAATTTAATTTACAAAAATAAATAGGTTATATAAAAAAGACAACCACACTACCTCAACTTTATAAAAAGATTGAAGATAAGTGACTTCCCAAGAAAATATCCAAGGATCCATAAAAGTAAGCCATGTCCATAGAAGAGGTATTGTCTTTGATAGGGCCAAGGGAAAAGATCTTATGAGAAAAAGGTTTCAATCATCTTTACTTTGTGAGGTTGAATGTGTTACATGTGTCCTCATTGTGCAACAACTACACTCAATTTGTATGATGACCTTTTTGAGAGCCAATTACCCTTGTTTGCTTCAATTGAAGTCACATGCAAAGGGTGAGCCGTGTTCTTCTTTAGTTGGTGGGGTTGTACAAAGGTCTTGCTTACACCTAATGCCAAAAGCCACCCCCCCCTATGAAGTAGGGACTTTCTCACCATCTTGGTGGGTTTATAAACTATGAATTTTCCCACTATCTTGGTGAGTATACCAACTACAAACTTTCCCACTTGGTTTGGTGAGTATACCAATCTTAACATGTTACTCAAAGAAAATTAATTAAGTTTTCCAATAATGTTCAACTCAAAAAAGGTAAAGATATAAAAACTTTTTGCAAAATCATCAATCTAGTTTGATACATGACCGACATTTACCTTATGCATAAAGTTGTAGGGGTAAGGCAAAATATTTTCTTTAAACCTTACAACTCTTTCAATGGATATGATATGGGAGTAGATTAATTGTAAATAGGTGCACATGACATTCAAGACAAAATGGAAAAATTGTAACTAAGATAGAATTAAAACCTTCTGAGTAATACGTTTTAATTATTCCTATTATGGCTTGAAGGGTACTACAAATCTAAGGAGATTCCAATGGTCATCTCACAATTTTCTTTTTATTATGAAATAATAGTCATGTTCAAGCTAATTGATGGAAAGAACCCCAAACACACACACACACACACACACACACACAAAGAAACCATATGAAGCAAAATCATTTGTTAAATCATTGACAATAACTCCAAAAAATTCATCAAAATTGACTACCCTAATACAAGGGTAGCTTCCACACATGTTTGACAAATATTTAATTAATTTTGAAGATTCCATTTTGTAACAAATATATATTCTAAATATTTCAAAAGATTTTGTATTTTCCCTCACAAATGTTTTTTCTTTGAAAAAAATATTAAATTTTTTTCAACTTTTTTTCCAATTAATATGATTATTGTTGAAGTTGCCAAGGTATGGTATATTGCATAATGTGTGAATGCACATAAGCTATATGATAATTTTTGGATGTACCCTTTAATTCACCCTCATCAAACAATAACATAACCTTTTGTGTATAGCTTGATCCTCAATGCATGTAATTTTTCAAATTTTCAGATTTGTGTGCACATCCACACAAAAGGCTATTTAAATCTAAAATATTTACCAATTGAGGCAATTGAAACAAATAAAAATTCACCAATAAGGTAGAGCATATATTCTCGATATTTTCTTGTTGGTATATAACTTATTTATTGTTGATATAAAGATTTACCTAATCCTCATAGAACACTTGTCTTTTTTTTCCTTTCCTTTAGACATGCGGAATCTCCTCCCCCTTTAGTCCCTTCCCCAACTAATCATAGAATCTACATAACATGGTATCATGTAAAACCTTCAATGAGAATACTTGGCATGTGCTTTGTTAATAACATAGGCCCAAATTTTGATTTTTTTTGCCATGTTTTGAGTCTTGAACCATAAAGATTGATATTTTGAAATAGACAAAACCAAAAGTATCATACTTCTTTTTTATAAGACGACAAAAATGAAAAGTGTTACACAAATTTTGATGCCATTTAGCATGTGCCAAATGTGCCAAGCCTTTTGTTGGTGGTTGTTACATATGTGCATCACTCACAATGCCTTTGCTACATTAGATTGTTTAGGTGGTGTGAAGTAAAGAAGGAAATGGTGTTGGGGTGATGCGGTCATTCTTGGATTGAAATGTGCATGTTAGCCTTTAAGCTTGGTGTTCGAAGATTTTTGGAATGAAATTGTGACATACCTATGTTTTGTTAAAAGTTTTTTTTAGGGGATTTAGGTGTTAATCTTGAGAAGGAAGCTAAAATGGGTGAGCTAAGTTACTATAGTGATAACAATTTGTTTGGTTCAATTGTGGCAAGTAATATGGGGTTGGCATTATTGATGATTACAACAATCATAGTTATGTTTTGTGGTTGGTTTTTTTTGCAAAGGAAAACAAAGGCAACTTTGCCTCCAGGTCGACTTGGGCTTCCTTTCATCGGAGAGACTTTGGAATATATGATTGCTGCAAGCAATAACAATTCATTAGCATTTTTCAATTCTCGTGTTGCCAAATATGGAGAGGTACATCCCTACACAAACATGATCTAATGTTCATTCTTTTCCACTATTTTAAAACTTGGAGACATTTTGGCATAACTTGTGTTTGAATGAGATTCTGGTTGTGAAAAAAAAAAAAACAATACTCAACATAATTATTTGGTGAGCTAGGTGGACACACAAAAATGTTGTGCAAATTGTTCTCTCATTTATTGACATGTTATTTTATTTAATCAACTATAATATACTTAAAATATATCATGTATCCTTGTAAATTGGCTTCCAAATAAGTATTCATTGAAACATGGAAGGGGAGGGGACGCTAGAAATGGTTAGGGATTTTTTTCTTTCATACAACAACCTCATAATCAAAATAATTAGTGAGAGGTCCAATTGTGTATCAACAAAACTCAATTCTAGTGCATATTTTCATTAGTTTGTTCTTTGAAATATTGATAGATTGTATTTCAAATAGTGTTTTCTTAACCATGAAGACCATGATTAAACCCAAATCATGGTTATGCACAAAACATGAAATCAAACATTAAATTAAGTTTTATGTACCACATGAGTTTATTATCCATGAACTTGACAATGTGAATTCCTTCATGTGTGCTCAACACACCTTTCTAATTGACGTTAATATCTTGGATTTACATGAATTCAGATTTTCAAAACAAACATTTTGTTTGCTCCTTCAATTTCTTTTGGTACCCCTGAGGCCAACAAGTTTTTGTTTGCAAATGAAAATAAATTATTCCAAGAATCTTGGCCATCATCAATAGCGAAACTTTTGGGTGAAAGTCTTTCAAACAAAACAGGCAAAGAACACAAGTAAACACATCTTCCACATCCCTTGAATGATTGTTGGTCTATTCATGTGGGTGGTCATAGTTAATGGATATTAACAACTCTATGGCTTGCAATCTAACAAGGGAAAAACACATATAAACACACCATTTGAATATTGTTATTTGATTGATCAATTGGTTTATGTATTTGGGTCAAATTGATGAATGCTAAAACCTTTATATACTTATTTGATTGATATAAAGTTTAAACTATAACTAAGTTCTTGGAATGGACTAGATGAGGGAAAAAATAGTCACAATGGTATCTATCTATGAATGTAATGGATTGTGGGGTTTACATAGGGTTATAATAGATTTAATAGCTTGGGTTTTTGGATTGCTAGAAACTTGCGTCACACTTTCATGGCATTTTTTGGCGCAAGTAGCTTGCACAACTTTGTGCCAAGATTGGATAACACAACGAAAGCACATTTTCAACAATTTTGGGAAGGAAGGGATGAAATCAAGGCAATGGAAACCATAAAACATTTCCTATTTTCTTTGTTGATGGATTTGTTTTTGAGCATAACTGAAGGCCCTGAATTCCATTCTATGGAACACGATGTTGAAGACTACATAAATGGGACATTTCAATTGCCAATTGACTTTCCTGGTTGTGCCTACCACAAGGCTAGGTTAGGTCGTGACAATATAAAACGTACATTGGATAGGATCATTTCTAGAAGGCGAAAGGTATGCAACTAACTTTTGAAACCTTTACTTTAATGATAAATTTTGGTCAAAGATTTGTGAACATACCTTTTCAAGCTTAGATGTATAAGTCTTTATATGACTTTATCACAAAGTCGCATGTTTGTTTTGCCAAATTGTTGGGTCTGAATTGTGGGTTAGAATTTTGTGGGTTAGAATTGTTGATTTTGGTAATGTTTAGTAAAATTTAAGTCAAAATTGGCTATCATTTTGGAACTAATTTTGAAACTTAAATTAAAACCATTTAAGAGTCTGACTCAAAATTGGGTTCTTGATTATATTTATGTGTGGAACCATAATTGAAACCAAAATCTTTGGAAAGGAAAAATTAGACCCATGGGCTAAGTTGGTGGTTAATTGATAATTTATTGTTGATTTTAGTCCAAGTTACTTGAATCCAACTAAATGTTGGCTCCAATCCAAGTTACATAAGACCATATTGGAATTGGAATTGAATCTAATTTTAAAACTCAAATGCAATTTTTTTGGGAAGAATTGGACCTTAGTTCCATGATTCCTAGTTTATGGAACCAAAACCAAAACTATTTTAATTTATTTTATAGCTTTTGGTTCCTCTCATTACCCCCTTGCAAAAATTAAAAATTATCCAAGATTAGTTTTTAGGTAGTGTTGTGGAAGAATTTGATTTAAATAATTATTTACAATTCCAATTTTTTGAAAATCTAAAATCAAAGATCTTTTGATTTTAGGTTTTTCATTCCAATTGCTTCAGCTTCAAGAACTATAAAACTAATAAGTTTCATGGGAAAACATGTAAAGAATTGTAAGTTCTTTTTTGGGGCGAAGGTAGTTCGGGTGGAAATACAATTTGGTGGATCCATTAGGAATGTCACATTAAATTTTATTGGGCCCATCGAACTTTGAACAAATATAGGAAACACTTATTCCAATTTTAAAAAAAGGCATATGCTTTGGAATGCAACGGATAAACATGGAATATATATGTATGTATGTATGTATGTATAATTGTGAAAATATTTAAAAGAAAGGGCCTAGGAATATTATTTGGCCAATTTTGGTTCCTTAACATTTCTTAAGGTGGTTCCTAGTGGTACCACCCAATTGTACTTCCACCCATTCTTGAATCTTTTGAGAATGGTAGTTAATTATATATTAGAATTAGTTTTGCAATTTTTTGAGAACAATGGTTATGGGTAAAAAATTTCCTCCAAAATTGATGGGGGGCTTGGTGTCATTTCTTATATATGCTTGCACAATGTTAGTTTATATGAAATTCAAACCTTACTTGTTTTATGTGCTAATACACAAAATATAACAATTGCAGGATACCAAAGAAAGGAAGGTGGAGAACCATGATCTTTTATCAATATTATTGAACACACCCCATGATGAAGAAGGCAACCCCGTTAAAGATGAAGAAATTAAAGACAATATTACGATGTTATTATTTGCTGGCATTGAAACTACCAGTACTACCATTTCTATGGCACTCAAGTATTTGTTCCTTAATTCACATTGCTTGCAAGAGGTTGTTAAAGGTAAAAGACATGGCCATCAATCAATTTCATAGTATATGTCCATTGTCAAGCATAAGGTGAAAGTTATCATGACTATTAAACATACCTACATCATAAATAATAATAGCAGGAACATTATTATATCTATTTTCTTAATAATGGGAAGGATTTTAGGCAAACCCATCCTTGGGTGGTACCACTAAAAATGTTACACCTTAAATGTTTTTGACCTATTTAACTTCAAGACAACATAGGACTCATTTAAAGAATATTTTTCACTTTGAATTTTATATTAAATATTACCCAAGTCATGTAAAATTTGAATTTTGATTGGATTTACAAAAAATTAGGCCTTAATATTCCAATGAGTGGTTAAAGAAAATGTTTTTAGGAAAATATCGCTTTGGGTTGCTATGTTTAGTAATACGAAAGGAACATGCTTTGTCACTTGTTTTAATGTTTAAATTTTTTAAGAGGGCTTATGATGCTTTTTTTTTAATTTGATTAATAAACAATGGATTGAAACAATCATAAATTTTTGAACATTTTTTCAAGGTTAGGAGTGGAAGGTCTTGAAGGGCCCTTGCATTCATGTTTACAAATTTGTAGTAATTCTCATTTTTTTGTTTCAATCAAAAATTTGAGCCATACCTTAGAGACAATAGTTGTTAAATCAAATATATATATATTTTACAATGGTTCAACTCAACATTAATGATAAAGGGTCAAGAATGTTAAGAATAAATGTCATGAACATTTTAAGAACGTGACTCTTTTACTTGTGTAGCCTATGAAGGTGTTTACAAATTTTCCATGGTGTATACCCAAGTGGGCAACACAAAGCCCATGTGGTGCAAATCAATAGTAAAAATCACAGTTTACAAAGATTAATTATAAGAATATTTGTATTTGTGGACTTGATAGAGCAAATGGAGATATCCAAAACAAAGGATGGGGCACCATTAAATTGGGAGGATACACGCAAAATGAAGTATACATGGTGTGTTCTTCAAGAGACTTTGCGTCTACAACCTGCTGTATTACAAGCATTCCGAATATGCATCGAAGAATTTGAATATGGAGGATTTACAATACCAAAAGGATGGAAGGTAAAGTCTAAACTTGATTGAATGAAGGCACAAACTCAAATGAAAATGGAAACCTCTTGAAAGGATTATTAATGGTGGTATAAAGAGGATTAAATGTAAATGACAAAGGGACCCTAAGTTGCTTGGATTGTTCACACTAGAGTTTGTTTAGGTATTTGATTTTTACACTAATCCCCAACTCCAATTTTTTGAAAACTCAAAATCAAAAAACCATTGGTTCCATTGTTCTAGGGCAAAAAAATTACACTAAAAATTAGTTTTAATTATTTCAAAAAATCAAAAGAATCAACAACTTTCACAAAACATGTAGCAAAAAATCATAAGTTTCTAAGTGGTTCCTTCATAAAATTTTAATTGGTAATTATACATTAAAACCAATTCCTTGTTGAAAATAACGATTATGAAAACAAAGAAGCATCAAGGTTTGGTGCCATTCTAATACCTACACAAATTGGTTCATACATCCAACAATTTCATCAAGGGGCTAAATTTTCAAACTTCCCTCAACTCCCCATTATCACTAAGTTACCGGTTTCATGCATGACAAAAATTTCAATGAATCAAATTACACTTTAGGTGTGAGAACTTTGCCAATTTCCTTATCAATAACCTATTTCATTGGCTAATGTTGTAGGTATCTTGGTCGGCTCACCGAACACATATGTCACCACAAATATTCCCAAATCCGACAAAATTTGATCCCTCTAGGTTTGAAGGATCTGGACCACCACCTTTTTCTTTTCTCGGATTTGGAGGTGGACCTCGCATGTGCCTTGGCAATGAGTTTGCACGCATAATCATGGTGATATTTTTGCATTACATGGTCTTAAATTATGAATGGTGCATGGTCGACCCAAATGAGAAAATTTATGCTATTCCATCACCAACCTTTCAAAAAGGGCTTCAACTCAAGCTTCACAAGAAATAATTTAATAAAATTAAAGCGAATTTTGGTGGGAAACTTGATCGATTAAAAAAATCCAATACAAAACATAGATTTGAATGAGAAACAAGACTATAAAAAAAAAATTGCATTTTTCAATTCTAATTTTCATTTCTTGTTCAACTTTCCTAAAGTATAAATTATAAATTACACCTATTAAGCTTTGTTGATTGTTGAAAGAATTTGATTCTTATTTTTAATACACCACATGCTTGTAAATCATGAACATGTCACACATGTATGTTCTGTTACTTTTAGCATGTGGGATGTGGTTTTTTTTCCTTTTTGTTGATGTGTGGAATTGAACATTTATTTCCAACTTTGGGGTTTTTTTTTGTTTGTGGAGAAGTTATAGGATTTTGTAATATGTTGTTTTTAAGAAATGTTTGTCAAATTATGAAATACAACATGACTTATGGGATTTCAACCAATGGTTGGAACATGCTAATACTTTTCATGTAATCTAAGTTCTGTAGACAACATTGGCACAAGAGTGAGCAATTGAGAAGCAAATTCACTCCATCCATCAATGCAACGTGTAGGAAGTTTGTGAGACCCATTATGCATGGGATCATTGGGTCGAATTGGATGGTAGATATAATTGGTGTGCTATCTTCAAAATGGTGAATGTACCATCCTTGAAAGAGCATTACATTGAGTACATGATGGACCTACATGATAGTATGCATGTGAAGTAAGATGTTATGTGTCCAACTTGCAGTAGATGTCAATAACATGTTTTGTTGCCAACCTCCAGCATTTCATGGAGAACTCCAAATAACTTCATATAATAGTTTGCATTCTTGTGGAAAACCTAAATGGATCTAATGATCTAATATATAGTAGTGCATGTTTCATGCTTGCATCTTAGAGGGAAACTTTTGTGCAATTCTTTGTTACCAACAAAAGTTTCATAAGCTAGTGGTTCAATTGGAAATTTTGATGGATCAAGATGATTATTTCACATCTAACATAGACTTGTGGATTGGTCCAGATCAAGCAATCCATATTTGTGGTCATAACATCCCTCATGATCAAAACTTCCTTGAAGAAATATGTTGGTTGTATTGAGCATGAATAGGATGGGTATACATGACCAAATGCAAGCCAATTATGTTGTGCATGTTTTTCTTGAAGTCCAAAGGACTAGTAGATTGTGTGCATATTTTTCTAACCAAATCATTGAGATGCACCTACCCACCCAATGAAGGAACACAAATAGTTAATCATGGCTATGGCAAGAAAAATCAAGGCATGCACCAAAACTCCCATACATTTTCACTAGAAACAAGGTGGTCTTTGCCAATGTTTTGATGTAAAATAAATTTCCCTTTAATGAATGCCTAGAAATTGAAGCTTCCAATCATCCAAATAGGCTAATAACACCTAGACATGTCCAATTTCACCATTTTGAGATTCGAAAATGCCAGTCTTGAAAGAATGATGCAGAAACACCCATGATCAAACTACAAACCAACATGTTCATATGGCTTCAAAACATGATGTATGGGCAAGGTTCATGACCCATTTGGCAATGTGAATATTTGACAAATTTGTTGCAATTTGTTTTGGTGCTATTTTTTGACAAATTTCTGCATAGTGGAAGGTGCCTGAACAAGTTCAAGCAATTTGCAATTCCCAACCAAATTGATAAATGTTGTAGTCTAAAATTATAGACAAGAGGTTTGTTCCATCTTATTTTTTACTAGAATCAATGCAAATTTCCACCCTAATGGAAACTATCCAAAACTCATTACTCCTCATACCTTATTTTTGACACTACCATTGGTTTTGCATTTATACTAATTTGAAGCTCTTTTGAAATGTTAGGGAAATGATTCACCAATTGATAATTCAAGCCCTTTTTGGTGTGTATATGTGCTCATTTTCATACTAAAGAAGGACAAAAGAAAACATATGAAAATTCTTCCTACAATAATGCCTACAAAATGCTTTCATGATGAGCTAGATAATCTAATGTTTAAAATTTCAAAGTATGCTTATTCTCCTTTTGCAATAAATGCATATAAGGAAAATCCAAAAAACAATTTGAGTTCTCACCAAAATAATATAACAAAACAACTTTCCAAGTTGTACGAGTTGGTCACAAAAAACCATTTGTGTTTTCACCACTACTACAAAATGTGGGTGTAGTTCACTAGTCCCCGTTCACTAGACCAGTGAATTCACTACTTCTTCACTGGTCCCCTTTCACTACAACTAGTGAATTCACTCAAAATCTAAGGAAATCACTTGGCGTACAAGGACACCGTTTGTTGCACCCAAAGGAATATAATTTTGCAACAAAATTGTCCTTGAGGATTTAGTCATGAAAACCCATTCATTCTTCATCCCATCATTGAAGGAATTTGTGTTATCACCCAAAAGAAAATAGCTTTGCCACAAAACTTCATTTTTCATCTTGATCATGGAAAAACCCATTCATTTTCATCCCATCCTTGGTCATTTTTGCAACTTTTTTAGACGAATTGCTTTCACTTTAGATGCCCCATGGCCATGAATGAAAGATGTTGGGATGGTTATTATGAATAATTACCTATAAAATGTGTAGGGTAAAGCCTTAAGGTGGGGGCGTTTTAAAAATAAGGGACCTAGGATGAGAGATAGTCAAGTTTGACCTTGCATTTTGGTAATGTCCCCCACACATAGGCTTTACCTATCCAAAAACATGAGGCAAAAATTATAATGAACCAAACCTATGTAGATTACGAAGCATATGAATCGGAAGGTTTTTATGCCTACTCTTCAATATGGGAGGATTCTTACACCTACAAGTAGGCATAATATCTCTCTCAATTTCTAGGACAGAAATGATGGATATATAACGTGCCTTCCACATACACACAAATTTTCTCTGAATGCTTTACAAGATGGATATTACACCTCCTCCTCAATAGTGGGAGGGTTCTTACACCCATAAGTAAGCATAATTTCCCTCCCAATTTTATGCTTCATGATCTATGTAGGTTTGGTTCATGATAAATTTTGTCTCTGTGCTTTACTTTGGTGAAAGCCCATGGGTGAGGGACATTCCCATAATGTGGGGCCAAACTCAGCTATCACCTTTGTTTTAAGCCCCTTATTTTGAGAATTCCTTCATCTTAGAGCTTTACCTTACACAAAATTACATTGAAGAAATAAACAAGTTTGTCCAAAATTTTGTCCTCCTTCTTCGCTTGCCCGCCAACAACGTCAAAAGTTCCATCTTGCCAAGTTTGAGCTTTTAACCTTGATTCTTTGCTTTTTGTTTACATTTATGCATCAATTGGTGGAAAGTTTGTTGAGTTTTTCATTTCAAACGTTTTTTGAATTTTTTTTTATGTTTTTCAGATTTCAAAGTCTTTTAAATGTTATAATGTAGGTAAAGTTCAACCTTGGTTTCAACCATTTCTTGTTGGCTTTGACAAAATATCAATGGGCTTTTGTGTTTTCCTTAAATTGAATCACGTGAATTTTGCATTTGTAAGCAAGGTTGAAATTTTTGGTTTTTTTGTCCTTGGAGTGTGAAGAACTTTGTACCTTTAGTGTTCAATTTTGTTTAGGATGGTGTTCAAAATGCCTTGTCCTTTGAAGAGAGAACCTTTGATTGAAAAAAATGAAAACATGAGAGAGGATCTCATAAGCAAGAAAGATAGAAGATTGAGAAGGTCAACCATGCACTAGGTTGTTTAAACTAGACAATTGATGATTTTGCATCAAAATTGAAGCTAAAGGCTAAAGGTTTAGATCCTCAAAAGGACCTAGCTTCTAAATTATATCCATTGATGATGTGGTTGCTATATTTGGAAAAAAGGTAACAAAATGGATGGAAGGTGAGAGTGAGTGACTCCCTAAGTGAATGCAAATGCAAGGCCCTACATGAAATTGTATGAAGCTATGTATGCTCACACTCCCACAAATAGTTTTCTTGTAGTATTTTTGCGAAGGTGGTCGGTTCATCACAAAAGATGTAAAGTCGATTGGCCACAATATGCATATGATACTACCCAAGAATGGATGAAAAGAATGTGAAGGCCTTCAATGTCTTCAAAAGGGTTTTATGGCTTTTTAGCTTTTTTGGGGCAACTATTAAATATGAAAAACCCCTACTTCTTAGCGATGATGGGGACGATTGCTTTGTTTTGGAAGGGGTTAAACAAGTCCAGGTGTTTTTACTAGACCAAATTTACAATGGTGGAGAAGTGACTAGAAGCTACAGAACACCAAGATCATACTTTCCTTCCAAGGAATTTTGCCATGCAATATGAAAAAAAGGACTTGTAGATAGAAGTACTCTCATTGCATGCAAATTTGCTAAACAAGAAGAGATCTTTAGAAGGTGTGTAATTTGACCTTGTAAAGCTGGAAATTAAACTTAAAGAAACACAATAAGAAGTTGTGAATTGTCAAACCCTGAGTCAAAATTTGAATGCCAATATTGACCATGTTATTGTAGACAAGTCAATAGCCATGGTCTTGAAGTCTATGGAGGATTTATAGGTTGTTGAGTTTGATTATAAGGTCCAGCAAATCTTGGTGAAGAAAGAATGTGACAAAGTTGAAACTATTAAGAAGGAACATAATGAAACTTCTTTTCAGTTGGAAAATGTGACAACTCAAATAGCCTTGTTGGATCTTTAGATGAGTCGCAACAAGATGTGGGTAGCAAGTTTGTTGAAGCAAATCAACCTTATGTCCAATGGGTCTAGTATATCAAGTTTTCCATTGCCTATAATTGACCTAAAAACCATGCCCATGGGAAATCTTCGTTGCATCATCATCATTGCTTACCCTATTTGCAAATTTTAAAAAGAACACAACAATATTTTTGTGTTGTCTTGTGGTTGTACCTATCATTCGTTTTGTCTTGGGTTGCACTTGGAAATAAATGCCACCCATTGTGTTGTTCCTAGATGTGGGAAATTGTTGTTAGTTGAATGGTTGGCTAGTTCTAGTTTTTAGCAGAAGCTTCAGATGGTTTTCAAGAGGCCCAAATAAGAAAAGGGGTGCAATAATTTGACATGGAGCACCATGAGAAGCTTACAAGGGTCAGTTTCACCAACCAATAAATAAATTTCAAGACTACATTTCTTTTGTTGATTTGTGTTCTTGCAATTTTGAATGTACTTAAATTTGACATTGTCCTCTAGCTAGTTGTCCACTTTCTGGACTACTTATAATCAATTGCATACCTTTGTAATAGACTATTTTGGCTGAATTTAACTTTCAACTAGGTACCATGTAATGTTTAATCTTTTCATATTCTTGCTTTGCACTTATCACTTGTTGTTATTAGTTAACATCCACTAGTTTTACTTGACATCCATTGATTAATTAGGACATGTGTGGGCAATGTACATGTTGGCTACTTGCTGCAAGTGGACACGCATGAATTCTACTTTGGTAGGTCTAGGAATTAAGCATTCTACTTGGGCAATTTTTGTTAAGTACTTGGTACTTGGTATAAGTGTCAACACCTACTTGTGGTGAGTTCATTGCCACATGGTTACTTGGGTGATGCAAGTGTTATAGGCATGAATTACTTGTTGGTGTTTGTCTACTAGTTGTTCAAATGGTAAAGTATCATTCACTTTGAACAAGTAGGGTACATCTACTTGTATTCAATTCATTATGACATGTTTATTGGCTTATGTATGTTTTATACTTGTAGGCTACTTGTTGATGTTTGTCTACTGGTTGTTCAAAGGGTGAAGTTTTAATTCACATTGAACAAGTAGGATGTCTACTTGTGATTAATTCAATATTACATGGTTACATGGTTTATGTTTGTTTTATTTTGTAGGCTACTTGTTGTTTTGCTATTGGTTGTTTAGCACATAAAATGATTAACCAAGTGAACGAGTATCTCATACCTATTTTCTAGTTGCTAGTAATGGGCTGCAAGTTCTATATTTCTAAAATATATTGTGTTTACTTGTTTTATATATAAATAGACCTTGTTGGTAGATGTTATTGTTTGTCCATGCTAGATTATTAAATAGTTTTAACACATCCTTTCATGTGATTTTTGTTTTAATCATGCATTGTTGACCTTGGTGTGTTTGCTATTGTAGTTGGGTCTCAAGCACTCCCTTTACTAATTGATGAATCCAATCAAGTGGATGGTGGACAAGGCTTTTAGAATGAGGTGGAAAGCAAAATGTCACACCTACTTGCACTCCAATTCCAACAAGCTTGACATCTACTTTTGTTGAAGATAGATTTGATGTGTTGGATGGGAATGGCAAAGAGAATGTGCAATTAATCAAAGGACCTTAACTTGCTTGGATTGTTCATATAAATGTTTGTTTGAATATTTGAATTTGTTAATAAGCCCCCAATTCCAAGGTTTTTGAAAACTTAAAATCAAAAGAACCATTGGCTCCATTTATTGGGGCAAAGAAATATACGTTAAAGGTTAGTTTAATTATTTCCAAAAAAAATAAATCAACAATATTCATAAAAAATCTAACCAAAAAATGTAGTTTTCTAGGTGGTTCCTTCAAATTATATTTTAATTGTTAGTTATATATTAAAACCATTTTTCAAAAATAAAAATTATGAAAACAAATAACCATGTTGAGGTTTGGTGCCATTTTTAATACTTGCACAAATTACTTCATACGTCCAACAAATTCATCAAGGGGTCAAGTCTTCAAACATCCCACAACTCCCCATGATCATTAGGTTATTGGCTTGATGCATGACCCAAATTTCATTCAATGAGATTACCCTTTGACCTTTAAAGTTGTCGACATATATTCCAAATTGCTTATTAATAACTTATTCCATTGGTTAATGTTGTAGGTATTTTGGTTAGCTAGCTAAACACATACGTCACCATGAATATTCCTAATTCCAACAAAATTTGATCCTTCTAGATTTGAAGGATCAAGACCACCACTTTTTTTCTTTTGTTGGATTTGGAGGTGGACCTTGGATGTGCATTGGCAATGAATTTGCACGCATAACCATGGTGATATTTTTGCATTATATGGTCCTAAATTATAAATGGTCCATTGTTGACCCAAATGAGGATATCTATGTTACTTTAAGACATACCTTTCAAAAAGGGCTTCAACTCAAACTTCACAAGAAATAATTTAACAAAGTTGAAACTAATTTTGTTGGTTTGGTTCATAAAAATCTAATACAAAACATAGATATGACTGAAAAACAACACTAGAAACAAATTCCAATTTTTTTTGTTTTTATTTTATTTCTTATTCAAGTTTGCTAAACTAGTATAAATCATAAATTACAAACATTGAGCTTTGGGGTGCAAATATGCTTAGAGGAACCAAAAATCATGTTGGAAAACTATCTCAAGTGATTTTTTCAATTATGTTGTATGACATGCTGATTTTTCAAGTGAACAATTATATAGTCCATTAACTCTGCAAAGGATATTTTGTTGATTAAAAATTGGGAGACTATATTGTAGACCAATTTGCATTCCTAAGTCTTGGTGACTTCAACTTTCATATGTAACTTGCTACTTAGATGTCATTTTATTGGACTTTGCAAGTAAAATTTGATAGTTTGTGACATAGGTATCTTTATCAATTGAAAATGTACTCTATTGATTTTGATAATATTTGACAATACTAATGAATGGGAGATACGATGAGACTATTTTTTTGTTGCATGACCTAGAGAGGTGGAAAACTATTAGCATATTGGATGTGGCAAAACAAAAATTGTTTGCAAGAATTGTTGTTACTATTATCACATGTTTCCAAGCAAGTGTAAACTACAAATTGATCACAACATGTCCAAATTCCTTATTAGCCTTTTCTCGATATGTTTTAAATTTCCTAATTCTTCATGTAAATTGATATTCTTTCTACATGTATCATTAAAAACATTGATTTTTAAGGGTGTATTTCACACGTCTTTTTAGTGGGCAAGTAAGTAATGTTTTTATTTATTTTTGGGGTTGCAAAATGAAATTTGCTATTGGTTAGTGATATTAAAAAACCAACATTTGGGTTTGTAATAATACTAATAAAATCCCCAAAATCACAACATTTTTCTAGTTGATTACATGATTGATTACTGCAAGTTAGATTAACCAATTGATATACAAACCTAATTTACTAGTGACGAATAAAAATTCAAGACATTGTCACCCATGTTTTGCCAAACACTTGAATATGATGTTGCTTGTTGTTTTTCTCTTAATAGGTTCTTGATCAAATTTTCTTATTGTGTGTCTTTTGTTCATATGAAGATGAGTTGTTCATTGCCATACCATGGAATAAAAACTATTTTGAAAGATAATATGATGATGTTATTGAAAATTGTTATAGGTCACTAGAATATGGAAATAATAATTTATTACAACACAATAGTTTATTATAATTTTTATTTTAATACATTCCATTGCCCATTAGGTGCAATTAAACTATGGCTCTTAAAATATGGAAAATTTCAAAGGCTTTCTATGAATTATGAATGAAAATAAAATCACTCATTACAAGTGAGAAAATGGAAAATAAATAAATTAAATATTTTCAAAAATAGGTAATGATTATTAGTTTAGTTTTTATGCAAATATAAATAATTGCAAAAATAATGAGTTATACAATACCAAATAAAGTAAATGTAGGTGAAGAATCAATTGATCATAGTAATATTGAGTGGTAGTATGTACTTTTACTTAATAAAAATTGTATCATCTTTTCATTCTTTTGCAATTTAATTTAAATGTTAGAACTAAATTATTTAAAAAATAGATAATGATAATTTTTATAGCTTATAGGTGGTAATTTCCATCCAAAAATCTAGCAAGTTATATTTTTCAATTAGAGATACATTCCTATCAATTAATAAAAAAATGTTCAAATAACCCTAAACGAACTTTCTTTACAAAATTTTATAAATATTGCTATGTGATGATCAATATTTTAAAAAACATTCATGAAAATTTCCAAAACGTGACACATTTAAAAAAAAAAAGAATGTTCTATTTCAAATAACCTTTTTGGAAAAATACTTGCCAAAAAATGATCATAAGTTGATTTTTTTTAGAAAGTATCATCACACTTAATAGTTACAACTTTTTAAAGGAATTTGAAAAATATGTCACTAAAACAATCTAAAACTAAATGGGGATTCTCACCACCCTATCTATACAAGAAAATGGAAAAAAGAAAAAGAAAAACTATAATATATATTTGGCAATTGATAGGTATCAAATCGATAAGTGATTAGCTAACTTATAATAATAAAATCTACCAAATATAGGTAATAGTATCAAATAACCATTAGGTAATGGATAACAAAACCAATGTATAATATAACATTGTGTAATAACTAATTGAAAATGAAACCATTGGGTAGTAACACATGCCTAATCAAAAGAATTATTAGGAACAACGCATAAGGTGATTGCACAAGAAGGAAAAAATAATCACTCATTGAATGGAAAATGCAACTTCAAATATTTTCACCATCTACTTAGTCCATCCCCCCATCAAAGTTAAAATGGTTCATACATGGGTCATAGAGTATGTGATAAATTGAAAGATTACATGAGATTAAACAATAAAAAAACAGGCGAATTATTCTTTTGAATTGTTTCAATGAAGTCTTTTTCATCAAATCTATAATACTAATGCATCATAATCACCAAGGAAATGAATGTCATCTATTATGGTTTGTGGGTGTGCACTCAAAAATATATATTCTAAAAAATTATTCAAGTACTATTCTAGGCTATGGAAGTATGGGCATTTATATATATCTGTAGCCATGGCCAAAATCTTTTTAACATAACATATTCATATTCATATTCTATCAACTTCAATCCAATACATAATATAGTCAACCTTCGTTAAATTCCATTCAAATTTTGAAAATATTTGATCATAAAGTCAAATGCATTTACAAAAATTGACAAATATGTTGTTGTCAAGTATTAAACCCTTAACAAATGTAGCACCAACATTGTCCTTTCATAGCAATGAGATTAGTATTACATTTAGTTCTTGTTATTTAAATCGTTACATTATTAAGGAAGGTTTTTTTTTAAATTTGTAATTTAAAAATTTCCCAACCTTATGGTGTGTTTTGCATGTTGTTAGTATGGTTGGAAAGCCATTAATGAAACATGAAAGTAAAATAAAACTAATGCCATAACTACAAAGGACATGAGCTCCAAGTTCCAACCACATCCCTTATGTATGTCTACTTTTAGTAATGTATACCACATTCAAAATAACATATAAGTCACTTCCCCACCCCCTTTAGGGATTATATTTTTAATTTTGTGATGTAGTTAAACTAGTTATCTGCTAAAAGAATATTTAGCAAAATTTAACCATAGACCAGGAAAAAAGTAAAAATATTAAAAAATCTTTCACATTTTTTTGCATACATGTTAAAACCTCATACACAAATATGGTAGTTTACATGTTAAAATTTAGCTACTAAAGAACCAAAAACCACATCTTTTTAGCCACTTTGAATTGTCCTTTTAATAAATTGGCAATTTTTAGCCATAAAAATAGTTGAACCTCACACTTAAATATGAAACCTTGCACAATGTAAAATTAATATTATCCAAATGTCATAGGAGACAATCAAAACCAATCATATTTTATTGTGTGCATATTATTTACATGCGTAAAACTTAATTTCACTTACTTATAGTTTGACTATTTACATAACACACCTGAAGATATTTATAGGTCTTGAATAACTACTAGATATTATAGGTTCATTTTTTCATTTATTTCACAAACCCTTGAGTATCATGGTCATTCCCATCGATTCAACAACAATTCACTAGCATATGCCTTCTCATGTGCCTTTTCATGTCAATGTAGGTAGTTAAGTTAAATTGTAACATGCCTTATTCATTTTCCTCATTTTGATGTTTATATTTGATCATTTAGACATCTTTTAGGTCAAATCAATTTTTGTTCTTTTTTTGGTAGTATAAAGTCAACAATATTGGATGTTAAAAATGTTAATAGTTTGTCCAATCACCTCGCCTTCATTAGATTTATGATATGACTAAATTTTGTTTAACAATAAGAACGAATAAATCAATTTTTGTTGTTTGTGACAATATGTTCCCATATCATTCTTGCATAAATGCTTCCTAGATGAATTACCTCTAGAGCTCATGAGGCCAAAATTATAACCTCTTCTAGACCTCCCACTAGCTCTTTTGAATCATTATGCACTTTAACCCCCATGTAAGATTCTTGAAGGTATGTTATTTTCAACTAGGGGAATTTTGTTGCATCCACCTTTAATGTTAGACTCTCCACAATGCTCACTATGCACTACATGTTTTGAATCACTTTGAAAGTGTGCGTACAATGGGCCACCCCAATTCACCATTGCAAACAAGTTGTATTTGGGAATACTTCCAATGAAATTCATTAATTCCCTAACCATGACAGAATTGGCTATGACAACATTGGCTCAAAATAGTGTATGGTTATTTGTTATGAAATTTAGATGAAATCATATAATTTGTTCCCATAGTTATGTAGTTGTCGCAACACTAGCCCCACCTATAGCCTTTCTTTTTACAACATTGTAGCAACGGGCTATTTCAAAGTTTCAATTGTTGGGTCCCTAACTCCACTCAATTCATTGTGACTACAAATAAATATTTAGTTCACAATGTTGCATTTACTGATATATTTGATTTCTACAAATCTAACAACCCATGTTACAAACACGTGGAAATTACATCTCCTCTAGAAGGTGCTTCTTCATACATTTTTCATGTACTTTATGTGCTAATCCCAATTATTTCAAAACATTACTTAACATTTTCCCCTTTTTGGACAATAATTCATTTAGATTCAATCATTGATAAACTAGATGTTTTAGACACGCCTAATACTTTGTGGAGGCTACAATCTCTTTGGACATTTCAAAAGATAGACATACCAACCCCATTCTAAAAGTTATTATTGATATAAAATAAAAAATATTCATCAACAACTCATCACTTATCTTGGATTTCACTCCTAGATTAATTCACCAAGAGTCCACAAGGCAAGCTATGCAAATCCTTGTTGACCAACCTTCACACGACAACATAGTGGTCTGTTGTTCAATTGAGATCATTAATGATTATAATTATGATATTTGGAAATATCAATTTCATGAATTATTCCCTTATGGTTGCGGTGGTCCAAATGAGCAACATTTAACCAAATTAGGATTGGAAGCTTATATGGCTAATGCTTTGTGATTATCCTCAAGGTAATTTGCTCAACACCATGCATTTCCCTTAATAACATTTGGTGTGCTTGTTCACAACCATGCAGCCACTTCTGTCTATGTTCATTACAAATAGTCTGCCTTATTGATGCCACGTAAGCAACCATTGTAAGTTGAGACAATCTTGCTTTTAAGGTTTGGATCATTGCCCTTTGACCTACATTAAATTCACAACAATTTTTTAATATTTACTCAATCATTTAATTACATTTGATTATGGTGTTACTTATAACCAATTGTTTTGTGTAGTTGAACTATAAAGATGCCAATCACACATGCCTCTTCCAAGATTTACCAATGTTTTTGCAAAAGCCACTTATCAATGACCATGTATTTGCATTGCAAGTCGGGATTTGTGTTGGACTCAAACATTATTGGGGTTCCAATGAATAATAACAACATTAAACTTGAACACACATGTTTTCACAATCAACAACTTTGGGCCAACCATCCCATTTTTTCACTATGATTCCAAATAATGTTGGTAATCATTCGTTCCTTTCCTACTATGATCTTTACTAATTCAAAATTGTAATATCAAATAAACCAATTAATGAATGGTAATTCCTCACATGATAATTCATATAGGTGTTTGGCATGTCACCAATTATGTTGGGGTAATTTCCAATGACTAGTTTTGCCATATGGACACCACCATCCTACCAATCTCATGTGAATGAGTAGTGATATCAGCCAACAATCATGTTTCTTGTGCCCAATATTTTGATCGGATCATGGATATTGTCATTGATGTATTAATGGGATGGGATGGAAAATTGTAATGTCTTATTCCAGGTGATGGACTATTTGACTTTTGTAAATGGTTTTTTGTATCCCTGAAATCCAAAGTATTTGGGAACCTCCACACCCACCGGTTGGTGTATACCCATGGCATGCCAACCACTACCACTAGATTCCTACACCTTCAAAGTGGATTCAATTGCATTAACCTTAACATTATTAAGATACCAAAACCACTCCTAGGCTCATTCAAAATCTTGTTTCAAGAAGTCCACATGCATGCATTCTAGAATTGTGTGTTGCTTTGCTTTCCCCCAATCAACCACTTCTGTGATAGTGCCCAATGCCAATTTCAAGATCATTCCACAATGTCAAATTAGCAATGAATACATCAATGTGTATTTTCCAATAGTTGTTGCCACATTCAAAAACAACCATGACATACATTGCCTCATTGGTGGAGATGGACAATAACAATGATAAGTACTTTGAAGATGATCCAAACGAGAATCATGAATTTGACTTTGAAAATGACATGGCAAACGTTGGCCTTTCACAATTTATGTATGGTGACTTTAATGCCATACCTAATTCAACTGTAATTGCTGAAAATCTAGTCATTGCACTTGCACATGTTGTTCCCAACCTATTTTGCCACAAGGATCTGACAACATTTCATGCTAGAATGAAGGATTTTCATGATGTTCCACATGTTAATTCAATCCTCCAACATTTTAAATTGCATTTATTGAATTCAATATGCATCTAATCACAGTTGAAATGGTTGTGACAACTACACATCATATGGACTAGACACCCCTTCTTCTATTTCATCTCCTCTTATAATGTACCTTTCTTTGAAAGATGTTTTAATTGTTCATAATCTTAACCAAAAGCAGCATGCCACGTGTTCATGTTGGTAGGGCGAATGTTGTTCAACTCATATGATAATTTAAAACCTACATAGCCTTTTTCATTTGGCTTGGTGAAGATGTAGGAATCGGTAAGAGTTGTGTCATATGGATTTTATTAACTTCAGCCTTTAGTTGGTAATGACCAAATTTTGTCATGGTCATTACTGAACTCAGAAATGGTTGTTACAATATTCAATATTGCAACAACCATTTGTAAGTTCAAGTTTATTTTATTTGCATCAAATTTGCTTCAACTTGCCTTCAATTATTCATGTGCAAAACTATTTACTATATAAAGGGAATCTTTACCAATACAATTCCATGCTTATGTCACCATGGCCATTGTTCCACTCTTTCTATTATGAGTGTTGAAGCTTCAATTGCCTACATGATGACAAAACAAGTTGTCTGCTAATGATTTTGGAACTTGTGGTGAGATTGCCCATCATGTGCACAAAAAACAACTTTGGACCCAAGGAAGTTGCTAATGGCACCTTGAGTCATGTTATTGATTTCCAAACCGAAGTTTCACTGTTTCTATTGAACAAATTCCCATTGTCCTTGCCTTTGTTATCACAATTGACAAATGCCAAGGACTAACCTTTTCAGGACCTATCCTTGGCATCTTGACAAAACCCAAATAAAAATGATGCATAATATATGTAGCTTTATCACAAGTGAAACATTTGGTAGACTTGAAAGTTTTTGAACCCCTTTCCCATATTATTTAAAATATTTCCAACCAAAAAATGTTCACCTCGCAAAAAACACATGTTTACAAGCTTTAGAAGAAGTTGCTTTGATGTCATTTTCACATAAAGACTTTAGAATACCCAAGTTAGCAGCCTCTTAAAATATGATTATCCTAACTATCTAACTTAACTTACTTTATTTATAAGTAATTACCCTAGATTAATATAAATAGCTTTTTGTACACCTAGCTATTTAGGTACTCATAAATAATTCGATCTACACTTTCCCATCCTAAATTATGCAATTATATAATCATGTAATGTTATAAATGACTACCAACCCAATGATAGATTGGGGCTTATTAGTATTACGTGAATATGAATTTATTCACCATCATTATACTAGTTTAATTTTTGCAACTATTAAATTATTTGAAAAAAATAAAATTATTTGATACACATGTTTGTATTTGGCATGCATCACACCATATACAATTTTTTAAAAATAATACATTAAATTATTTATCATTTATTATTTAATTTAATTTATTTACTTGAAAAAAATCAAAGGAAAATAAAATGCAAATATAATTGATCGTTACTTTTAATTGGGAGATTCTTGAATTGACATTAAATAACCTTCAATTTAATCGAGAGCTTGTTTTTGTCCTGGTCATGGGGTTCTAGTGGGTGTGCTTCTAATATTTAACAACATACATTGTGATCAATTGGGTTGTCCAATTTCTTCACAAAGAGTTTTTGAAGTGAATGGGAAGGAAAGGAAAGAGATTATTTTTCTAAGAAACATGAGCTCCAGATAAATTGAACCCATTAGAGGAACAAAAAAAAAAAAAAACAACTTGGTTGTTGCATAATCAAAATTGCATTAACATTTTGGTTGCATGTCTAGTGATCATGGTGATGAACCTTATGTGAATAGCATGTGTAGTGATCCTGGTGGTCATGGTGATCAGCCTTATGCGAGGAACATGTGTAGTGATCCTGGTGTTGTTCAAGAGAACCATAGACAAATAGATAGATAGACTCACTCCAGATTCGAAAACATGCTTATAAGAAGACTTCTGATTGATTGAAGACTTATGGGAGAAATATATTTTTCATCTTACATATTTAAGACAAACTTAAAAACAATAATTTATGTAGAAAAAAGCCTTTGAAAAAAAATTTCAGTCCATTAAAGTAGACTGATTGTTGTTTTTACAAAGGAGTTTAAAAAAAAAAGCAATCTATTAAAGTGGACTGTTAATTTTCAATGGACTTCTTATTTATATTTATGTTTCTAGACCAACCCAATTTGAACAATTGACATTTATACAATATTTTAAAAAATACACCTAAGATCGTAAAGTCTATCCAACATATCAAACAATTTGGTAAAGATAATCTTGGTTTTATTATTTATGAAAATAAAAAAGTTAATAAGATTTACAAATATTCACCTTGTATACAATAGTGAAGGATTTTTTTAAAAAACATTTTATTACAAAAAATACCATTTTGTCATGAAAAACACTTATTGTTTGAAAACAACTTTGAATTTTCATATCTACAAGAGTGTCAATTCAAAGGAATTTTACAACATCATGAAACTTTACAAACATATTTATTACAATATGCAAATCGAAATTTGTTTGAAAATGAAAAAAAAACACAAGTTTTTGAATTATTTTGGGAAAAATATCCATATTTACATTCGACATTAAAAATTGAAAATTTACATATGAAACAACCATGAATGAAGATGTATTAAAATGTATAAAATATGTTGAACATGCTTTCAAAGATGAAATACAAGATGAAATACTTAATAATGAAAAATTGAAAAGATTTGAATTTTTAATTAAACAATCAATAGGGTTACATATATTAAAAGGAACACCTGGAAGTGGTAAGACTTTTCTAATTAAATATTTTACACAATATCTCAAATGAAAATTTTGAATGAACTTAATTTTATAAATGAATCAGATTTTGGAAATTTAAAATATTCTAAAATATTTGCAAAGGGTAATGAACCCTATTTATAAGAATTATAAATGTGGAACACTTCAACTTGTAAATTATGTCATTTGGAATCAAAGGACAAAAGATTGGTGATGAGCACCTCTAGATGTATAATTTAATTATTAATATAATACAAATAATTTATCAACATACAAACATTTATAATTTATTTGAATATAAAATAAAATATTCAATTGGGTACTTTTACATGCATTTTAGTTGGTCAGAGGAACCTTGTTTTTAAAGATTTTTTTTTATCTTCATAATTAAAAAAATCGTTTAGTGTTCAATGATATTTTAATCATAAAGAAATGTCTATGATCTTCACTAATAAGGTTTAACACTTGGAACTGACTACAATAAAAACTCAATAAAAGGGTTGATCATTCTACATTCGTCAAATTAGTACATTAGTTGTATCTAAAAGTTAATAATTAAACCATTTTAATTGCATGAAAATTGAAAAATAATAATACATGTGATATTCATGTGACTATAGGTTCATGTTCTAATTATTCCTTAATTTTTTTTTTTAATGCTCTCCTTCAATTTGTAATGTCTTATTGTTTTTAATTTTCAATAAATAAAATTCCTAATTCTTTTGCTGTTTATTGCTACAAAGAAAAAGAAAAAGAATTAAAAGAATTAGTAAATAAAAATATATTGAATATGTTTATCCAAAGATGTTTTTTTCAATGGACAATATAGGCTTAATTAAGGGTATTCAAGATTTCACAAGGCTAACTAAAAGAACTTGGGAACTACAAAATTGGAAACTATAGATTTTTTAAAAATTAAAGAATTTGATTGTTTTAGGGTTTTTAAAAATAATTTTATTCATTGAGTACATTGTTTTACAAATCTTTTGTTAAACATATTAAGAATGAAACATCCATATTTCCTATGTATTTAAACTATTAAATTGTAAATCATTGTACATCTTAAATTGTTAAACATGTTTTATTATACATATATGAATGCTCATGATATAACATTTGAAATTCTTTCTTATTCAATACTTTATTAACATTTCTCAATTCAAGAGTAATAGCACTAAATACATATTATGAAACATTATAAACATAAAAAAATATTAATGTGTTTTAATATCTCCCATAATGCTAGTGATGATTGAAATGTAATACTTTTTAATAAAAAAAATGATAAACAAAAAATTGTACATCAAAATACGAATATTTATACCTAATCACTTGCTTTTGATGATTCATACCCAAAATTTAATATGACAGTAATATATAATTGTTTCAAATTGAAATTCAATGAAAATAATTTAATAAAGATTTTTTTTTTTCAATTATCACATGTTTCATGTGCACATAGGTAACACAAATTAAATATTATATATAATTTTTTTGTAATATTGTTGAATGATACAATATTGCATCAATAAAACATAAAATTCCATTTTGAAGTCATAGAATCATCTCTCAAAAACACAAATTGAAATATCTCATTCATAAAACTTCCTATTATGTGAAAAATAGATGAATATTGCTTAGAATAAAGCATCAAAACATCACAGATGTATTTTACAAAAGAAAAAAATAAAAATAAAAATAAAAATAAA
>Ga0116229_10001795_pt1 | contig 34227 bp, 26 predicted proteins | sample S1TSphgellanicum_3_FD_87313 | JGI IMG/M metagenome (GOLD analysis project Ga0116229, IMG submission 87313) | Host-associated microbial communities from peat moss isolated from Minnesota, USA - S1T2_Fc - Sphagnum magellanicum MG | ecosystem: Host-associated > Plants > Peat moss > Unclassified...
AGAAGAAGAAGAAGAAGAAGAAGAGTGTGGTTGTTTTTCTTCTGTTTTTCTCTTTTTTGCAACTTATTTGCCAAGGCTTGAAAAAGGGGCTAAAGAACCCTTCCTTGTTTTTGGGCCAAAGTCTTTTTTGGAGAAAGTTAAAGGTTAGACATTCATTACATAAAGGCCAAGCCATAGTTGGTGTGGGACCACAATAGCAAATCTATTAAGGAAGGCTCTTTGTTTGTTTGTTTGTTTGTTTGTTGGTCTTGCCTACCAAGGCAAGGACATTGTGTTTAGATTCATCATAGAGTGTAGCAGCTTAAGGGATTTTGGCCCCTAGCTAATAATAGGTCTATTTTTGTATGAGGATTTTTGAAAGATGATATTTTGGCTTGTGTTGAAACTTGAGATTAGTTCCAGAGTTATAATAATATCTTGATGGATTTTGGTTTCTTTTAGAGGATTTTTTGAAGATTATATTTTTGCATGGTGAAATATTTGAGTTTCTATAATTCCTCTTTTGCCTTAAGATACTTTTTCATGTAAATGGCAGGGCCACAGTGTGACACACCCCTTGTTCTTAACGAAGTGAATTGTATATACCATAGTACCTTGGCCATTTCAACACATGTCCGTTGAATAATTAATTGATTAACAGGAATATTCTTAAATATTCACTAATTTCCTTCACAATATTTTTTGATTTGGAAGAAATAATTTTTGAAATTTTCAACATTTCTGAAAATAATATAATTAGTGTTGAACTGGCCAAGGTACTAAAGTATATATGATGTTAAACCACACAATCACACACCCATTATTGTTGGCTCTGCCCATTATGTGTACATATGATGGATGGGCATGTTTCATATAAGTCCACACATTCATCTAGATGAGAAGTTCATGATCTAATTATGAAGGGAAGTTTTTAATTTGAAGTTTGAACCATTGTTGGCTGGTTATTAAACTTTTTCAATATCTAGTAGAGATGTTATTTGTCAAATTAAAATTTTCCATTACACACATGCTATTAGATAATTTTTAAAAATTCAGTTTGGTGGGACCCACATAGTATCGATTTGTTGGTCTAGGCAATCAATATGGTTATCAATAAATAAACAATTTTTTTGGCAATTATGAATAAGGGCTGGTTTTGCATATAACATGTTTGAGAACCACCCAATACAATGTGTGGGTAGGTCTTTAGCAAAATATTATAATAATAATGATAATAATACCATAGTTTTTATTTTCATTCCATGTTCAAATTGATCCAAGTTAATTGTGGGGTAGGTTCTGCAACATCGGCCATTACATCCAACCATTGGAAGCCACTTACATTCACAATCCTTAATGCCTCAAATCTGACAATTTTGTAGTGAGCTTCCAAAAACTACTAAGCTATAAATTGAACACAAAGTTATCACACAAAATAGAAATGAAATTTAAAAAGCTTATTTGGTGATGCACGAGAAGGAATGAGGAATACAATTCCAAATATGAAAATCCCAAAGTTGAGAGTTCCTAAGTACTAAGTTACAATTTGAACACAATGTTCTCAAATGAAATAGAAAACCTATTTGGTGATGTATGAGAGTGAATGCAAAAATATAGGTGGGTTGTTGTTCTTTACCATGGATGCTTCCTTCATTGAAAATATAGATGCATTGATTGCATGTTGTGTGTCACACAATAGATATGCCCCCATGGTTCACTTAATCGACTTTTCAAGCACAAAGAAGTCCCATATTAAGCCTCCCACCCTTTCATTGACCATTTCATTAAAAATTTAATGAACAAGAATCCAAGATTGAGGTCCTGAAACTTGTTTAACAACATTTGGAGGTCATTTGGCCAATCACAAGTCCTTTGGCATTGCAATTCCATAGGAAACATGATAGGAAACTTCAATTTGGAAAAAGTTAATGTGGAATGACTTCTAAACATTTTTTTAAATTCATTTTGTGCTAAACTCAACAAACCATAAAAGAATCTAGAGACTAAATTTTGTACTACAATTGGTGTGAATTGCACACAAGTTGTTGCCCTCAAACAAATGAACCATGCAGTCTATGGTTGCCACAAGGTTCCAAAAACTGAACATTGTAAATGTGTATCAACATATAAGAAAGACCATGCAAACAAACGTCTTTGACCATAAAGCCATCGTTCACATGATTTGATGTAAGGATTTTTAAAATTCCACTATGGCAAAATTAAATTTTAAAAATATGTCAAAGATCATTAGTATTGCAATTAAAGGATATCTTAAATTGAAACTATACATTAGATATTGTTTCAATGTGACAAAGTACAAAAGAATTGGGTGTAGGGGGGGGAAAATCCTCAAGTACCTCAAGCCTCCAAACCAAAAACTAAAAGCTCAAAATTTAAGGTCTGCATTTGACTTTTGAAAATTGTAAATAAAAGATAGGTTTTTTTTTAAAAACCCCTTGATAACCTCAAGCTGACAAACTATAGACAAAGCTCAAAAATTAAAATTTGCCCATGAACTTTGAAGATTGTAGAAAAGAGGTAAGTTTTGGGGGGGAAAAAATTCAAATAAGCATACAAACTACAATCAAAGAAGCTCAAAAATGGAAGTTTTCAGGTCTTTGGTTCATTATGTGCACAATCACAATTCAAAGAATTTAAGTTCAAACATACAAGTTTTTTTTAAACAATAATTTTATATCTAAAAATATTCAAATAAAAAAAGGGAAGAGTGTACAATGAATGTATTCAAAGTAAGAGGGGTCAACTTTCTTAGAGAAATATATTGTAGAGATTAGGAGTTGAAAATCACATAGAATTTTTAAACATACAACTTTAGTTTCTTGATCTCCAATTTCATATCTATCCTTTTGAAAAATCAACCTAAACCAATCTACATACAAATTCACTCCCAAATCATAACAATCTTAAATTTCAAATGGCAACCATCAAAGACCATGGTAGTTGAAAAGATATGTCTTGACAAAAAGTAATTGCCAAAAGTAGAAAGCTTTCAACCTTGTGAAATCAATCTCAAAGGTCTTTGGTTTTGGGTATCTTGAATGGATGAAAAAAAAAGAAGATGAACTTGCAACTTTTGGATGAAATTGTACAACTATACAAATGATGAAAAAAAATTGCATTAAAAAAATGATTAACCAAATAGGGTGAGTTGCAAAGGTCTTTAAAAAGACTTGGGTAAGATTTTACTTTTCATCACAATAATACCATAGTCACAAGGTTAGTTGGGCATTAAAAAAAATCATATTAACTTAAGTAAGGTTTTAATGAGGTACTACTGAAATTTGGAATCAACAAGTAAGTTATGTCATACCCATATTTGAACCCTAGTTGATAATTGAGTCATTTTTCAATAACCAATTAACATTAGTTGTGGAGGCAACCTATCTAAGTGGGCAAAAACACCGGCTCCATAGGTGGCAACATTGTTCATTCTATGAGATCTTAAATTGAACTCCAAATGAAATCTTAAATGAGATTTCAAAATAATTTACTTTCAAAGGTTTTAAGGTTTGCATCATTTTGTGTTTAATCATGACATTTGCATGCAACCAACAATAGACAAAGAAACATTACATGTAGCAAGGAAGAAACTAATGTTGGTTAATTTTTTAAATGAGATGAAAATCAACAAATATCATAAATGGTGATACCTTGAATGAAAATTGACTCGCCAAATTCACTAAATTGAGAACTAACCTTGTGATAATTGCCCAAGATATTTAAATATTAAAATATGAAAACATGCCCAAGTATTAAGACATAAATGATTTTGATTCTCAATAACAAAGGTCTAGGATCTAGGGGCATATGCCAACATTTTAAGGTTTATTAAACTAAGTTTTAAGTTAACGAATAAAAAGAAAATGAGATTAAAGTTAGGGTCATGTCACATAGTTGTGTGCATGGAGGCATCATCTCCACACTCCACTACTATAATGAGGGCCAAACAAATGTTTAGTTGGTTTTGTCTCCATGTTTTTATTTCTTTGTTTTTTTGTTTGTTCAATTTATTTGGTTGTTGTTTTGCTTTGCTACTTTCATTTGTTGTTACATGCACTTGTTATTTCACCTTGTTGGTTTGCCTTGCCAATTCACCTTGTTGTTGCATTTTATTGTTTCCCTTTGCTATCACACCTTATTGTTTTGCTTTATTGTTGTGCTTTGTTGTTATCCTTTACTAATTCACCTTATTGTTATGCCTTGCTACTTCACTTTGAGATACCTTTTTGGCACTTGTTGCTCCACCTTGTTTGCTATTATGCTTTGCTTGTTATTGTGTGCCTTAATTTTGTTGGACTAATATTACCCCTCCCACCCCCCCCTCCCCCCCCCAATTTTTTTGTGCAAGTCTTGGAGTGGTGAACTTCAAGTTTTCCTATCCAAGTGCTATAAAGTTTTCACCTTCATTTTTTATTTATTTTTAATTCTTGTTTGTGAAAACTTTTCATTTTGAGTATATGTTTCATTTGCTTTCATTTTACTTTTCCTTTCTTTAATCTTTGTTAACCTATTGTTATATGTTGTGGATTGTGCAAGAGCTTTAGGCTATTAGAAAAACTTGCATCCTCCACATTTATTATACATTTGCATTTATTCCATGTTGCATAAAAGTGAGGAATTTTGTAAATGATTGCAAATGTTTTGGACTTCATTTAGTTTTCTCTAGTTAGTTCATTAGACTAAAATACTATAACATAAACCCTTTTGTGAAACATATTTAGTTTTGGCCCTCAATCACATCTTATGAAAAGTGTTTTGTTTGGAAATGGAACAATCAAGTCAAAAGGAAAATGTAACAAGAATTGAAAATGATTTTTAAATTTTCTGCCAAAGAAGATTTTATGGATATAAAAACTACCTCCATTCATGAAAGAATGCAAGTAAATTTTGAGAAATTGCACACTTAGATAATATTTTGGAAACCTCATAACATATTTGCATTATGTTGGGCTTTTTATTGTGTAAATGATAATAAGAAAGTGAATGGAAAAGCTCCTAGAGTTATATATTGCATACTTTGTTACAATAGTCGAGTTGATGCATCTAATTTAATGAGAATTCAAGTAGGAAAGGAATAATATCATATTATAAAACCAATGGGATAATGACCTTGAAAAAACATGTAAATGCAAACCATGTTGTGATTGCAAAAAACATGGAAGAAAAAGTAAATAGACGTGTGGAAGAGGTATTGGAAAAACAACCAACAAAAAACTAATGTGTTTAATAATGCAATATCAAAAAAATTGGGTGAAAAAAATCCTTTAAAAAATAATGATGTGCAACATATAAATTCTTGCAAGACCTTTGGCCTTTTAATTGTCAAAAATCACCTACCTATTCAATTTGTAAAAAGAACACAATTGAAACGTGTTGCAATGCATTTACGTCCAAGAGTATTGTTTCCCTCAAAAACAATTCATAAGAGGTGTTGCCAAATTTAATCGAAAGAAAAAAATAAATATATGTTTTGCTAAAACTTGCATAATGTTATTCTTCCACAACAAATTTTGATTTATAGATGTCAAAAGGAGCACATGACATTTTTGCATTGATGATAAAATTCATAGTATCGATTATCAACCAAAATATATTACAATAGGTTTATTTGAGGCAAGTGAAAATACAAGACAAGTTTTGGCAAGAAACTTAATTACATTGTTGAATGAACATGGATTAAGAAATTATTTTTTTGCTTATGTTTAAGATGAAGGGGCAAACTTGAATACAATGACAATGGAACTAAAGTCTATGGTTAATTGTGAGATTTTGGGTTTGGATGAAATTTTTTAGGGTACTTGCTCTGGACATGCATTTTCCAAATCGTGCCAATATGGGACAATAAAAGAAAAATTCTACAAAAACCTCAAGGTTGTTCAATCATATTTGCAAAAAATGCATAACATGGCACCAAAAATCAATAGAAGGCAAACAAAAATGGAATATATTTCTATGGATTATAGAATTTGCTTAAGAAAGTTAAACACTTTAGTTAAGACAAGGTAAATTATAATTTTTTTTAAAAAAAGCCATTTCATTTTTTTTTAATTATTTTTTCAAAGTTTTTGACAATTTTTAGTTAATGTTGATTGCCTACTGATCATGTGCAATTTTACATGCAAAACTCTCTTGATTGAAGAAGCCTTGTTATTTCACAAGGCAATTATTTGTTGCTACAACAAATTAACCACAATTAAAGTTTATGCTCAAGTTCCACATCCTTTTACATGGTATATTTCCCAAAAAAATGTTGACTATTTGTTTCCAATTGTGATTTATTTTTTAAAACCAATCTAATGGCCATTGATTACTTAATCATGCTTTAAATTTTTCCATAGGATCAATGAACTTGAAGATGGAGGAAGAAGTTGAAATTTCATTGGCCCTATATAATCTTATGGATGATGATTCTAGAAAAAAATTTGAATTGTCTTTGCTTGCATTTAACCTTAGAAAATAATTTGTGGTGTGTTGGATTATTTCTTTCAATTTTAAAGAAAATATGAAAAAAAAAACCTCACAACATGTTTTCCTTAATGTTAGATCCAAAATTAAAAAGTCTTCATTTGGTATCTTCATTCATTGGTCATGAGCAAGGTATTTCTATTATGAAGGAGTATGATAAAAAATCATTATATCATATGCTTGTGAATTTTGTCATCATTTGCATCCATTGGCAAATAATGGAAATGTTCATGTAGAGGAACGGGTTGTTAAGTATACAATTTGATATCTTTGAAACAATTGTTAGCATAATTGAATTGGCCAAGGAACTAATCAATAAAAAGTTGTTGATATTTAAAAGATATAAAGTGGATGTGAATGAGATAAAACATTTGTTCCAATGGTGGAAGAAACATGAATCCATGTTCCTTGTCATGAATTTTCTTGCTCGCCAAATATTAAGCATTGTGAGTAAACAAATAGAAATTGAAATAATATTTTCTTTAATTGGTATACTCACCAATCTTAGAAGATGTTGTTTACAATCAAATTTTTTAGAAAAGTTAATGTTTGTTAACAAGAATTGACTTAATGATCAACGAGTTGATTGCAAATCATCTCTTAACTTAATAAATTTTATTGAAATGAATGTAATAGTTGTGGGAATTGTTTTTGAAAACCACCAGTTAACAAATTTGTAAGAATCGACAATGTGAAAACTAAACAAGGAGTTTATTTTCCAACTTCTTGAAATTCTAGTTAGTTCTCTAAAAAACATTAAGTTAAAAAAAGAACCTAGCCAATCATTTAAAATCAAAATTTTAAAAAAATTGGTGGTTCTCATGAAAAAATGAAAACCACCCAACACAAGAAAAGATGTTTGCAATTTACATGCAATAAATGAAAAGATGCAAGGAGAAATGAAAAAATATAATTTATAGAGGTAAAGTTTTTCAATTTCATTTATGGTTGTTAGTTTTGTGAAATAGAACATTTCAGTTTGTTAATGTTGTAAAGGTGCAATTGAAACACCTTACTAAAGCCTTACGATAGATGTATTATTATTATGTTCTTGAATGTGTCGTCATTTTTTTGTATTATATGTTTGTGTTTAAAAGATGCATCTATTGCAAGTCCATTATTTTTTTAAAAATTCATGTGCAATGTGTGAGTATTGTTCCTATAATCAAGGTTGAATAGGAATGCATTGGAATTCTTGATTGCACTTTGAAGATTTTTATCTTAGATTTTCATATGATTAAGGATAATGGGAAAAACTTTCAATCAATTTGTTAATATTAGGACCAACAATATCAAAATTATTTTGAAAAAAATAACTATGAATTCTTTTAATTTGAACATAAATAAATTTCCAAGAATGATGTTTTGCTTTAAATTATAAAATATTATAATTTTAAAAATATATGTTTAGTATATGTGCAATCTTTTTAGATTTTTACATGTATTTTATATCAAAGTCGTGAATTTCTTTTTATATGTGTTTGTGCCTCCCATGTATTACAAGGGATACTAGGACATAATCTACCAATATAACTTTATTGCAACATTGGGGATCTTGAAATTGCATTAACAAGGTCAAGGTATGAGTTGTTGCACATCCAATGTTCATGTTTTTTGACTCCATCTCCCTATTGGACGTATAACTTTAATAATCAAAGTTTTTTGGGATAGTGATTTTAGGTTTTCTAAACTATATCAACATGTTGTAAAGGATTACCTGGGATGATGTGTGTTTGCAATACAATTTCAAGGAATCTGAAGTGTCTTGAGTTTCTTTTATAAATATGAACAAGTGTTAAAAACTCAAAAGCATTGAAATGTGATCACATGAAAGTTCAGTAGGGGAGTTAAAAACACTTTAATGAATGCACAAGCAAAAGAATTGGTGGACAAGGTTGCATACTTTAAACACCTTAATCTATGCATCCACATTTTGTTGTAACAACTTCAATATGGGATTAGAATTCTTACTATGATTATTTATTTTTTTGGGACCACATGATAGTAGTTATGAGCTATCCTAATCTTATTTAAAGTGTATTACAAACATGGTGGAAACACACATTAAGGAGGATAAAAAAGGATGTCACAAAATCCATTTTAGCAAATTTCAAATTTTCAACTGTAGTTCATTTCAAATTACGTGTGCAAATGACAAAATGGGACTCATATTAACAATGACTTTAGGCACCAAAACTCAATGTAAATCGTGATAATGTTTTTGAAATCCAATTCATACGAGACTTTTATAGATATTACAAAATCTTCAATGTCACCTCCAAATTGTACTAAATGGATTTATTAAATGCACCACGAGATGTATCTATAGCTAAGAAATTGTATGCATATAATGGATATATGAATGTAACATAAAATCGCCAAATGTTTTTTTTTTTTTTGGTTTCAACTATTTTTTCACCTAAAGAAGATGAGTTTGTAGGAAGTGTTTTATTTTTTGTGATCATAACATTTGGAGCCTTTTTTGATAGAAAAAATAAAAGACAAAATATTTTAAAATGGCCCAAATTAATTTATTGTGAATGTAGATTGATTTTTCTTTGACATCCATTTCCTTCAACATGTCTAAAACTACAAAAGACTTTTGGCTAGTTTTAGACATGTTAGAACATTCATGAAAGTCCATAATGGAAAACCTTGCATGAATGTTGTTTTTGTTCAACCTTAATGTGCTTTCACCCAACATTTCAACCGACTTCAAAAACTAATAAAGGTTTTTTTTTTTTGTTTCATGAAGGTGGAAAGATTGATTGCATAAATTAAGGTTGTAGACAAGGTGGAAACATGTAGGTATTGAAGAAGTTGTTGTTAAAACTATTGTTTTAAAGGAGATTGAGAGGTGCAATGATGAAATGGGTAATTTTGGGTGCAATAGGTGCATCGATCTCTCATACTTATAGGGAGCTTAAAAGAGTTGTTATTTCCCACACAATGGATATATGGCCAACCAATCCAATGGCTTGGTTGCATGCATTTTACTTCATTAAAAAAACATATTACAAATGTGAAATAACATATTACAAATATGAAAGGTGTGTTAGAGGAGGTGAAACTTGAAGTGTGTTTTTTAAATGAAATCTTATTGGTTGCTATGGTTGTTTGTGAAGGTCTAGGAAAGTGTATTTATAGATGGCAATGAAAGAGATATGGATTCCTATGAAAGAGTCATGGAACTAAAGTTTGAACAAACAAAACATTTATAGTTAGGGAATTTGGAGGTCCAATAGGCATGGGATGATTGTTTTACATGTGATAGTGTTGGTGGTAAAGATAGGGAACATTTTTTTAAGGGAGTGGTTACTTGCGATAATTATCAATTAGTATATTTCTATTTACTTAATTATTGTTTTAGGAATTACTAGCTATATTACATGGTTTTTATCACCATTTGAATTCAAATAGAACATAGGACTATTTTTTTTGAGGTATTTTTTTTGGAAAAAATAAAGAGATGAGAGACCATTGTATCATTCTAAAACATGGAGCTTTAATGGAGTATGAAAAAAATATGTTTTGATATCTGGAAAAGCTTTGTTTCCATAATCAGAGTTGTTATTTTGATGTTTTTTTAATCATATTTTCATTATTGGATTTTTATTTTAAAACTAGTTCTAAGTAGATCTAAATGAACAAATTGTGTTAGTATTAGTTTTATTGTATTTCAGTCCAGCTTTTAGACAATAATATAGGATTAGAAATTATGTATTTACCATTTGGTGACCATATTGGAGATCTAAATTCAAAGTGAATTTTAGAATGTTGTTTATGTTTTGTTGCTGAAATTTTTGTCTATATAGATAGATAGTGAACTTCAATTTCGTTTTTTTCATTTTCTTCAAATCTTGATGATAATTATTTGTTGAAGAAGTAGATTTAAACAAAGTAGCTAATTATGAAGATTTTGTTTTAATGCAAAAGTTTGTTGAGATTTGAATGAAGACGTGGAAAGATGGAAAATAAAATTGTAAGTAGAAGTTTGAGGAAACAAGGTTTTGTTGTATTACATGAACAAGTGGAAAATGGCATTGCCATTAATAACAATTTGAGTGCATATTAGGTAGATTAGCGATTTGAAACACCTATAAAAAAATTTCAAATAAAACACAGACATTTATGGACATAAAAGAGACCTATAGGCCATAGAACGATTCAGGACACCAATTATTCATCATGAAGTGCAAACTAGTGAAGCACATAGGCACACCGATAGTTTACAACAAAACTTTAGGAGAGAAGAACATCAAATTGAAAATGCAAACTCATAGGTTGAGTTTATACGAAAGAGTTAAGAATTTGAACTTCAACAAAGAGTTGTGCTAGAATCAATAGATCTAATTCAATAACATGATTCTAATGCTCTAATTTAATAATAATAATAGAGATTCAATAGGTCAGAATGGGAAGAAGTGGTACTAAAATACAAATTTGTTTCACCTCCTTATTATTGGGAAGGCCAAAAAAATGAAAAGTTTGAACAAAAAACTCAAAATTTTGAACTTCCAATTCATTATGTTGTTGAACAAGAAGTCATAACTCAAGGTATTAGAATATGCAAAGGAGTTGAACTGGAACTTGTAATTAGATAAAAAATTGTAGTCTTATCAAAAGCAAAACCAACAGTAACAGAAGGTGTTCCTATGGCTATAAAAATGAAGTACAATGAACCCAAAGTTAATCAATAGAATGGTAGCATTAATAGTGGAATTCCAAAGGATTGGAGTAAAGGAATTCATAGTGTCAACAAAGTTCCAAGACCAAATTCTCCACGTTGCATATACTACCATCATATTGGACATCAAATCAATGAATGTCCATTTATTGAAAATAATGCAAAGCAAAGATTTGTTGAGCATTTCCAAAATTTGAATTCGAAACCTACAAAAGTAGGAAATCATGGACCTATTGAACCAAAGGATTTGTACCATGAGAGGGTCAGAATTCCAAATAAATTCAAAAAACAAATCTAGAGAGATAACAAAGTAAAAATGAAAGCTCAAACTGAGGTAGATGTAATACCTATTTATGTAGCTCTTGTTCAAAGTTTGTTCCAACAAAAAAAAATTGGAGTTACCTATGCAGGAACTTCAAATTTCAAAATGGAACTAGTAATATTTGTGCCATTATATTATGTGGCAATGCCCCAATCTATAATTATAGTTATTAAAGCTCAGTTTGTGTCAACATTAGTTAATATTGTTGGTGGTATCAAATCCAGACCACACACTCCAAGGGGAATAAAATTTGTGAATTTGCATGAAAATTTTCCTAGAGAAGTGAACAAAGTTTTTGTTAGTTAGCCATCAAATCAAGGAAGAGGTGGTTCAAATCCACCAGGACCCTCAAGACCTCTAGGACCTTAAGGATATTTTGGATGGCCAATGGTGCATCCAACAGGCCACCATTACCACCAAGCATACCTTATTGTTGGCCATTTAACTATCCTAAGTATGTTAAGGATTTTGACCCAAATGTTCATGTTAAAATATTTAAAGCTGCCATTAGAGCAAATAATGAAACATTTAAATAGAGGCCAGAAGCAATATGTCAATACCACAAAGTAATAAAATAGTATCAACTTAGAAACTTCAAACAATTCTAGAAAAAATTGGAATGTATTGTACAAATTATCACAAGACAAATCATAATGTTGAAACTTGTAAAGTCAAAAGGAAGGAAAACCATGTTCTTGCAATTTATGAAGTTACAACTCAACATATTAAAGTACAAAGGCATGTGAGATATTCCTATCATATTTGTGGTGATACTAGATATAAGATCATAGATTGTCTTAAGTACAATGATATGCAAAATATGTTTAAGAATAAAAGAAGCCTATAAAAAAACAAAATGTGGTAGAACCTAAGGTTTCAAATCCTTCAATCCATATGGTGGATGTGAATATGGCCATCACTAGGAGTAAGGTTACTGAAGAACATGTGTTTAAGGATAAAGAACCAATCAAGAAAAAGTTAGCCGTTGATTAGGAAGAGGAATAGAGATTACATCAATATTTTGTCAAGACTATTTAGGAGAGACAAGTAAAGGACCCACTATAAATCTGATTCAAAAGGAGGAAAAATAGTGGAGTAAAAGTTGGGCGGGATTGCCAAAATCTAAGGTTTCCATAGAACCCATCGAGTCACAAAGTTTGTATGCTCATCCTATCAACAAAATTATGTCTGTGGAATAAATATTCAAAGATATTAATAAACAGATGCTTGAGATGACCTATACTTTGAAGTTAGGTCAATTACCGAAGATAACACCAAATCTCAAAAAGTATATGTGGCAAAAACTGAAGCCAGAAAAACCAAATATAGCTACTAAGAAAATATCAGAGCCTAGTGTAGCCATAGTGGTTGAAACACATTCTGAACTAGACACACTAGTTATATAGGTCAATAACCAGATGGCAATTATCCAAGTACAAGCGGGGAAAAACATTGTTGAGGATGTTTTGATAAATGAAAGAGCAAGTGTGAACATTATAATAAAAAACATCAGAAAAAAGTTAGGTTTACCTAAACCAAGACCAATTCCATACCACCTTACAATGGCAGATCAAAGTATGACTAGACCTTTAGGAATCATCAAGAATTTGAAGATTCACATACATGGTATTCCATATATAGCCACATTTACAATTTTGAAAAACAATGTGATAGATTCTAACTATTTTATGTTGTTACGAAGACCTTGGCTCAAAGATGCAAACGTTACACATGATTGGGGTAACAATATCATTATTGTTCAAAAGTAATGGAATAATTAGAACAATATCAGTTAACAGGAAATTGGGAGCAAAAACTAGAAGGCCCCAAGTACTTGTTTGTTATGACTTGATGTAAGGGTTAATAAATGAAGATGTGGATCTAATCTTTGAAATAAAACCATAATTGGCTTCAATTGGCACAATTACATTCTCAGAAGAAAGGATTTCATTATTGAATATTGGAGTATAAAATCAGAAGCGTTGAGGAATCTGATTTAAAGCAAAGTACATCATATCAAACATCTACAAAAGTGGTGCTTTCAATAATGAAATTAGAAGACTTTGTGTCAAATTAGAGTTTCATTAAAAGACAATGTTTATCCAAAAACCTATTACCATCATAACTAGGATGATATTCAAGTGAATGAAACACTAGCAAAAATATAGGTATAGAATCTTTAGATAACGAGTTGGACTTTGACTGAGGAACAACAGTTTGTTAAGCTGAATCTTGGTATAGAAGCAAATCCACAATACATCAAGGTTAATTCAGAATTGACAAAGGAGAAGATTAAGGAACTTCAGATGCTACTTAAGGAGTTCAAGGATGTGTTTGCTTATACTTACAAAGATTTGAAAGGCATACCTCAATAATTAATTCAACACAAAATTGAGTTAGATACCTCAATACCACTAACACATCAAACAAAGTACATATTAAACCCTAATTATGTTACAGTTATCAAATAGGACATTAACAAATTATTAGTAGTTGAATTCATTTAACTAATAGAGGAGGCTACGTGATTATCACCCATAGTGGTAGTGCTGAAGAAGAATGGAAAATTGAAAATTTGTGTGGATTTTAGAAAGTTGAATAAGGCAACCAAAAAAATCTTTATCCTTTGTTGTTCTCTAATGAGGTATTGAACAATGTAATAGGGTATGAAGCTTATTCGTTTTTAGATAGACATTCAAGATCTCGTCAGATTTCCATAGCCCTTAAGGATAGGTACAAAACAACTTTTGTAACAAATTGGGGAGCTTTTGTTTGGATGGTGATGCCATTTGGTGTAAAAAACGGGCCATTAATTTTCTAGAGAGCAGTTAACAAAACTTTCAGAAAGTATTTAAACTAGTTCATGAAGATATTTTTGGATGACTTCATAGTTTATAATGATTTGGAGAGTCATTTAATGAAGCTCAAACTTTGCTTTCAAAAATGAAAAAAATATAAAATCAATTTCAATCTAGAGAAATATGCCTTTATGGTATTTTCAAGACTAATTTTAGGGTTCATAGTTTCCAAAGAAAGAAAAATACCAAACCTTAAGAAGGTTTAGGTAATAGTGAATATGCTAGTACCTAAAAACCCACAGCAAATTCAAGTCTTTAATAGTATGGTTCAGTTTTATAAATGTTTCATAAAAAACTTTGCCTTTATCACGGCACCAATCACCAAGTTGATGAGGAAAACAAAACCTTTTATTTGGACCATAGAGTGTCAATAAGCTCAAGATCACATCAAGAAAAAATACCATGGAAACACTAATTCTAATACATCCAAATTGGCAAATGGAGTTTCATGTGCACACAGATGCATCATTGTTGGCACAAAACCTAACTAATAAATATGATCAGCCTATAATATATGCCTTTAAACTACTTAATAAAGCAAAACAAAATTATACCACCATAGAAAGAAAAGCCTTAACAATGGTTTATGTTTTGCATAAGTTTAGACATTTTTTGTTGGGAAATAAGTTTGTGTTTTATGTAGAGCATATGGCTCTAGTGTACTTGGTCAACAAACCATAGGTGTCGAGAAAAATAGCAAGATGGTTGTTGTTATTCTTGGAGTATGAGTTCACAATAATCTACAAATTTGGTAGAACACATGTAGTTGATGTTTTATCTAGATTGCCAAATAGTTTAGAACCATTAGGTGTCCTAGATTAGACAATGGATATGTCATTATTTTTTATAAAATCTATACGGATGCAGGAGGTGAAAACTTATTTAGAAACAGGTTAGACGTCAAAAACTTTGAACCTAACTTAGAAACAAAAGTTAGTTAGAAAGGTAGAACCTTTTAGTTTGAAAGAGGGAATTGTGTATAAATTGGGACAAGACAACAGAATGCGCAAATGTTTGACCACCTCAAAAGCACAGATTGTTCTAAAGGAATTACATGAAGGAGTGGTTAAAAGACATTTTTTTGTAGACATTACTACAAAGAAATTTTTTGATGTAAGGTATCGGTTGTTAACTTAATTCAAGGATACTCATGATGTTTGCAGAAGTTGTGATAGTTGTCAAAAAATTAAAGGACTAAAAACAAACAATCTAACCAAGTTGGTAACAATACTTGCAGAATAACCTTATATGAAGTGGGGTTTATATTTTATAGGTCTAATCAAATGAACATGAAGACTAATAGGAAACAAATATATTTTGGTAAATACAAATTATGCAACCAAGTGGGTAAAAATAAAGGCATTCAAAACCAATACTGTAATAGTTATAGCCAGATTCTTGTATGAATATATTTTGACTAAATTTTGATGTCCATTGACCATGGTTATAAATCAGGGAATACATTTCATTAATGACACATTAAAACATCTAGTAGAACAATTTCTATTGAAGTATGTTAATTCTACTACATATTATCCATAAGGAAATGGACAAGCAGAGTTTACTAACAAAGTCATTGGTAGATTATTGACCATGTTAGTTAATGAGAAAAGAACATATTAGGATGAACATTTGTTTATAGTTTTGTTTTCATATAGGACTACTTACAAGGTGGTAACATGTTATACACCTTACCAGTTACTCTTTGGTTTGCATTCTTTAATGCTAACATAATATGTTCTATCGGCTATTAATGGGGACCACTGAGATGTAGAACCCACCAGAGTGCTAACATCTAAAATTACAAAACTAGAAAAGTTACATGAGAACAAATTGGAAGCTCAAAACAATGTGGGAGCCAAGTAGTGGAGCAGATTTGTATGGATTCAACAAAAGAATACTAAGAAGAAATTCCAATTTGGAGATTATGTTATATGGTTTCCCAAGGGAAAAAAAACACATCTGGGAAAATTCAAGAAAAGGTGGTTTGGTCCATTCATGGTACAATATTGCTTACCCAATAATATTGTTATTTTTGTTTCTATTAACAATTTTGAACCAAACCCAGAATTGGTCAATGTTAATAAGTTGAAACCATATACATATGTAGATCAAACATTGAAGGGATTCAAAGTTTAGAGGATTAGAAGTCTTTATAATTTATAGATGAAGAACACATGGAAGAAAAAATTAATGAAGAATCAGAAGTATAGGGAAAATAAAAACCATTGGGATTGATCAAATAGTAGTATTAGAAAAAACCCTAGTAAATATGATAAGTCAATAGGTTATGAATAAATACTCAGACCATGATTATGTACATTCACAATTATTGGATTATGGGGTAGATAAGTTAATGATGTCAAACCAAAATTTTGTTAATCTAATGATTCAATATAGGTTAGAAGGGGTATGTCGTGTAGATAGCACCAGGTGATCAGATTTAGAAATGTCATCAGAATTACCCAATGCCACATCCACGTAATTCCTTAATCAACAAGTATTTATTATAGCCCATGTTGATGCCTATATGAATTTAAGTGGGAAACGATAGGTTTCAAACAATGTAATAAAAATACAAATTATTAAAACGTTGGCCCCAAAACGAAAAATGAAATGCCATTTCATGAAACGAGGTGATAACGCTTCAAAAGGCAATAAACACTACATTGATTCTTTGTTTTCATTTTCTACAAGTTGGTTCTAGTCATTTTTTATCTCTAGAATGAATGATGAAAAAAGTCTTGTGGAGAAATTGCAAAAACAATCTAAAGAGAAGTTTCAAAAGTTGAAAGAGGAGCAAGAAAGATTGAGAGAACAACAAAAATTTGGAAACATTTTGCCCTTATAATCTAGGTCTCCAGAAAGAGGTACACCTTTTTCTTTTCCAGTTAATTCTTCTTCTTCTCATAAATCTTCTCCAATATCCAAATTTGAAAGAGCTTTTGAAGAAATTAAAAAAAACAAGAGAGATTATAAGGAAACATTGAGGATATATAGCTTTAGAAAGCCTAGAAGATAGATAGGTCCTAGTGAACAACTCGGTCTCATTTCTATTTCAAATTCTAAGGAAGACCACTAGAAGGACGATTTGCAATAACAACAACAATCACCATTACATCAAGAGGAACATACTCAGGAATTTATTCTAGATAAAGTTCATATTCCCAACAAGAAGCGCACAAAAAGAACAAGTCAACAAGTAATGGCTATAAATTTGCATGGGAAGAAAGTGCGTATTCATCAAGATGATGAGATTATGTATGTTTTTACTTTAATATAACCTAGTTATAATGGAAATTTGAAGAACATTTTGCTTTGGACCAGCTCTGGAAAAGAAGAGAAAGCCTGGGAAAATAGAGTTAAATTGGCAAGCATGTTTGAGATTGAGTGGAAGTCACCTCAACATAACATTCTAGTTGAATTTTTGAACAACTAGAAGTTGGATCTTAAACATAATAGAATCAAGATTCTGTTGGGGGAGGAGCAGAGAATAATAGACAAACATGTGTTGGCAAAAGTTTTTAGAATTTACCATACAGGAGAGATAGAGGCAGATTGGGCAGAAATGTCTAATGTTAGAATAACATTGGTAGAAATAACAAATATAATTCCTAATACCTACAACAGTAATGAAGGGTGGGTTGTAAAAAAGATGAGGTCAAAGTATGCTAATAGAATTGCTACCATTCTACCAATTATTTACCATAAGGATAAGGTGCAACATTTTAGCAATAAGCTTGTTGTGATGATTTCAAGGGCAGATCATGGAGAGTCTATTAATTGGGCTACCATTATGTATTCTCAATTGGTCAAAGCATTGATTAGATGGGAGAAGTGTCATAAAAATATGATTGAGGGAACAACCAAGATAGAACCAAAAAAGGATACATGTCATTCTACCATAACCTTTAAAGTTATGTTTCAAAAGTGGTTTCCATTAGAAGGGGCAAAATCATAAGAGAGGGAGAAACATGTAGATCAACCTAAAGAGGACAAAAAAAGAAGAGACAATTTGAGGGAGAGGTTCATTAAGAACAAAAAGCCTCTTAACCCTATGCACATTTCTCCTAAAAAGGAAAAACAACTAGAAACTAGGACAACTAGATGAACAATTATGATGTTTTAGTCTAATGATGATGAGGAGAGAGAGTCTTTGCAAAAGAGGCAGATAAGACAAGAGGATACTACAATGAGAGGTAGTATTGATTCGCAACCAACAACAAAATTACTTAGGAGGCAACAACAACAACATCAGAGACAAAAGGAAAAATCCATATATCCTAAATTTGATCCAAGATTACCAATTTCTCCTAAGCAAGAACAAAGGTCTAAAGGGCATGAGTATTAGAGATTGCCCAAAAAGGAACCAAAGTCTCAAGCTCAATAGTCAGCAAAGGAGTAGATATAGGATTTTGATCACGGTCCACTAGAAGTTTAATAATCTATTCCATCACCACAAAATAATGAAGGTATGTTGCCTTCAAGACCAAGTTTTAAATAAGAATGAATGTATTTGGAGAAGTCTGAACTACACACATGAGTCTAGATTCATCGGGTACAAGTTCCAGGGGTCAAACCCCTAGGCTTAATACACCACATTATGTGCAAAGGGTAGAAGTAGAATTGGATGAGCACAAAATAATTGTTATTATGTTTAAACATGTAGTAGAATACAATGTACATATGACAAATATTTTGCTTAGACTTTTTGATTTGGAGATAAAAAACAAGCAGATTATAAAAAAGAAAGATAGATCTATTCAAAATCTTCAAGGAGCTTTGGAAAAGGAGCAGAAGCTCAAAGCATAATTGCAGGATAGGAACAATGATAATAGTAAGGTATTGGTAGAATTCCAAGCAATGAAACAAAATATTGATAACATACAAGAATAGAACAAGGATTTGGAGAACATTAGAATGGAAAGAGATTCCTTGCAGGCAACTTTAAAAGAAATAGATGCCAATTATTAGGGTTTAAAAGCAAATAAGGATACTCTGAGTATAAAACATAACAAACTTCAAAGGGACTGCAGGCACATGGTGGAAACTTTCTTAAAATAGTAGAAGGAGGTGGAGGAGCTCATAGTGGATAATGTTAATGCATATCAAGATAAGAATGAGGTATAAAGGCAGGCTGACTAGAGGCATGCATAGATGGACAAGAATTTGCAAAAGCAAATGGCCTTTAATGAAAAGTTGAATAAATTTTTGGAGACTAAAAAGAAAGAACCCTTCAATTATGTTATTATATTTACATAAAATAGTGAATTCAAAAAGCAGAATAATTTGCTTCAGGTAAAACTCAAGGCATTATCAATGGAGGAAAATGATGCAAACTTATGGTGGGATGCAATTTAAAACATTGTCCAGAAGGATATTGAGGTTTGTAAGAAGTGTGAAAGGAATGAAAGGCTATATAGACACAAAAAATTTTAGATGAAAAAAATTATGCCATCATTTGAATATGAGCCATTAGTTTTGTCTTTAAAACCAAAGAATTCAGATGAGAAAAAGACAGAGGGGATACAGATGGGGCGGGACCATCAAATACATGAGTTCCAAAGGAGCCAGGAGACCTCAACGAATGAAAGGATAGCCCTGCAAGGAAGGATTCTGAATAGACTTTAAAACAAATATAATTTGTTTTACAAGAAGTTAGTTTTCAAGAGTATGCATCTACAGCCATAGAAATAGGGGAGCATGTACAAATTGAAAAACATATAATGTAAGAACATCAATAGGGTCGGATTGAACATGTGTTAGATTTGCAACAATAGTATCATATTCAAATTACACCAAATCTATAATCAAACTAGTAGCAGCTACAACTTGTATAATAGTTACAACAATAGGAGCAAATTCAATTCATAACAAATATGAAGTTATAGCAACAACTACATGTGATAACAAAGTTGCAATCACAAAAATGGAGTGCAACCCATCAACAAACAACCACATAGTTATCAACAAAGGCATCATAAGAACAACAACAATTTATGTATATAATAGAAAATAGATAGTGTTTCAAGATGAAGTATAGGCAAAGCACATTATGGAACAGATAGAGTAGATTGTTGTACATATAGATCAGATTTTTTGAACATAAGATTAGAAATAACAAAAGATTTAGCTTTCTTGACACATTTTTGATCCATAATTTTGAGATGTAATTCACAATACGGGCGGGGTAATGTAAAGGGAGTAGTTACTTAATTATTAGTTAATATATTTCTATTTACTTAGTTACTATTTTAGGAATTACTAGCTAGATTACATAGTTTTTATCACCATTTGAATTCGAATAAAACATAGGACTGTTTTTTTTAGGTATATCTTTTGGAGAAGAGAAAGAGATGAAAGACCATTGTATCATTCTAGAACATGGAGCTTTAATGGAGTATGAGATAAATATGTTTTGATATCTAGAAAAGCTTTATTTCCATAGTTAGAGTTGTTATTTTGATGTTTTTTTTATCATACTTTCATTACTAGATTTTAATTCTAAAACTAGTTCTAAGTATATTTGAATCAATAGATTGTGTTAATATTAGTTTTATTATATTTCAGTTTATATTTTAGACCATAATATAGGATTAGAGATTATGTATTTACCACATTTTTTTGTTTTTCCCATGATTGGACTAAGGGTAACTTGGTTATTGAAATGTAACAACTTTTATAATTACTTGCTTGACTCACAAATGTGAATTGAACTTCTACTTTTGTCTTGTTTATTCAACATTAATTGTCTTCATGTGAAGGATCGGCCAACAAATGTTTTTTTTCCAAGGTTGTGTTATTGTCATAATGATGCCAACACAATTTTATTGAATTAATTTGGTGATATTTGCTATTGGAAAAAATAAATTAAAACTTCATCATGACCAAATGAGGTTATAAAATAATAAAATGTAGAGGGTTGCTTTAGGTTTGTGTATTACCATCTAATGTGGAAATATTAGTTCATGTATTGAATGATGTTCCTTAGATGCTTCATACCCTAAAATAGATTCAACATTGGTTAATTTTGGTAGAATGTGAAATGTTGTGACATAGTTGGGTACATGGTGTCTAGGTATAAGGAAAATTAAACATTTTATTTCATGGAACTTATCAACGCAGATGACATTGTGCAATTCTTTGGGTCAAAATAAAAAAGGTGACAAAGTTGATGAAACAATACAAAATTTCCATACACGAGTGAAACATTAGTTTGCATTACAATGATCATGGGTGCATAATCTATTGTATTATTTTGCACAAGTATGATATTTTTTCTAGTTTTAGTTCTCGGTCTTTGGTCAATTTTTTCATTTAGTTGATTTTTTATTATGGTGACTATTTGTTTGCTTTTAATATATATGAATTTCATGAAGACATTTTCAAGGCATAGATCATTGTTTTATTATTATTATTATTGGATAATTAATAGAAGATGTTGGAATTGAATGAAATCTTGAATGTGTAGGCTATGTGCTAAAAATCCATTTATTATTATTGATAATGGTTGCAAGCATGCTTGAAATAAAAAATGGGTGGTTGCTAGGTGTAGAATTGACATGATTGCCACTTGTGCCACAAATGGTATTCACATATTTATACTCTATCTCTAAGTTGATTGTCATTAGGTTTGTCCACATAGGAAAAATTCAATAAGTTTTCATCTTCTTGATTGGACCATAAAGGAAAATGGCAAAACAATTGTTAATATTGTAACATGATTTCTTGGAGGTTCAAAAGTCATATGAGTGTGAATAGATCTATTGTACAAGATCATGACTATTGTTTGCATCATGTTTGTGGTGGGATGCACAAATATTTAGATTGTTGAAATTTGGTGGAACAATGTTTAGTTGCATTGGTGATGTACTTGTGAGCACAAGCACCAAACATTGGACATGTAAAATATTACAATCTAATGAAAACCATTTTCAAGTTGTTGCCCTCAATTCCTTAGGTGAGTCGGGGCCATGGTATTTTCAAATATCTCATTCATTACTTTTATCTAAAAGTGTAATGGAGGCTAATAAGTGGTATGATGCTCGGGGAATATGGTTAGGTTTAACTACCATAGACCCTAATAGAATCCCTTTCATTTTCTACATTATTTTCAATCACAATTTTTTGCTATGTGTTTTAGCTTTAATGTTCAATGGTTGAATTTTGATTTTTTCATAGTTTCAAATATGAACAGAACTTTGCAATGTTTTCATTTATATCAATATTAATTCTCTTCAAGGGGTGGATGTAAGATTGAGTTCTCACTATTGACAAGTTTTGTACTCCATAAAAGTCCAAAAACAACACTAGCTTAGTGATGAGTTGGCAATTTGCTCTTATTTTATTGGTCAAGCATATGTCATGGAATGATAGGAGTTCATATTAATAGTTCCCCATGTAGATTTTGTGGAAACATTCTCTTGTGAAGGAAAAAAATTGAAAAATAGTTCAAATTGCACCTTCTATGGACTTATGAAAATATGGTCCAATTTTGACCATTGAAAAGTCCATAACTATCATTTGGTTAAAATTTTCATGGGAAGGATTCTTGATTTGAGTTTTTCATCTCATATTATAACCTATATTGAATCATTATAACATGTTTAGAATGGAAATCAATACAAATTTGTGCATTTTAAAATTTTGAATCTAGTTGACTAGACCCTATTTTCAGACTTTAAAAGTCCATTACTATTAGCAAATGATTTTTTTTCAAAAAATAACTACATGGATGTGTTCATAATGAAGTTGTTAATCAAAATTAAAATTTTAATTATTATGTATATAGATATATTAATTACCATACACATTGAAACAAAAGGTGCCCAAGAAAAAAATGTCACTATGTCACAAAAGTGAGTCACTCAACCTCGCATTTACTTGAAGTGTATATTCTTATGGTGCCCTTGGAATATGAATCAAGTTGTAGAATTATATATGTTGAAGCAGTTCAAAAATCTAACTTTTATAAGTCATTGTAAATTTGGTGATGAACATTTGTATTTTTTTGTGGATCGTCCTATTAAATGTGTATGTATAATGATGCAAACACATTATGTTGATATGGTACAATGGTGTATAATGCTTGCAACATAGATGCACATTGCAAAGCCTAAATCAAATAAAACTTGATTGAATCATATATTTGATTATTGAAGTTTTAAAAACATGTTCACCCACATCCTTTTTTGGGCCTTTATTGGTGATTATCACATTCAACATAAAATGTTAATTGTTTGTGTAGCCCCATCCATATAAACATGGAAAATTGGACAACATAAGGTGACAAAATATTGAAATGCCATCACCTTGTCAATCATTTTGGAGTTGGTGGATCAAAAACACCAAATTAATGGACTAAATGATCAGAGTACAATTTTTCAAAATTCTTATTAGAAATGCCAAAGATAAACGAGAAAAGGAAATGATATTCAAATATGATAACCCATAAAAACCAATTGCAAGTGAAGATGTATCAATACTAATTTGGATAGATCAATCAAAAAATCATTTTAAATGCATACCTGAAATAGAGGATTAATTAGGATATAATAGCTTGGATTAAACATATTAAAGAAATTGCATGAATTTTGGCTATCAACTATTTAAAATGTGTCCTAATTTTTGAATTTCAGTTTTGCATGAAAATATAAACATAAAATTTACATATTGTGTAACTATTTAGATGGCATAAAAAATACAAAATCATGAGCACCACCACTTTCATTCAATCTAAAGTAAGTTTGAATAAACATTCTTTTTAGATAAGTGATGCAATTCTATTGAACGTACAATAAATAAATATATTGATGATTGTATTAACAATCATTCAAGTATTTCAAATATTGAATACTAGTGGTACCCGTGACCTTCGGACACCCATGGCTACGCCACTCCAGCCACCCCGAACGCGCAGTGGTCCCGACCGACGTTGTGCGGGTATCAGAACCAGCCGTGTGTACCCTCAGGTTATCAATCCGGGTATTTACTCCCTAACCCAACGTGAGAAAACCCAAAACCTCGGTTGTGACATTTTGAACCTTGGTTCCCGAAAGTTTTGAAAATTTTCGAAAACACGCTCTTCTATTTAACCGCTAGTTCTTTCGGTAGTGGGGAGGGGGGGGGGAGGGGAAGGTTTTTATATCCGCCTTTGGTGTGATGGGAGAGGGATGCGATCCGACCGTCATTCCTACCCTTCGGACGGTTGCAATGCTTTGTGGAGATAGTTTGTACACGGAAACCGTGGTGGTCCAAACCCCGTCACAGATTGACACCGGTCGCCCGCTGCTTCATCGGCCTCTCCCTCCCCCACCCCCCAAAACCCCCATCAGACAGACAAAAGGACGTAGTTGAACAATGGAATTGCAAATAAGTTTCCTAAAAAGGTCCATTTTATATTTATTTTTAAAACTTGTTATTAGCTTAATTTTGAAAACTTTGAAATATTTGCATTACCTATTTAGCATGACTTTAGTACCCATATAGTTTTTGAACCTTCTTGTGACCTTATATTCATACATAAACATTCACATGTTAATATATTAAATGCAAAGTCATAATCAAATGTATGTTTCATTCACATGTCAACAATATGATTGATGATTGCAATTATAACATTGTCAATTGATGTCCAAGTATATCATTTATCATTTACATGATGTGCTTTACAATTTCAAAATTTGTGTTCTTGAAAAAAATAATATTCTAAATTACTTCATTTATAATTTTGGTACTCATATGCAAAACATGTCTAATATTCATGTTACAAAAATGTTTATGAAATCTCAGCACCTATAATTTTTAGATCCTTTGATAGTCTACTTTTAATTTAAAGTTTTCAGAATGGACCTTGTAGGAAACAATACATGTTTGATACAATCATTTCACACTCAAATACATATCATGACCATCCATGGATTGATGTACCATTTCTTATACATCAACTTATATATCTAAAGGTCTTCAACACCAATCCTTGTGTTTTGTTTTCAAAGGACACAATTTGCAAGTGGAAGTGAATAGGATTCATTATCCTTTGTGAATTAGCACGAGATGTTTGAAAACGTGGGGATTTTATCCAATTGTGAAACGTAATCCTCATTGTAAATTGTAAAAATAATCAAATAAATGTGAAATAATTTTCAATACATTATTAATAAAATTTTATTATAATGAGCTTCTTTGTATTTTTTAAATTTTTATTACAATGTATTTTGTAGAAAAGATTTGCAAGTATGTATGAAATTTACATACAACATTCCTTGGTATTAAAAATTAAGAAAAAATCATTGTCCATATGTATCGTGTGGATTAATGTAGTTTTTGAGGTTGGGAAAATTGTTAATTTGCATGTAAATTAACTTGCAATAATAAATTTATTCTTGAATGGATATGTTTTTATAACTTTGTACTAGTTTCATGCTTTGAATATTAATAGTTAAAGATGAAATAATCATCTTTCCCTGAATCACATTTAAAATACAAAATCACATTTAAAAATGCATTTATGTCTAAAGTAAATTGAACAATTTTTTTGCAAAACATGAGTTTGGCATGCAATGTGCAAACCATTTTTATCATGACAAGTGTCTTGAAAGGAGTCTTTCATTGCTTTTTTTCAATGTTATGTACATTTTTGATGTCTATGTAATAGAAGGAACGGAAAACTAAATATGTGTGAGTTAGGAAGGGAAAACTAAATATATGTGAATTTACTTGGGCTTTGAAAAAAAGTTAATATCATTAAGCATCTTTAGGGTTAGGTCAGCCAAAGAACATATTAAGTAGATCACAAGTTTTTTTTTATCATCTTTCATCTCTATCAAGACAATATCTTTGAGCAAGGACATTGCTATATGCAAATTGCAAATAATGTGCCCCATTTTGGATGCGGTTGTTTAACATTTTACTTCAAAATTTCTTCATTAAAAGCATTGCCTCGATGTTGAGCCTTTTGGGTGTTAGTTATAGTTGACAATAAATTAAATAGACATTGAGATTATTGTAAATGAGCATTTATTTTTCAAATAAATTGGTTTATATAAATTAGTTTAATTATATAAAAAATACTTCCCAAAATGGTTGTTTTTTTAAAGATGCAACTCTGTTGGTGCTTGGGGGTTGCCTCCACTTGCCAACTAGGCCCCATGGGCATGGGTGCTTGTTTGAACCTATGATAAATGGCAAAGTCATTATGTGATGAGTTATCTATTTTGTTGTCTTTGGCCAAAGGCAAGAAACTTGGCATAGGTGAATGCTTTGGGGACACACTTTTTGCTTGATTTTGAGCTGATGTGGTCTAGTGACAACTATGTGTGATAGGTGGAGATGTAGTCCCATGTGGAAGAGTTTGTATGTTAGTGTAAAATTTTGGGGTAAATTTTGGTTTAAAACTTCAACCATTGTGTAGGTAAAACCATTATGCAAGCAGTTGCTTGCTTTATTTGGCAAAGCACGTTGCCCCCTAGGCTCTCGCTTGCAAACTTGAGTACCATTGGAAAGTCATTGATGAATAGGGCCACATTGAGGTGGTTTCATAATGTTTAGACCTATGATGCAAGAGTTGTCAAATTTTGAATGATTTTTTCATTAAAATTTTAGATGAAATAAAATTTTGTATTGTACTAGGGCACCCTCTTGGTACTATTGATAAGTCCTGCATGGGTATGATTTTTTAATTTTTAGACCTAAGTTGCAAGAGATGTTGAAATTTGAATAAATTTTGTCATTGAAATTCAATAAAATTCATAAACTAAATGTTGATGGAAATTTGATTTTAGATTTACATCATTTACTCTTTTAAATTTCATACAATATTACAATATGTGTTCAATGATGTTGACCAATTAATATACGTTGCTTTACATAAATATAAATGAATGAATGAATTAATTTTTGTGTGTGTAATGATTTAATGAACAATTTTGATGCATACATACTTTGCACAATATTTATTTATACCCAAGTTTTGGCACCAAAAAAATGTTTTCTGTAAAAAAATTGCATATAGTTTATATTATGATGAAACTTTGTTTAGATCTAAAATGAAACGTGATAATTGGTTTAAGATTGAAGTTATAGAATGCAAGGAAGTAAGGTTCAAATATGATGGAAACATTTTATAAACAACTTGATCATCTTCCACAATAGTCAATTTGTTTGGATCCTAGCTTGTTTAAAACACTTTAGATTTTTTTTTGAAACGTTGGATAATGGATGAATTCGAGAAAATTGAATATTAAAAAGCTAAACAATAGATGAAACTCAAGAATTGGGACAATGAATGAATTCAAGGAAGCAATATGAACATGATGTTAACAAGTTCCTTGATTTGCAATGTTAAATTCGAGGGTTCAAGTTTAAGTTCTTTGACCTAGACATGAGTTGATACAAAAACCAAATATAAAAATAGCCTTTTACTTGAATTGAAACTAAAACCAAAACCATGAGAAAACACCTTTTCAACACAAGTTTTAGAAAAAAAACTATTATTTTATTTTATTTAGGAAATAGAACAAATGACCCAACCTGCCAAACCCGTTGGCACCCCCAAGTCAAGCTCATTTGGTCAAGGGCTGGCATGAGTTTCACCTCCACACTACCAGGGTTAAACCCACAACCATCTTTTGAGCTCCCAAAGTCCCATAATGAGAGGTTCAAGTTTTTTAATAGGCAAATTGAACTTTTGTGAAGAGTTTGGCAAGTAAGTTGACATTTATAGATAAGTAAATCATTTTTAATTAGTTAAACTTTGCACTAGTACAATCTTTAATTTTATTTTATTGTAATATATTTATTATAAAGTTTCGTACCTATAAAAATTTCAATTGTGAGAAGTGTGCATCGTACATGGAACTCATGGACCCAATTTTTGAACTCCCTAGTCTAGAAGTTGTTAAATTTGATTTGTTTTTGTCAAATCTATATTCATGTGGTTTAGAAATTTAGAAGTTATTAAATTTCATTTTATTTTTTTTGCCAAACCTATATTCACATGGTTTAGAAATTTGAAGAATTGTGCTTGATCTAGAAGTTGTTATTATTATTTTTTGGGTCAAACCTATATTCACATGGTTTAGAAATTTGAAGATATTGGGCTCGATATAGAAGTTGTTATTATTTTTTTGGGGTCAAACCTATATTCACATGGTTTAGAAATTTGAATAATTGGACTCAATCTAGAAGTTGTTAATTTTTTGTTTTTTGTCGAACCTATATTCACATGGTTTAGAAATTTGAAGAATTGGGCTCAATCTAGAAGTTGTTAATTTTTTGTTTTTGTCAAACCTATATTCACACGGTTTAGAAATTTGAAGACTTGGGCTCAAACCCATGTTCAAAGACCTTATCGAATTTTTAAAAGTGTCAAAACTAACATTGAAAGTTCTCCTTCAAAACGAAGAACCACAGCTAACACTGGTACGATCCTAGGGATGTTGGATAATGGATGGATGTAGGGATAACGAGACAATGAATAGAATTAAATTTTTTTGATAAAGTTGGATGATGGGTGGAGCTTAAGAAGTTGGTTAAATATGGTATCTAGTTGACAGAATTTTTGGGAAGTTTGAACAATGGATGGACTTAAAGAGGTGGAGAACATTGAAAACACTCTAAAGTTTTTGGAAGCTTTTATTTTTCCCTGGCATTAGAGTTATCTGTAAAGTTTTGCGATTAGGGGGTGAGAACCATCAGTTTTGGCATAATAGGACATCGAACGTGTATCTGAGAATGAAAATTTTACAAAATGAAATAGCTGGGACCCAGAATACCTAGTTTTTCCAGCAATTTTAGTGGTAAACTGAGTTTCATCCTGTCTTTCCTTTTTCCTGAGCTCCTCCACTGCTACTACATAAAAATTCTCACTGCTACTACCTGTACAATTACTATACTTTGTTTCGAACCTTGTGCATACTGAGATTTAATCATATTCCTTTATTTTGTGGATACCGCTGAAAGAGGGGACAGGGGTGAAAGCAGGCCCAAAGACAGGGTGATTTTACAGATAACCATATTGTCCATTGGATACGATGTGAGTCAAGAAAGATGATAAAGATGAACAATACAAGAAAATGTACTCACTCAATGGTCCCCAGATTGTTTTATGGTTTCATCCTCTAACTTTTGGACTTTGCAGATAACCAATAATAGGGGATGAAATTGGGACAAGGGATGAGATTGGGTATGAGACTATAGAGAACTTTATGAATAATTTTAGTATCTAAACAAAATCATAAACAAAATCAAATACTCTCCCAGTACCAAATTGTTTTTTAGGTTGCTTCTAGACATTAGAAATATTCCATCTTGTGTTAGTCATAAGACTAAATCCTTGTCTCTAAAAAGTTTAAAATTAACATTTGAGGAGTTAAATGTAGTCACTTGGCACTAATAAGAGGTATCACTCAAGAACATAAAAGGTGGGTACTAGTGTAGGTGCTGGTACCTTTGGCACTAGTTGCCTACAAAATGCAATGAAAGAAGGTACCTATATAGCCTAATAACTATTATTAATTATTGGAAAACTGTTGAAGATACAAAGGGATCAAATGGGTACCCACAAATTGAAGGGAACAAAAAAATGCCAGAGTATAAACTCACTAAATTTGACATGCCAATAAAAGTGAACAACAAACTTTAATTGCCAGATTTCCTAAAATTAGGCATGACAATAGCCTAAATAATGGCATATGGAACACGTCAAACTTGATCTGCACCACCACACACATGTAAAGACACAAAGAATTATTTTTTAGTTTTAGCGCTATGTTCTGTTAAAATATAACATAATTTTTTCACAACTTGAGAGTGCGGGGTCCGGGGAGGTTTTGCTTTTTGGCCTACATAGTTTTGGTGATCACTCATTAATGCAATGGCCACAATAGCCATGGTAGCTATTGTCCCTTGCCCAATAACCAAGGCACCTTTTCACATGGGATTTTTTTCCTTTTTTTTTTCCCCCACTTTTTGTTTCTTTTGGGCTAAAACCATATGGGAGGTCAAACAAAGACATGAACAAAATTGATATTCATCACCAAGGATACAACGTTGGGTGAAAAGAAAAGAAAAGAAAAAGAAAAGGAAAAGGTTGCTTTGCACCTAACTTTGGTCAATTGTGAAACATGTTTATATACATGGATCATGGGTGGTTTCGATATGGTAGTACCTTGGCCACTTTAACACATGTTTGTCGAATAATTAATTAATTAATTTTGGGAACTTCATTTTGATGAATAATATATTCTCAAATATTTCATCAGATTCCTTATTTTCCCTTCAGAAAAAATATATTTCTGAAAAAAAAAAATTAATTTTTAAAAAATATATATATATATTCCTAAATTTCTGAAAATAGTATAATTAGTGTGGCCCATGTGTATACTATGGTGTCTAGAACTAGAAACAAATCACTATTTTTTTTAATTTTTTAATTTCATTTACTTTATCCTTTTTTGCCTTTTTCACTTTTTGAAAAGCAAAATTAGTAACTTCTTCACCCTCTAGCTGGAAAGTGCTGAGAATCATCCATCCTTGCGCAATAGTGATTTGTTTCTTTTCCTTCCGTCCAGTAGTTTTTGCCAAAAATAGTTTTTGAGAAAAAAAACTTGGAAAAATCTGATTTTTTAAGTGTACTTTATTTTGTACAGCTAAAAAAATACTCATCAATTTTTTGAAATAAAAATTATTTAAAATATAAAACACTGGTCTAATCATGCCCAAAAGAAATATTGAATCCAAAGGGAAAATAACAAAAAAAAAAAAAGTGAAAAATTACATAAATTTAGACTTTGGACCAATCATAAGAAAAATTATTGAAGTCTTTATGATGAGTAGTGCATTCTATGGGAGTCCTAATATATATATATAAGTTTCATGATGGAATTAAAAACCAAATATTATAAAAACCCTACAATTTTGGATAATGACAATGAAATTTACATTAGTTAGACAATAGATGTTACAAATTTGTAATGAATATTTTTAAAGAAATGTAGCACATTACTCTAAGACTACCATACCTTAGTTTCCACATTGACAAGAAGAATTTTTTTTTTCAAGAAATTAATTAATTAATTATTGATAATAATAATAATAATAATAATTATTATTATTTTCATGATCCACTATGATATTGTTATATTGAGGAGTGAAATTATTCAGATTGTAGCATGTGATAATTTACGATGATGTTTGAGACTTCAACTTCATATTTTCACAAATTTTTTAAAAAGATTATTTAATGATGAAATTGGCCCTAAGGTAAAGGTATTATTCAGAATGGAATAAAGGAAGACTTAAAAGTAATGAAGGTTTAAATTAACTTTTGATGAAACCAATCCTACAAGAAATTTAGCTTTTAAATTAACTTTTGACCTAACCATTCCTAAAAAATAATTAAAATTTTAGCTTTAAGATTAACTTTTCATGCAACCATTCCTACAAATAATTTTAATTTAACTTTTAAATTAACTTTTGATGAAAACATGTTTAAAGTTGTTGAAAGTTTCCAAAGAAATCAGTCCGGACTCCAACCTTACTTTCAGACTTCAAAGGAAAGTAGGTAATTATATTTATGGGATTTTTTGTCAATTATCAAATTCCAAGCACATTTTGGTTCACTATTACGAGACTATGAGTGGATGATCATCATCAATGGAAGATTATATCACATAATCTGCCATACCAGACCTCAATGTAAGTGGGACAGGTGGTCACTGTGCTGATTCCACTTGTAACGTGAATCAACAACAAGTGGGAAGTATTGATTATGCTCTGGAACAAGCCCTGGTAGAATCTGTTTATCACACCTGATGGAACGGTATCGGCCCAGCATGTTCCTACATGGAATGGGCAGGAGCAAAAATTAGTTTTAATAATTTATCAGAAAATAAAGATTATAGTAGAAACCCCATACAAACAAGGTATTTTATATATATATATAATTTTTAATAAATAATTTTATCCCTCGATTTGGCGATATTATGATTTTGGTGATTTTTTCCCCCAAAAATTAGAAAAATTACCCAAATTTTCATCAAAAAATTCCCAAAAAACCCCCCCCCTCTTTTTTTGGTCTAAAGGTTTACCTGTTGGGGTGACCCGCGTTTTCGAGGGGGCAGGAAACGCAGACTCCCCCACCCCTAGCTCAAGAGAAATTAATAAACAAAAATAATAAAATTCCGGGTTAAAACTTTTTAGACGATTTGCCAAGTGAGAGCCGCCACGTGGCAAAAGAAGCCACTACGTGTAGCACTTACAATCGCTACACTTCATACTACCGACCATGCTGACTAGACTTCTCTGTACCTGGAATAATAGTAGGTAGTGTATACAGAAGTCACTAATTCTGGGCTTTTTAGGTAGGTCGGTAGTTGACGACACCTTTTGAAAATTTTACCGGCGAAATTTCGCCAAAAAGCGACCATTTCCCTATACTAGGCAATTGTGGCGATTCGGGAAAGTTTCCAACAAATAAGAAAGTTCCTTTTTCTTGCTAGTTTATTTATTACAAAAGAAAAGGGATTTTTTGCGACAGGATATTCCATTTCTAAAATATATATTTTCAAAAAATGACGAAAACTAATTCGCCACAAAAAGAAGAAGAAGACTGCAAACAAGTTCCTATGGATGATCGCCCTTTTGGCTACAAACCAAAAACAAATCCTTTAAAAAAAAACACGTAAAACTAGGTGTGACTCGTACCTACTACCTACCAGCCCTACCCACTACCTTCCAGGGTTTTTTAATTTAAATTTAAAGTAGTTAATTAAATTTCAAATTCCTCAAGTAGGTCCACTGGCGAGAATCCCGAGCATTAATTAACTTTAAATGGCGACTGTCCTAGGTGGGCTGTAGCATGTTTACAAAACTCCTGCTACAAGTGGCGACCTGGGAAATGCCTAGATTTAGATGTGGCTAATTTAATGATTTTTATTTCGAAAAATTTGCCCAAAAATCCCTTAAAATCACAAAAGACTTGGTTTTTTTTTCGTTTTTTCCATTTTCTGGGGGGAAAAATTAAATAAATAAACTCACCAATTTGCGATATTTCGCCACCAGAAAGAAGAAAAAAGAAAAAAGAACTGCTACCGACCTACCTATCCTCCCTTGGGACCCGCTCAGACTAGCACTAGGCTACCTATTTGTAGGTGGCACTAGGTGGCGTTGTCGAGACACAGTTCAGGTTGAGAACAGCGAGTGGCGACGAAGAAGAAGCGTTACAACGACAAGTCGACGACGACAACGTCCGCGACCTCGTATTCTTTGTTCTTTCTCTCTTTCTTTCTTTCTTTCTTGCTTGCTTGCGCATGAATCTACAATTTCCATTTTGTTTTGGGGTTTGATGAATTGCAGAAGGAACGATGCGGTGATGGAGTAGGCAATCATGTGTCTGTTTTTTTCCGATTTTTTGCTGAATTTTCGCTTAAGCTCTAGAATATTGGTAGAATTGATGAGCCCAGAGCCTTGTCCATGAGCAGCAGCCAGGCTGCAGAGAGGTGAAGAAGAAGAAGAAGACGACGACGAGGAGAAAGTAGTTTGTTTCTTTGTGGAGAGCGCAAGGATGCGGATTCTTCTTATGTCGTCTGCAGGTGTTGTTGGATTTGGATTTGGATTTGGAGCTTGAATTGAGGCTTGAAGAAGGAGGAGGCGGAGGAGCAGGAGAGCGGGAGAGCAGCTGCTGGCGGGATGTTTCTTGAGCGGATTATGAAGCTCGTGCAGCAGCAATCAGGTGGGTTTCATTGGGGTGTTGCGGTGGTGAGGGAGAGATTCTTGTCGCACAGCAGCAGGGGCGGCAGCAGCTTGTGGCTTAATCTTCAGCGCGCGCAAGCTCCCGATCAGCTGCTGCTGCTGGAGAGTAGTATTGGTAGTAGTAATAAAGCTGCAGCTGCAGC
>Ga0116229_10001798_pt1 | contig 34202 bp, 32 predicted proteins | sample S1TSphgellanicum_3_FD_87313 | JGI IMG/M metagenome (GOLD analysis project Ga0116229, IMG submission 87313) | Host-associated microbial communities from peat moss isolated from Minnesota, USA - S1T2_Fc - Sphagnum magellanicum MG | ecosystem: Host-associated > Plants > Peat moss > Unclassified...
GCCGCCGGGGCGGCGCTGATCTGCAAGACGAACATGGACGAGTTCGCGATGGGGTCGTCCACGGAGAACAGCGCGTACGGGCCCGCGCACAACCCGATCGACCCGACGCGCGTCCCCGGCGGCTCCTCGGGTGGTTCGGCCGGCGTCGTCGCGGCCGGGATCGTACCGATCGCGCTCGGGTCGGAGACGGGCGGGTCGGTCCGCCAGCCGGCGGCGTTTTGTGGCGTCGTCGGCGTCAAGCCGACCTACGGCCGTGTCAGTCGCTACGGGCTCGTCGCGTTTGCGTCGTCGCTCGACCAGGTTGGCGTTTTCGGGCGGACGGTCGATGACGCGGCGCTCGGGCTGTCCGTGATCGCCGGCCACGACCGGCTCGATGCGACGACCATCGATACGCCGGTCCCCGACTATCGTGCGGCGGCGCGGCGCGGCGTCGCCGGCCTCGTGATCGGCCGCCCGGTCGAGTACTTCCCGGCGGGGCTCGATCCCGCCGTCCGCGCGCAATGCGATCGGGCGTTCGACGCGCTGCGCGCCGCGGGCGCGACGGTCCGCGACGTCTCGCTGCCGCACACCGACCTCGCGATCCCGGTGTACTACATCGTCGCGCCCGCAGAGGCATCGTCGAACCTCGCGCGCTTCGATGGCGTCCGCTACGGACTCCGGCTCGCCGGGGATGGCTTGCGCGGCATGTACGAGGCGACGCGCTCGCGGGGCTTCGGCGCCGAGGTGACGCGGCGCATCCTGCTCGGGACGTACGTGCTCTCGGCCGGCTACTACGACGCGTACTACCGTCGCGCGCAGCAGGTCCGTTCGCTGATCACCGACGACTTCCGGCGGGTTTTCGCCGACGGGGTGGATCTGCTGTTCACGCCGACGACGCCGACCCCGGCGTTCAGCCTTGGCGCGGTCTCGGACCCCTACGAGATGTACATGAACGACATCTTCACGTGCACGGCGAACCTCGCCGGGGTGCCGGCGATCTCCGTGCCCGTCGGCACGGTCGGGCGACTGCCGATCGGCGGCCAGTTCATCGCCCCCCACTTCGGCGAGGCGGCGATGTTCGCCGGCGCCGGCGCCCTCGAGCGGGCGCTCGCATGAGCAGTGCTCGGGTGAGGATGCTCGCGTGACGGCGACGGCGTACGAGATGGTGATCGGCCTCGAGGTGCACGTGCAGCTGCAGACGGCCACGAAGGCGTTTTGCGACTGCCCGACGACGTTCGGCGCGCCGCCGAACGCGAACACGTGCCCGGTCTGTCTCGCGCTCCCCGGGACACTGCCGACGCTGAACGCCCGCGCCGTCGAGCTGGCGGTCCGTGCGGCGCTCGCGCTCCAGTGCACCGTGCACGACCGGTCGATTTTCGCCCGCAAGCACTACTTCTATCCCGACCTGCCCAAGGGCTACCAGATCTCGCAGTACGACCGGCCCCTCGCGACCGCTGGTGTGCTCGACGTCAACGGCACGGCGGTACGCATCACGCGCGTGCACCTCGAGGAGGACGCCGGGAAGTCGATCCACGACCGGTATCCCGGTGTGACGGCGATCGATCTCAATCGCGCCGGCGTGCCGTTGATCGAGATCGTCAGCGAGCCCGATCTGCGGTTCGCGGCCGACGCGCGTCGCTACCTGCAGACGCTCAAGCAGGTGCTCGAGTACCTCGACGTCAGCGATGTCGACATGGAGAAGGGGAGTCTGCGCGTCGACGCCAATGTCAGTGCACGGCGGCACGGCGACACCCGGCTCGGCACGAAGACCGAGGTCAAGAACCTGAACTCGTTCTCCGGCGTCGAGCGCGCGCTCGACGCCGAGTTCGCGCGGCAGTGCGCGCTGCTCGATGCGGGCGAGCGGGTCGTCCAGCAGACGATGCTCTGGGACGGCGCGCGCAGCGAGGTGCGACCGGCGCGATCCAAGGAGCAGAGCCACGACTACCGCTATTTCCCGGACCCTGATCTCCCGCCACTCGTCCTCGGCGAGGCGCGCGTCGCCGCGATCCGCGCGGCGCTGCCGGAGCTCCCGGCGGCGCGCCGCGCGCGATATCGCACGGCGTACGCGCTCGGCGAGCAGGAGATCGATGAGCTGATCGCCGACCGCGCCGTCGCCGCGTACTTCGAGGAGGTCGCGCGCGGACTCGGCGATGCGAAGGCGGCCGCGAACTGGGTCCGCGGCGAGGTCCTCGCGGCGCTCAACGCGAGCGGCGGCACTGTCAGCGAACTCGCCGCCGCCCCGGGCGATGTCGTCGAACTGCTCCGCCTCGTCCGCGACGGCGCCGTCTCCAATACCGCGGCCAAGACGGTCTTCGCCGAGATGCTCGCCTCCGGCCGGCCCGCCGCGGTGGTCGTCGACGCCCTCGGCCTGCGCCAGGTCGGTGACGACCGCGCGCTGCTCGACTGGATCGCGGGGGCGCGCACGGCGCATCCCGTGGAGTTCCAGCGCTACGCCGCGGGCGAGAAGAAGCTCAAGGGGGTGCTGATCAAGTACGTCATGGAGCAGTCGGCGCGCCGCGCCGACCCGAAGCGGCTCGCTCAGCTGCTGGACGACACCGCGGGATAGAGCGGCGTGTCGAGCTCGCGGGCGTAGGAAAGCGTCGTCGGGGGGAGGCCGAAGTGGCGGCTCGCCTCGTCGACGAGGTCCGCGCCGCCGCGCAGCAGGGCCCCCCGGCGCACGCGCTTGGCGAGGTGCAGCTGCGTCTCGCCGGCGGGGTCCAGCTTGAACGGCTCGGAGTGATCGAGCCGCTGCAGGAAATCCATGATGAAATCGTACGAGCGCGCCATGTAGGCGCCGACATCCTGGTCGGGGAGATCCCAGCGGCTGTTCTCCGCGACGAGCTGCACGATGCGCTGCCAGGACCCCATGTCGGTCACGTAGACCATTCCGCGGAAGATCCGGCGATTGGTCTGCATGCTGAAGATCGTCGGACTGAGAATCCGGTCGAGATGGCCATCGGACCGCGAATGGTCGAGGAGCAGGAGCTCGGCCGCGCGGTGCGCGTGGCGGTCGCCAAGGTGACCCTCGATTCGGCTTTCCCAGTAGCTGTGACCGAGCGCCGTCGTGCTGGACGTCAGCGCCAGCTGCCGCGGGACGAAGTAGTTGTGGGCGACGACGTCGGCGGCGAGGTGCGCCAGATAGCCGAGGCCGAAGGCCCGGAGCGGGCCGTCGTCGGCACGTTCATAGATCTCGAGGCCGACGTGCCACGAATGGCAGTGCCGCCCGACGGGTGCGTACTTCTTCGCCATGCTCGTGTCGGCGGCGATCGACCCGTAGAGGAAATCATACGGGAACGCGTGCAACAGGTCCGCGACCGAGGACGGCAGCAGCCGGACCGACCGCATCACCGCCTCCCCGAGGAAGACGTGCGTGCCCGGGGTCCACGCCCACGCAGTCGACGGGGTGAGGACCAGTACGAGCACGGCGACGACGACCGTGAGCGCGATCGTCGCCGGCACTCGCCCCAGTGGACGCGGCAGCGGTCCCGGGCCTCGGCCTAGGAGCGCACTAGATGTGCAGCCGGCGCCGCTGCCGGCGGAACTGCTTGCGGAGCGCCGCCAACTCGCGCTCGACGGCCTTGTCGAGCGTGTCGCGCGCCGTCTCGGCGTAGCTCTTCATGGCGTCGACGATCTCCTCGTGGGGGACCCGATCCCAGAGGGCTTCGCCCCGCTCCTTCGCCCAGCGGGTTCCGGAGATCCGCGCCTTGCGCGCCGCCGCCCGGACAGCCGGTCCGAGCTCGGGCTCCGCGCGTCGCCGCGACCCGCGGATCAGCAGCGTGGCGCTGACGCCGACGGCCGCGCCGATCAGCGCCGCCGTCAGCAGGTCGTAGTGTCCGCTTCGCTCCGACGCGGTCGGCACGTCGTCAGCCTTCGACCGATGTCCGGCGGATCCGTGGTCGTGCCCGTCCTGTCCCATCGTCTCTCGCATCGTTGTGGCCATTGGATCGTGCCCCCGCTCGTGATGAATCCGTGGGATGCCCGTTGTCGCGCTCGGTGTGCGGGTCGGGTCTCCCGGCCAGCGCATCGGTACCAGCACGCACTCCCCGGGCCACGGCCGCCGCGCTGACGAGCGCCTGCTCGATTTCGTCCTGCAGCACGCGCGCGACTGAATCGAATTCGCCGAGCCGCCCCTCGACCGTGGCGGCCAGCGCGCGCAACCTGGCGTCGGTATCCTGCACCGCGCGATGCACGGTGTCGACGTCCTCCCGTACGGCGCTGGCCATGCGGCGGAGGTCGGCGACCAGGACCGTGGCGTCGGCGAGCAGCGGGCCGGCCTGCGACTGCGCGCGCCCGAGCGCCTGCGTCGCCGCGTCCGACCCCTTCCGGAACGCCTCGACGCCCTTCTTGAGCTGTGCGTGGATGAGGAAGACGCCCGGGATCGTCGCGACGGCAAAGAGGCAGAAAATCACCGACACGATGCTCCCCGCCACGCCCGTTACCGTCTGCCATCCCGTGGGCGGCACCGGTACCTGACGATACACCACGGTGTCACCGAGTACCACGAACCAGACGGGCATGCGCACCCTCGCAAGTTTCGCGACCTGATCCTTGCAAACCTGAGGCCACGCGGGGACCGGAGCAAGGACGACGGCGGACGTCGCGGGTACCGCTCGTGACGTCGTCTTGACGCTCTTCGTCGAGTCCCGGCATCCTTCGCGTCCTCCCGAGCCCGAGTCCATGTCAGCGGTCCAGTTCATCGTTGAAGGCGGTCATCGCCTTGAGGGCTCCATCCGGCCGTCCGGCAACAAGAACGCCGCCCTGCCGATCGTCGCCGCCGCGCTCCTGACCGATCAGCCCGTCGAACTGACGAACGTCCCGCGCATCGCCGATATCGAGACCCTGCTCGATCTGCTGCGCTCCGTCGGTGCGCGCGTCGACTGGACCGGTGAGCATGCGCTCCGCATTCACGCGGCCGAGGTGCGCGCCGCGTCGCTCGATCCGATCCTCTGTGCGAGAATCCGGGCGTCGATCCTGCTCGCCGGGCCACTCCTCGCGCGCTGCGGCGCCGTGCGCCTGCCGCCGCCGGGCGGGGACGTCATCGGCCGCCGCCGGCTCGACACGCATTTCCTCGCGCTCGAGCAGCTGGGGGCGAGCGTCACGCTCGACGACGCCTTCGAGTTGCGCGCGACCGCACTGCGCGGCGCCGACGTCTTCCTCGACGAGCCGAGCGTCACGGCGACCGAGAACGCCCTGATGGCAGCCGTCGTCGCCACCGGCACCACCATCCTGCGCAATGCGGCTAGCGAGCCGCACGTCCAGGACCTCGCCTCGTTCCTCGTCGCGCTCGGCGCCGAGATCGACGGGATCGGCACGAACACGGTCACGATCCACGGCGGGCGGCCGCTGCACGGGGCGCGCCACGCCATCGGTCCCGATCATATCGAGGTCGGCTCGTTCATCGGGCTGGCGGCGGTGACGGGGTCGACGCTGCGCATCGTGGATGCCGGGGTCGAACACCTGCGGTCGACGCGACTCGGGTTCGCGCGGCTTGGCATCGAATGTGTCGTCGATGGTGCCGACCTCGTCGTGCCGAGCCAGCAGACACGCCAGATCCAGAGTGACCTGGGCGGCCACGTGCCCAAGCTCGAGGACCAGCCGTGGCCGGCGTTTCCGGCGGACCTGATGTCGATCGCCATCGTCACGGCCACGCAGTGTCATGGCCTCGTCCTGATGCACGAGAAGATGTTCGAGTCCCGACTCTTCTTCGTCGACAAGCTGGTCGGGATGGGTGCCCGCATCGTGCTCTGCGACCCCCACCGCGCGCTCGTCGCCGGCCCGTCGGAGCTGCGCGCGTCGACCGTCGAGTCGCCGGACATTCGCGCGGGGATGGCAATGCTGCTCGCGGCGCTCTGCGCCAGGGGGACGAGCACGATCAACAACGTCGGCCAGATCGACCGCGGTTACGAACGGATCGACACCCGGCTCAACGCCCTCGGCGCCCGCATCACGCGGCGGATGCGATCATAGGCGCGATCGACGGTAGACGCGACCGATCCCTGCTCGCCCTCGTCGAGCCGGTCGACGTCTTCGCGGCGTTTGGCGTACGCGCGTACATGACCACCCGCGCGTTCGGCACGCTGAGCAACGCCAGCGACGAACCGGTCGGCGTGGTCCTCGGGCGCTGGCAGCGGTTGCGCGGCGACCTCCTCGGCGCGCCGCGGTTTGCCACGGCGCACCAGGTGCATGGCACCACGATCGTGACCCATCGGCCGGGATGGGCCGGGTGGCTGCGCGGGGACGCGGCGGACGGACACGTCGCCCCGGATCGCGGCACCGGTGTCGCGGTCAGCGTCGCCGACTGCGTGCCGGTCTTCCTGGCGCATCGGTCCGGCACCATCGCCGCGGTGCACTCGGGGTGGCGCGGCACGGCCGCCGGCATCCTGGGCGCGGCGATCCGGGCATTCGCCGGCGTCGGATGCGACTCGCGCGATCTGCACGTCTATCTCGGACCGGCGATCTGCGGGCAGTGCTACGAGGTCAGCCCGGACGTCTTCGGGCAGCTGACGGGCCGCGCGATCGAGCGCCCCGCACCGGTCGACCTCCGCGCGATCCTCGCCGTTCAGGCGCGCGGCGCCGGCGTGCCGCTGGACGCGATCGCGACCAGCGACGCCTGCACGCGCTGCCACAACGACCGATTCTTTTCACACCGGGCGGGCGACGCCGGGCGGCAGGTCGGCGCGATCATCGCCGATCGCTGAGCGCCCGCGACGGCCGACGCGGATCGGGTATACTCTGTCAGAGATGACGCCCGCGCGCTGGTCCCGCACGAAGTACTGGCTGCTGCTGTTGGCGATCGCCACGGCGCTCGCGACGCGGTCGTTCCTGTATTTCTACCTCGACGACCTGACGCGGGGGCGCGACGATACGCTGGTGCGGCGCGTGATCGAGGAGGCGACGGCCGCGTACGCCGTCGCCCTCCTGGTGCCGCTCTTTTTGTGGGTCGTGCGGCGATTTCCGGTCGACCGCCGCAACTGGCGACGGCGACTCCCGGTGCACCTCCTCGCGCTCCTCGCCCTGTCGGCGCTCCACACGACACTCAATTGGGCCGGACGCGTCGTCTGTTACCGGCTCGCGGGGCTCGGCTCCTACGACTATGGCCGGATGCCGCTCCGCTACGCGATGGAGCTTCCGAGCGACGCGCTGATCTACGCCGTCGGACTCGTCGTCGTCGCGCTGCTGACCGCGTCCCGCCTCGCGCGCGAGCGGGAGCGGGCGCTCGCCGAGGCGCAGCTGCACACGCTGCGGCTCCGCCTGCAGCCGCATTTCCTCTTCAACGCGCTGCACACGGTCTCTGCGGTCATGTACGAGGACGTCGACCGGGCCGACGCGGTACTGGAGCACCTCGCGACGTTGCTCCGCGCGTCGCTGTCGGGTGGCGATCGCGACGTGGTCCCGCTCGCCGACGAACTGGCGCTTCTCGAATCGTACGTCGCCGTGATGCGCGCGCGCTTCGGCGAGGCGTTGACCGTCTGCGTCGATGCCGAACCGTCGGCGGGGCCGGCCCGCGTTCCCGCGCTGCTCCTGCAGCCGCTCGTCGAGAACGCCGTCCGCCACGGGAGCATCGGGCGCACTGGCCGCGCGTCGATCATCGTCCGCGCCCGGCGCGTCGCCGACGAGCTCGCGCTCGAGGTCCATGACGACGGCCCGGGCGTGCCACCCGGCGCGGCGCCCGCCGTCGGTATCGGGCTGTCGACGACGCGCGATCGGCTGGGCCTGCTGTACGGGGAAGCCGGCGTCCTCGAGGCCGGCAACGATGCCGCGGGCGGCTACACGGCGCGCGTTCGGCTGCCGTTCACGACGTAGCGACCGTGCCGGCGATGCGCGTGCTGATCGCCGACGACGAGGCGCCGGCTCGGCGGAAACTGCGACGGCTCCTGTCGACGGCGCCCGATGTCGAGATCGTCGGCGAGGCGGCGACGGGCGAGGACGCCGTGCGAATGATCCGGTCCGCGGCGCCCGATCTCGTCTTCCTCGACGTGCAGATGCCGGCGCTGGATGGGTTCGGCGTCATCGACCGCGTCGGTGTGGGCACGGTGCCGGCGGTCATCTTCGTCACGGCGCATGACGCGCACGCCGTCCGTGCCTTCGAGGTGGCCGCGCTCGACTACCTGCTCAAGCCGTTCTCGGCGAACCGGTTTGCGGCGGTCCTCGATCGCGCGCGTCTCGCCGTGGCGCGCGGCGCGACGCGCCGCTGGCTCCTCGTCAGCGACGCCGACCAGGCGCTGCCGATCCCGCTCGACCAGGTCATCTCATTCGAGGCCGACCGGAATTACGTGCGCGTGCACGTCGGCGACCGCACGTTCGGCGTGCGCGGCACGCTGGCCGCGCTCGTCGGCCGTCTCGATCCGGCCGACTTCCTGCGGATCAACCGGTCCGAGGTCGTGCGGCTCGCGATGGTCCGGGCGGTCCGCCCCAGGGCCCATGGTGACTGCGATGTCGAGCTGGCCGACGGCCGCACCCTGATCTGGAGTCGTCGCTACCGTCCGCTCGGTGAGCGTCGCCTCGGCGTGCCGCGGTAGCGCCCGTTCGTCCCGCGTCCGTCCCACTCGTCCCGGGACGCGCGGCAGACAGCGGACCCGGGCGCCAGCTTCACGGCGACTCGAACGGAGCGCTGATGGCAACTGGCTATGGACGGCGGGTTGGGATGGGGACGATCGGCATGCTGATGCTCGTCGCGGGCGCGGTCGCGGCGCGGCGCGCCACTCGCACCACATCGGGTGGCGACTGGCCCGCGTATGGCGGCAGCGCCGCCGGCACCCGGTACTCGCCGCTCACGCAGATCACCCCGGCCAACGTCGCCGGTCTGCAGCAGGCGTGGGTGTATCACACCGGCGAGGTCCCCGGTCGCCTGCTGACCCACAATCGGCAACCGGCGTTCGAAGCGACGCCGCTGGTGGTCGACGGCCGAATGTTCATTTCGACGCCGCTAGGCCACGCGATGGCGCTCGACCCGGTGACCGGCGCCGAGCGCTGGCGCGCGGACGCCGGCATCGATTCCAGCGGGCACTATGGTGACTTTACCAATCGCGGCGTCGCCACGTGGCTCGACGCGGCCACGCCGGAGGACGCGCCCTGTCATCGGCGGATTTTTCAGGTCACGATCGACGCGCGCCTGCTGGCCCTCGATGCGGTGACCGGTGCGCGGTGCACCGGATTCGGTCGGGCGGGGATCGTCGCGCTCGTCGAGGGCGTACGAAATCCCCCGCGATCACTCGGCGAGTACCACGAGACGTCGCCGCCGACCGTCGTCGCGGGGCTCGTGATCGTCGGCTCGGCGATTCATGACAACTGGCACACGGACGCGCCGAGTGGCGTCGTCCGGGCCTTCGATGCCCGGACGGGCGCGCTCCGCTGGGCGTGGGAGCCGCTCGTCGACATCGCACACGGCAACGGCGCGGCGAACGCCTGGACGGTCCTCTCGGCCGACTCGGCGCGGGATCTCGTCTTCGTCCCGACGACATCGCCGAGTGTCGACTACTTCGGCGGTGACCGGCCCGGCGACGACCGCAACGCGAACTCGGTGGTGGCGCTCCGTGCATCGACGGGCGCGCTCGTCTGGGCGTTCCAGACGGTGCATCACGATCTCTGGGACTACGACAACCCGGGACAACCGGCGCTCGTCGACCTCGCACGCCCCGCGGTCGTGGAAGCGGGGAAGACGGGCCAGCTCTTCGTGCTCGATCGGGAGAACGGCCGTCCGCTCTTTCCGGTCGAGGAGCGCGCGGTCCCGGCGAGCGATGTGCCCGGCGAGACCGCCTCGCCGACCCAACCGTTCACCACGGGCATCGCGCCCCTCAGTCCCCACCGTTTCACGGTGGACAGCGCGTGGGGCCCGACGGAGGCGGATCGCGCCGCGTGTCGGGCGCGGTTTGCCGGGCTTCGCACGGCCGGCATCTTCGAGCCACCGAGCCTGCAGGGCACGCTGGTGGTGCCAGCCAACATCGGCGGCGCGCACTGGGGCGGCGTCGCCTACGACTCGGGTCGGCACATCCTCGTCGTGCCCGTCAATCGTCTCGCCGCCGAAGTGCAACTGATCCGGCGCGAGCAGTATCGGGAATCGGCCAATGATTCCGGCTACGAATACGCGGAGATGGAAGGGACCCCATACATGATGCGCCGGCGGATCAGCCTCGGACCGTCCGGGCTCCCGTGCACACCGCCGCCGTTCGGTGCGCTCGTCGCCATCGATCTCCTCACCGGGCGCACGCGGTGGTCCGTGCCACTCGGATCGATACGGGGATTTGCGGGATCACCGAATCTGGGCGGCCCGATCGTGACGGCGTCGGGGCTCGTCTTCATCGGCGGCACCCTCGATCGGCAGCTGCACGCCTTCGACGTTCTGACGGGACGCGAGGTCTGGCACGCCGCGCTCCCGGCCGGCGCTCGCGCCACGCCGATCACGTACCTTGGAGCCGACGGCAGACAGTATGTCGCGGTCGCCGCCGGCGGCGCCGACATCTGGGGGCAGGGCGACGCGATCGTCGCATTCGCGCTGCCGTAAGGGCGCGCCGGCATCGGCGGGGTGGCAACCTTTATGATGGGGGTTGCCGCTCCCCTTGCCCACCCAAGGGGTTCGATTACATTAACTGGGCTGGTGAATGTGGGGGAGTTTCCCCACATTTTTTTATTCGTATCCAACGTGAAATCAGAGCTGGAAGTCCTTGTCGCCGCGCAGCTTGACGCGCTGCAATACGACCTCGTCGATCTTCGACGCGGGGGGAGTCGGTCGCGCCCGATCGTGGAGATCCGGGTCGATCGACGGGATGGGGAAAAGGTGACCGTCGAGGACTGTGCGCGCGTCTCCCGGTCGCTCGAGGGGATGATCGATGCCGACGCGGCGCGCGTCGGACTGGGCGAGCACTACGAGTTGCAGGTGTCGTCGCCGGGTGCCGATCGGCCCCTGAAAACGGCGCGTGACTGGCGGCGGTTCGTCGGGCGGCGGGCCGCGGTGAAGAGCACGGCCCTCGCTGGTCGGCGCGAGGTCGAGATCCTCGGCGTCGAGGGCGACGAGCCGGGGGCGGTGGTCATCGTCGGGGATGGGGATGAGCAGTATCGGTTGCCGCTCGGCGAGATCGCCGAGGCGCGACTGGTTTTTCACTGGAACCGCTAGCGGGGTGTGACGGATGATCGGGTCTGCTGAAATCTTGACCGCGTTCCGCGAGCTGTCGAACTCGAAGAGTCTCGGCCGCCAGGAGCTGCATGAGTTGCTCGAGGACGGCATCAAGGCGGCGTTGGCGAAGAAGCATGGGCCCAACGTGCAGGCCGAGGTCCGCATCGACGACGACCGCGGCACGATCGGCATCACGCTGCTCAAGAACGTCGTCGAGACCGTCGAGGATTCGAGCAAGGAGGTGTCGCTTGAGGACGCGCGGTTCGAGGATCCCGAGTTCCAGGTCGGCGATGTGATGGAGATTCCGGTCGACTTCAACGAGTTCGGCCGGACGGCGGTGCAGGCGGCGAAGCAGCGCATCATTCAGCGCGTGCGGGAAGGGGAGCGCACGAAGATCCGCGACGAGTTCACGGGTCGGGTCGGCGAGCTCCTCTCCGGCGAGATCCAGCAGATCGAGCGCGGAAAACTCGTCGTCATGCTCAACAAGTTCCGCGAGGCGGAGGCGATCATCCCCTACCGCGAGCAGAACCATCGCGAGCATTTCCACCAGGGCGAGCCGATCCGCGCGGTGCTCAAGCGCGTCGAGGAGACGCCGAAGGGGCCGCGCCTGATCCTGAGCCGCGCCGACGCGCTCTTCGTGAAGGCGCTGTTCAAGCTCGAGGTGCCCGAGATCCAGCAGGGGATCGTCGATATCCGCGCCTCGGCGCGCGAGGTCGGCAGCCGCACCAAGATCGCCGTCTTCTCGCGGGATGATTCGATCGATCCGGTCGGCGCCTGCGTCGGGCTCAAGGGGTCGCGGGTGCAGGCCGTCGTCAACGAGCTGGGCGGTGAGCGCATCGATATCGTGCCGTGGTCGGCCGATCCGGAGCGGTTTGCCAAGCTGGCGCTCGCGCCGGCGCGTGTCGCCCGGGTCTTCAGTGATCCGCTGACGAAGACGATTCAGGCGGTCGTCGACGAGGATCAGCTCTCCCTGGCGATCGGGCGTAATGGGCAGAACGTGCGGCTGGCGTCGGAACTCACGGAGTGGAAGATCGATCTATACTCGAGCCGCGAGTGGCTCGAGCGGGCCGGCGAGCAGCCGCTCTTCGCACCGCTCCCGGAGGAGCGTGGCGATGAGGCGGCGGACGTCAAGCTCTCGGAGATCCAGGGGCTCGAGCCGGCGACGGTCGCCGTGCTGGAGGACGCGGGGTATCGGACGCTCAACGATGTGATCGACCTGGAACGTGAGGACCTGCTTCGGTTGCCGGGGATCGCCCCGGCCGAAGCCGACCGGATCATGTCGATCATTGATGAGTTGACGACGGATGATGCGGCCGAGGAGCGGACGACGGCGGCGGACGCCGGGCCGAGTACGGCGGGCGGCGGGGCGGTGGTCTGAAGCACGAGCCTCCTGCGGTGACGGCCGCGCTCGAGGATCCGATGGTCGAGAAGCGACTGTTGGGACTGCTCGGGTTGGGGGTGCGGGGCCGGTTGGCCGTCGTGGGGGTGGAGCGAGTGCGGGAGGCTGTCTTGTCGCACAAGGTGACGTTCGCGATCGTCGCCCCCGATGCGTCGCGGCACAGTCTCGACAAGATCGTGCCGCTGCTCGTCGCGCGACGGGTGCGGTTCGTCTGTGGGCCGAGCGCTGCGGTCCTGGGCGCGGCGGTGGGACGGGAGACGACGGCGGCGGTCGGCATCACGGACCGCCAGTTGGCGAAGGGCATGCGCGCGTTGGTGGACTCGGGCTCCGATGGAGCTCATTAGGAGGCTGGTGTGAGTAAACGGGTTACGGACATGGCAGGGGAGTTCGGCATCTCGGCGGACGAGGTGATGACGCTGCTGCGGACGATGGACGTTCCGGTGCGGAGCACCGCGAGCGCGCTGTCCGACGAGCAGGTGGCGCGCGTGCGCGCGCGGTGGGAGCGGGAGAAGCGGGCCCGGGCCGAGAAGCCCGCGCCGCCGCCCCGCCGCCGCAAGGGCACCGCGGCGGCTGCGGCGGCTGCGGCGACGCCCGCGCCCGCCGAGGCGCCCGCCGTCGACGTGTCGTCCGACACGCCCGCCACGACCGAACCGACGACCACCGCCTCGGCATCGGCAGCGTCGCCCGCGGCCGCCTCGGCGGCAGGCGTGCGCCGGCGTCGCGCGGCCGATATCGTGCCGCCGCCGGCCCCCGTCGTTACCGAACCCGAGTCCGGGCCGACGACGGCGCCTCCCTCCGTGACGGCGTCACCGACCACGGTGCCGTCTCCGTTCCGGCCCCTTGGCGACACCCCGCTACCGCCGCGCCGGGATCTCGGCGAGCGTGCGCCGTCCGCGACACCGACGCCGTTTTCGACCGACTCGGTGCGACCCGCGGCGAGCGCCGCGCCGGGCACGCCGGCCGGTGAGGCCGCCGTGCGCCAGGCGGCCGGGGGCGCCCTCGACCCGAATCGACCGCGTCCGGCGGTGCCGGGAGCGCCGCGCAACCTCCGTCCGGCGGCGAGTGGCACGCCGTACAGCAGTGGTGGGAGCAACGCGCCGCGGCCGGTGGCGTCGGCCGCGCCGGGGGCAGGCGCCGCGCCGCCGAGGCGCGATGACAAGCGACCGTCGTCGCCGGGCGGTAGCGGCCCGGGCATGGGGCTCGGCGGCCCCCTTTCTGGCGCGCGTCGGAAGAAGGGAAAGCGCGGGGCGGTCGACCAGGAAGCGGTGTCGGCAAACATCACGCGGACGATGAGCGCGATGCGGACGGGGCCTGGACGGCGGGCGATCCGTCGTCCGTTCGACGGCGGCCTGTCGCGGGAAGAGATGGAGGCGGAGCGCGTCGCCGATGCCGAGCGCGAGCGGAAGACGGTGCGCGTCAACGAGTTCATCACGGTCAGCGAGCTCGCCGAGATCCTCAAGGTGCCGGCGTCGCAGATCGTCGGATTCGCGCTCAAGAACCTGGGCATGATGGTCACGGTCAATCAGCGGCTCGACTTCGACCAGATCGAACTGATCGCCGGCGAGTACGGCTTCCAGGCCGTGAAGGAAGAGGAGTACGCCGCCAGCGATGAGGAGAACGTCGAAGTCGACGATCCCGCGACGCTTGCCCCGCGTCCGCCGGTCGTGACGATCATGGGGCACGTCGACCATGGCAAGACGTCGCTGCTGGATTACATCCGCCATGCGAATGTCGTCGCCGGCGAGGCGGGCGGGATCACGCAGCACATCGGCGCCTACCACGTCACGCTGCCGGGCGGCCGGGCGATCACGTTCCTCGACACACCGGGTCACGAGGCGTTTACCGCGATGCGCGCGCGCGGCGCGCAGGTGACCGACATTGTCGTCCTCGTCGTCGCCGCCGACGATCAGGTGATGCCGCAGACGGTGGAGGCGATCTCGCACGCCAAGAACGCCGGTGTGCCGATGATCGTCGCGATCAACAAGGTCGACCTCCCGTCGGCCAATGTGATGAAGGTCAAGCAGGACCTGCTGCAGCATGGCGTGGTGCTCGAGGATTTCGGCGGCACGACGCTGGCGACGGCGATTTCGGCGAAGAAGGGGACGAACGTGCAGGACCTGCTCGATCAGGTGCTCCTCCAGGCCGAGATCCTCGATCTCAAGGCGAACCCGACGCGTCGTGCGACGGGCGCCGTGATCGAGGCGCAGCTCGATGCCGGGAAGGGGCCGGTCGCGACGGTCCTCGTCGAGAACGGGACGCTCCGCGTCGGCGACGACTTCATTTGCGGCATGTACTCGGGTCGTGTGCGCGCCCTCCTGGATGAGCGCGGCAAGACGGTGAAGGAAGCCGGACCGGCGATCCCGGTGCAGGTGCTGGGCATCGAGAAGGTGCCGAGCGCAGGGGACATTCTCGTGGTCGTCGAGGACGCCACCGATGCGCGCGAGACGGCGCAGCGGCGCGAGCGGCTCGACCGCGAGGCGCGCAACCGCCGCACATCGGCGCGTGCCGGCGTGACGCTCGAGGACTTTATGGCGCAGACGGCGGCCGGCGAGCGCCGGACGTTGCGCATCGTGATCAAGGCGGACCAGGGCGGTCCGGCCGAGGCCCTGGCCGACGCGCTCGCCCAGCTGTCGACGGGCGAGGTCGAGGTGCAGGTGATCCATCGCGGCGTCGGCGCGGTGAACGAGAGCGACGTGCTGCTGGCCAAGGCGTCGGGCGCGATCATCGTCGGGTTCCACGTGCGCCCCGACAACAACGCGCGCGCGACCGCCGAGCGCGAGGGCGTCGAGATCAAGCTGTACCGGATCATCTACGAGGCCGTCGCCGAGATGCGGCTGGCGCTCGAGGGGATGCTGCGGCCGGAGCAGCGCGAGGTGATCGATGGCGACGCCGAGGTGCGGCAGCTGTTCAAGGTGGCGAAGATCGGCATGATCGCCGGGTGCGCGGTCCGGTCCGGCGTGATCACGCGCGAGGGCCGGGTACGGGTCGTGCGGGATGGGAAGCAGGTCTACGACGGCCGGTTGTCCTCGCTGCGCCGGTTCAAGGACGACGTGAAGGAAGTGCGGGCCGGGTTCGAGTGCGGTATCGGCATCGAGAACTACAACGACCTCAAGGTGGGCGATGTGATCGAGGCGTACCGGACCGAGGAACACGCCCGTACGCTGACGTCGCCGGCCTGACGGCCGCGGAGCGAGCGTCGACATGACGACCCAGGCCCGAAGGCCCGACCGGGTGGGCGAGGCGATCCGCGAGGAAGTGGCGACGTTCCTCGCGGAACACGTCAAGGATCCGCGCGTGCGCGGGCTGGTGACGGTGACCGGCGCGGAGGTGACGCGGGACCTGCGGCACGCCAAGGTCTTCGTCACGGTCATGGGGAGCGAGGCCGATCAGGCGGCGACGTTTGAGGGGCTGGCGAGCGTCGCCCACCACCTGCGGACCCGCATCGGGCGGGCGCTGCGACTGCGCATCGCCCCGGAGATCGAGTTCAAGCAGGATCGGAGCGTCGCGTACGCCGCGCGGATCGAGACGTTGCTCGACCAGATCCGGCAGGATGAGCCAGGCGCGTGACGGCGCGCAGGTCCCGCGGGTTTCCGCAGCGCCGCTGAATGATTCGCCGGATGGAGCGGTCGACGGGGCGGTGAGTCGATCGCCGGACGGGCTCCTGCTCGTCGACAAGCCGGCCGGCATGACGTCGCACGATGCCGTGGCGATCGTGCGTCGCGCCGCGGGCGTGCGGCGCGTCGGGCATGCCGGGACCCTCGATCCGTTCGCGACCGGACTGCTCGTGCTCCTGTTGGGGCGTGCGACGCGCGTGATGCCGTACCTGGCGGGTGAGCCGAAGGTCTACGAGGCGACGATCCGATTCGGCAGCGAAACGGAGACCGATGATGCCGATGGCCAGCCGACGCGTCTCGCCGCGCCACCCGGTGGCGACGCCGTGCGCGCCGCGATCCTCGCCCTGACCGGTCTGATCGCCCAGGTGCCGCCGGCCTATTCCGCGAAACAGGTTGCCGGTCGACGGGCCTACGATGCGGCGCGCGCGGGCCGCCCCCTCGATTTGCCGGCGGTGACGGTGACCGTGCATCAGTGGGCGATCGACGACTGGGATGGCGAGTCGCTTCGCGCGCGGATCACTTGCGGCGGGGGGACGTACATCCGGGCGCTGGCCCGCGATCTGGGCCGTGCCACGGGCAGCGCCGGGCATCTCGCGAGTCTCCGGCGGACCGCCAGTGGTCCGTTTCGGGTCGCGGACGCGATCACCGTGTCGAGCATTCGCGAGGGGGCGGCGCTTCCGGTCCAGTCGCCGCTCGCCGGACTGGCGGACTGCGCCAGCGATCGCCTCGATGCGGACGGCGTGCGGCGCGTGCTGCACGGGCTGCCGGTGCCAGCGATGGTCGCGGGCCGCCACGCCGCGCTCCGCGACGATGCCGGGGTGCTGGTCGCGGTCGCGGACCGGGACGGCGACCAGTGGCGGCCGCGCGTGGTGCTGCGCGATGCCTGAGCAGCGGATGGGAGCGATCGGTGATGTGGAGGGGTTGCCCGCCGGCAGCGAGACGGTGATCACGATCGGCACGTTCGACGGCGTGCATCGCGGGCATCAGGCGGTGCTGGCGCGGCTGCGCGAGCGCGGCCGGGAAGCCGGGTTGCGGAGCGTGATGGTGACGTTCGAACCGCACCCGCTGGAAGTCGTCAATCCGGCGGCGGCGCGGCCGCTGCTGACCGTCGGCGAGGAGAAGCTCGAAGTCCTGGCGGAGAGCGGGATCGACTACTGCGTGGTGATGCCGTTCACGCCCGCGCTCGCCCGCTACAGCGCCGACCAGTTCATCGCGCTGCTGCGCGAGCGACTCCACTTGCGCGAGATGGTCAGCGGGTACGACAACGGCTTCGGTCGCGGGCGCGAGGGCGACGTCGAGGCGGTGCGGGCGATCGGGCTGCGCCGTGGCTTTCCGGTCGAGGTCGTGCCCCCGACGACGACGGATGATGGCCGGCCGATCTCGTCGACGTCGATCCGCCGGGCGGTCGCCGGTGGCGATCTGCGGTCGGCTGCCGAGGGGCTGGGTCGCCCGTATTCGGTCTGCGGGACGGTCGTGCGCGGCGAGCAGCGCGGCCGGACGCTCGGCTATCCGACGCTCAACCTCCCGTTGCCGGGGCCCCGCAAGCTGCTGCCGCCCGAGGGGGTGTACGCCGTGCGCGTGCAGACCCCGGACGGTCCGTTTGGCGGCATGCTCAACCTCGGGCCGCGGCCGACGTTTGGCGACGCGCGGGTGCTGCTCGAGGCGCACCTGCTCGATGCCACCGGCGCATGGTATGGCGCGCACGTGCGGATCGAATTCGTGAGCCGGCTCCGCGATGTGCGGAAATTCGACGGTGCCGACGCGCTCGTCGCGCAGTTGCGACGCGATGAGGAACAGGCGCGGCGCGCGTTGACTCTCCCGTAGCGGACACCTAACGTTCAAGGCTATGGTGACACCGCATGTCTAACCTGAAGTTGCGCGTCGGCATCATCCTGGGCTTGATCGCGGCCTCGATCTGGGCCCTCGCGCCGCGCACGGTGGTCGAGCTGAAGCGCGGCCCGAATGGCGAGCCCGTCTACAACATTGACAGCTTGCCCGTGCTCGATACGACCAGGCGGGTGCCACTGCGGGAAGGGCTTGATCTCCAGGGCGGCATCCACCTGGAACTCGAGCCCGACGAATCGAAGGGCGCGATCGCCAACAGGAGCGACGCGATCGATCGCGCGCTGACGGTCGTGCGGACGCGCATCGATGCATTCGGCGTCACCGAACCCGTCGTGCAGAAGGTCGGCACCGACCGGATCATCGTCGAGCTGCCAGGTGTCGACGACCCCGCGCGTGCGCGCTCGATCGTCGAGCAGTCGGCGTTCCTCCAGTTCCAGATCGTCGACAAGACGCAGGCGCTCGACAAGGTGATCCCGCGGATCGACCAGATCCTCAAGACGAAGGGGATCGGCAGCGTCGCCGCGAGCCCCGGTGTCGCCCCAGCCAACGGCGTGGCGGGCCTCTTCTCGGCACCGACCGACACCGGCGCGAAGGCGGCCGGGACGCAGAAGGGCGCCGAGAAGGGCGCCGAGAAGGGCGCGCCGAAGGGTGCGGCTGGCGCCAAGGCTGCGGGTGGCAAACCGGACAGTAGCGCGCCGGCTGACACGGGGGCGCTCGCGGCGCTGACCGGCGGCGCCTTCTCGAAGATCGTGCAGCAGGGGCAGATGCCCGGCGAGTACTACGTCGCCAAGTCCGACATGGGGACGGTCGGCCGCTACCTCGCGATCCCCGACGTCGTCGCGGCGCTGCCACCGGGCAAGGTGATCCGCTGGTCCAGTGATTCGGTTTCGCTCGCCGGTCGCACCTACAAGGCCTTCTACGTGCTCGACGCGCGGCCGATCGCGACCGGCGAGAACCTGATCGATGCAAAGCCGATGAGCGATCCGACCGAAGGGACGCTCGTCACCTTCCAGCTCAATCGCGAGGGCGGCCGTCGCTTCCAGATCGAGACCGGGCGGCACATCAAGGACTACATGGCGATCGTGCTCGACACGCTGGCGATGGGCCGGCCGCCGGTGATCGAGGGCGCGATCGGGACGCGTGGGCAGATCACCATGGGCGGCCGCGACCTCCAGGCGGCGCAGGACCTGGCGCTCGTGTTGCGCGCCGGCGCACTCCCCGTGCCGCTCAAGGTCGTGGACATGCGCGCCATTGGGGCGAGCCTCGGACAGGACTCGGTCCGCGCCGGCATCCGCGCCGGGATCATCGCGGTCACCCTGGTGATCGTGATCATGCTCGGCTACTACCGGTTCTCCGGGCTGCTCGCCGTCGGCGGCCTGTTGCTCTACGTGCTCTACACGCTGGCCGTGCTCGCCGGCTTCGACGCGGTGCTGACACTCCCCGGCCTCGCCGGCTTCGTGCTCTCGATCGGTATCGCCGTCGACGCCAACGTCCTGATCTTCGAGCGCATCCGCGAGGAGATGGATCACGGCAAGACGATTCGCACGGCGATCGACGAGGGGTTCCGCCACGCGATGAGCGCGATCATCGACTCGAATGTCACGACGGCGCTCACCGCCGCGGTCCTCTACCAGTACGGCACGGGGCCGATTCGCGGGTTCGCCGTGACGCTGATCGCCGGAATTCTCGCGTCGATGGTCACCTCGATCTTCGTCGTCCGCACGTTCTTCTCGCTCTGGCTGGCGCGCACGCGCGGCACCCAGGCGCTGAGCATATGACGGGAGCGCGCCACCCATGATCCGGATCTTTCACGGGACGCACTACGACTTCATCAAGGCGTGGCGCATCATGGCGATCACGACGGTGGTCTTCATCGTGATCGGCATCGGATCGCTGCTCGTGCGCGGGCTGCACTACAGCATCGACTTCACGGGCGGCACGCTCGTCCAGCTCCGCTTCACCACCGCGCCCGACGTCGGACGCCTCCGCAGCGCCCTCGACCGGGGCGGCGTCCACGATGCCGAGATCCAGGCCTTCGGCTCGGACAAGGAGTACACGGTCCGGGCGCAGGGCGCCGGCTCGACCGCGCAGACCGGGAGCGCCGATGCCGTCGCGCTGCAGGTGGAGGGGGTGCTGGACAGGGAGTTCGGCCACGACAGCTATCGCGTCGTCCGGTCCGAGGCCGTCTCGGCCCGCGTCGGCGGCGAACTGCGTCGCAACGCCCTGATCGCGATCCTCATCTCGTTCGGCGTGACGCTGCTGTACCTCGCCATTCGCTTCGAGTGGCGGTTCGGCGTCGCCGCGGACCTCGCCACCCTCCACGACATCCTGACGACGCTCGCCTTCATCAAGCTGATGAACATCGAGATCTCGCTGACGGTCGTCGCGGCGATCCTGACCGTCATCGGCTACTCGATGAACGACACGATCATCATTTTCGATCGCGTCCGCGAGAACCTCCGCCGCCGCCGGCGCGAGCCGCTGTACGACACGCTCAACCGCTCGGTCAACGAGACCCTGCCGCGGTCGGTGATGACGCACCTGACGGCGCTCGCCGCGACGCTCGCCCTCCTCATTTTCGCCGGCGAGGTGATTCGGCCGTTCGCGTGGGTGATGGCGTTCGGCATCGTCACCGGGACGTTCAGCTCGATCTACGTCGCCGCGCCGGTCCTGCTCTGGATCGAGCGCCGCTGGCCGCGTGAGGCAGCGCAGGGTGGTGGGGCGAGCGCGCGGGCGGAGAGTCGCCGGGCGGTGCGCACCGAGCCCGAGGGACGTGCGGCCAAGGTGCCAGCTGGCGGGGCTGCGCCGCTCGCCTGACCGGGAACCGCTCGTCGCTTCCTCGCCGATTCCGGTCGACGCGCGGCCGCCGCAGTTCATCGACTCCCACGCGCACCTCGCCGATCCGGCATTCGCCGCCGACCAGGACGCGGTCGTCGGGGCGGCGCGGTCGGCGGGCGCCGTGGCGATCGTCTGCATCGGCGAATCCCGCAGAGCGGCGGCCGGCGCGGCCGCGCTCGCGGCGCGATTTCCGGGGGTCGTCTACGCCACCGCGGGCGTCCACCCGTACGACGCGGCGACGTACGACGCCGAGCGCGATCGCGCGTGGATCGGCGCGGCGCTCGATGCCGGGGCGGTGGCGATCGGCGAGTGCGGGCTGGACTACTATCACGAGGGGCACGCGCCGCCGGCCATCCAGCGCGCCACGCTGCGCGACCAGCTGGCACTGGCGGCGGCCCGTGCCAGGCCCGTGATCGTGCATACGCGCGCTGCGGAGGCGGATACCCTGGCGATGCTACGCGACGCCGGGACGGCGGGCGTCGTCGGGGTGCTCCACTGCTACACCGGCTCCCACGCGCTCGCGGAGGCCGCACTCGCCGAGGGATGGTATATCTCCTTCAGTGGCGTGGTGACGTTCGCCCGGTGGGCGGACGACGCGCTCATCCGGCTGGTACCGGAGGAGCGACTGCTCGTCGAGACCGACGCGCCCTATCTCGCACCGGTCCCGGTGCGGGGCCGCCGCAACGAGCCGCAGTACGCGCGCCACACGCTGGCCCGCCTCGCGACCGTGCGCGGCGTGGAACCGGACCGACTGGGCACGCTCGTGACCGGGAACGCGCGGCGGTTCCTCGGGCTGGCGACCCCCGTGGCCGGTGACGTATGATCCTGCGCGACTGACGACGACGTTCGACGACCGACCTCAACGACCGACCTACAGCCAGGAGTCCGGGTGGCGACGATGGTGCAGGTTCCCTCCGACATCGAGATCGCGCAGCGGGCGACGCTCAGACCGATCGTCGACGTCGCGGCCGATCTCGGGCTCACGCCGGATGACCTCGACCTGTACGGCAAGTACAAGGCGAAGATCAACGTCGACATCGCCAGCCGGCCGATCAAGGGGCGGCTCGTGCTGATCACCGGGATCAACCCGACGGCCGCCGGCGAGGGGAAGACGACGACGCTCGTCGGGCTGGCGCAGGCGTTTCGGCGTCTCGGGCACGATGCGACGATGTGCATGCGCGAGCCGAGCCTGGGGCCGGTCTTCGGGGTGAAGGGCGGCGCCGCCGGCGGCGGGTACGCCCAGGTCGTCCCGATGGAGGATATCAACCTCCACTTCACGGGCGACTTCCACGCGATCTCGAGTGCGCACGCGCTGTTGTCGGCGATGCTCGACAACCATCTGCACCACGGCAACGCGCTGAAGATCGACCCGCGGCGGATCACGTGGCCGCGGACGATCGACATGAACGACCGTGCGCTGCGCGACTGCATCATTGGCCTGGGCGGTGTCGCGAACGGCATCGTGCGCGAGGAACGGTGGGTGATCATTCCGGCGAGCGAGGTGATGGCGATCCTCGCGCTGGCGACGGACATGACCGATCTCGAGGCGCGGCTCGCGCGCATCATCGTCGGCGCCACGACCGGCGCCGAGCGGAAGCCGATTCGCGCCGGCGATCTGAAGGCCGCGGGCGCGATGGCCCTGCTGCTCAAGGATGCGATCCGGCCGAATCTCGTGCAGACGCTGGAGGGTGGTCCGGCGTTCGTGCACGCGGGGCCGTTCGGCAACATCGCGCACGGGTGCAACAGCATCCTCGCGACCCGATCGGCGCTCGCGCTCTCGGACATCGTCCTCACGGAGGCCGGCTTCGGGTCGGACCTTGGCGCCGAGAAGTTCTTCGACATCAAGTGTCGGTTTGGCGGGCTCAACCCCGAGGCCGCGGTGCTGGTCGCGACGGTGCGGGCGCTCAAGCTGAACGGCGGCGCAAACAAGACCGATCTCAAGAACGAGGATCTCGGCGCCCTCGAGCGCGGGCTCCCGAACCTCGAGAAGCACATCGAAAACGTGCGCCAGTTCGGCGTGCCGGTGATCGTCGCCATCAATCGGTTCACGACGGACTCCGACCGCGAGCTGCAGGTCGTCGCCGATCGCGCGCGCCGCGCGGGCGCCGTCGTGGCGCTCAACGAGGTCTGGGAGAAGGGCGGCGCTGGTGGCGAGGAGCTGGCGCGCGCGGTGCTCGATGCGCTCGCCGCAAAGACGTCGCGCTATGCGCCGCTCTACGCGACGTCGCTGCCGATCCGCCAGAAGATCGACACGATCGTGAAGAAGGTGTACGGCGGCGACGGCGTCGACTTCACGCCGAAGGCGGATCGCACGATCGACTATCTCGAGTCGATCGGGCTTGGCGACACGCCGATCTGCATGGCCAAGACGCAGTACTCGCTGACCGACGACGCGACCGTACTCGGGCGGCCGTCGGGGTTCCGGATCACCGTCGATGAGATCTATCCGGCGGCCGGGGCGGGATTCGTGGTCGCGCAGGCCGGCGACATCATGACGATGCCCGGCCTGCCGAAGGAGCCGGCGGCCGAGCGGATGGCGGTACACGCCGACGGCTCGATCGTGGGACTCTTCTAGTGGAGACGGTGCGGACGGACGGGGCGCCGGCGGCGATCGGGCCCTATTCGCAGGGGGTGATCGCCGGGGGATTCCTGTTCACTGCCGGGCAGACCGCGCTCGATCCGGTCAGCGGGACGCTGGTCGGCTCGACGGTGGTCGAACAGACCGAGCGCGTGCTGGCGAGTCTCGCCGCGATTCTCGCCGCGGCGGGCCTCGGGTGGCCGAACGTCGTGAAGACGACGGTGTATCTCCAGCACATGTCCGACTTCGCGGCGATGAACGAGGTCTATGCGCGCGTCCTTGGGGCGTCGCGGCCGGCGCGCTCGACCGTCGAGGTCGCCGGATTGCCTCGTGGGGGGCTGGTCGAGATCGACGTGATCGCGGCCATCCGCGGGTAGTGCCGGCGCGCCGCGTCGTCGGCGTTGTCCTCCGCCCGTGTCGTCACCTCCGCCGACTCTGCCTCGCCGGCGTCGTCCTTGCGCTGGCGATGGCGATGCGACCCTCGCCGGTCGCCGCGCAACAGCAGGACAGCGCGACCGCCGGGATCACCCCGCGGCAGCATCGCGCCCCGGTCCCGCACGACAGCGTGCCGAAGCCGCCGATCCCTCCCGGGCGCGCCTTCCTCTACTCGCTCGCCCTCCCGGGGCTGGGCCAGGCGAAGCTCGACCGGCCGACGCTGGCCGCCTTCTTCTTCACGATCGAGGTCGTGTCGGTCCTGCAGGCGCGCCAGGCCTCGGTCGATCTGGCGTACGCGCATCGCCATCACGGGGACACGGTCACGCTCCGCGACTCGGTGATCAACGGAACGGTGGTCAAGGACTCGACGGGGAAGCCGCTCGCCGCCGTGATCGCGTACAATCCGTATTCGTCCGATCGCGTCAACGCCCGCGGAGTGCACTTCGAGGACTGGATCGCGGCGCTCGTCTTCAATCACCTGATCTCCGGCGCGGACGCCTTCGTCGCCGCGAACCTCTGGGACCTGCCGTCGCGCGTGACGGCCTTCCACACCCCGGAGGGCCTCACGGTCTTCGCCATCACCATTCCAGTGCGAGCCCCGCCCCTCTGACGCCGCGCTCGGCGCGGGCGCCGTCCGGGGCGCGCGCGAGAACCCCGTGAGCACGACGTGAGCGACGCGCCGATCGGCGTCTTCGACTCGGGCCTCGGCGGGCTCACCGTCGTCCGCGCGCTCGTCGAGCGACTGCCGCAGGAGTCGATCACCTACTTCGGCGATACCGCGCGGGTGCCGTATGGACCGAAGAGTCCCGACACCGTGCGGCGCTACAGTCGCGAGATCGCCGCGTTTCTCGCGGGCGAAGGGGTGAAGGCGCTGGTCGTCGCCTGCAATACCGCGACGGCGCATGCCCTGCCCGCGCTCGAGGCGGAGTGCGCGATGCCCGTCGTCGGCGTCGTCGCACCGGGCGCGCGCGCCGCCATCGACGCCTCGCGCGGCGGCCCGGTCGGCGTGATCGGCACCGCCGGCACGATTGCATCGGGCGCCTACGAACGCGCCCTCCGCCTCTGGCGCGCCGACCTCGAGATCGTGTCGGTGGCCTGCCCGCTCTTCGTGCCACTCGTCGAGGAAGGCTGGCTGGATGGCGAGGCGACGCGGCTGATCGCGCGGCACTATCTGCAGCCGCTGCGCGACGCCGCGGTCGACACGCTCGTGCTCGGGTGCACCCACTACCCGCTCCTGGCGCCGCTCCTCGCATCGGAGATGCCCGGCGCGCGGCTCATCGACAGCGCCCACGAGACCGCGGTCGACACCGCCGCCGTGCTGCAGCGCACCGGGCTCGCGCGCGGCCCGGCGCCGGGCGTGTCACCGTCGTACCGTTTCATCGCCTCCGACGCCCCCGACCATTTCCTGCGCGCCGGTCGCCGGTTCCTCGGCGAGCGCGCGGTACTCGATCGTGTCGAGACGGTCACGCTCGGTTGATGTGCGCCAGACACAGAGGTCGATTCGCTCGGGCGTGACGACGAGATACGTCGGCCCGGGACCATCCGCCGCGTCGGTCCACGAGCCCGCGTTCGCATACACGGAACGCCCGACACGCTCGAGCGCGGCGACGTGCGAATGTCCGTAGACGAGCAGCGACGGCGCGTCGGGCGCGGCGAGGCGTCGCCGTGCGATCGCGCGCAGGCCGGCGCCATGATCGCGGGCGCGGTATGTGCGACTCGCGTGCGAGCTGCCGCTCGCCAGCCGGCTCGCGAGATCGGCCGGCAGCCAGCGAAACGCGCGCACCGCGAGCGGGTGCCGGAGCACCGGCCGGATCGCCCGATAGCCGCGATCCTCGCGCTCCCGGAGACCGTCGCCGTGCTCGACGCGCGTGCGCCAACCGGCGACCATCCCTTCCCACGGACCCAGGTGGTAGTCGATGTCCGCGTCCGCGCGCAGGATCGTGCCGCCCCAGCAGTCGTGGTTGCCGGCGACCCAGAGGATCGGGACGCCACGATCGCGCAGCGCGGCGAGCGCGGCCAGCACGCGGAAGCTCGCGCGCGGGATGACGGTCGACCATTCGAACCAGAAGTCGAAGAGGTCGCCGTTGATGAGCAGGCTCCCATCGCGGATTGCGTCGCACATCGCGAGCAGCGCGCGTTCGGACGTCCCGCCCGGCCGGTCGATGCCGATGTGGGCATCGGAGATGATGCGACAGGGAGCGGGGAGCGACGACGTCGGCACGGCACGGATTTTAGCGCCGGGGCGGCGCGCGGGCTAATTTCCGCCGCGATGCCGACGCGAGATCCGTCGTCCAGCGCCCCGCCGCGCACCCATCGGAGCGAGCTCCGCGTGCGCTATGCGGAGACCGACCAGATGGGTGTCGTCTATCATTCCAACTATCTGATCTGGTGCGAGATCGGGCGGACCGACTACATCCGCGCCCTCGGACGGCCGTACACCGCGCTCGAGCGCGAGGGGGTCGCCCTCGCCGTCTCGGAAGCGACGATGCGCTGCCATGCGCCAGCGCGCTACGATGACGTCGTGCGCATCGACACGACGCTCGTCGACGTCAAGTCGCGCACGGTCACCTTTCGCTACGAGATCGGCCACGCGGTGACGGGCGCGCGCCTCGTGACCGCGGCGACGACGCTCGTCTCCCTCGACCCCAGCGGGCGCGTCGTCTCGATGCCCGCCGACGTCCGCGCGTTTCTCGGGTCGTCGGGTGCGGACTGAGCTCGCGGCGCTCGGGTTGATGCTGGCCGCCGGCTGCGCCGGGGCGGGGGGTCCGGCGGGCGCGGCGACGACGGCCCGACCCGCCACCGCCGACGTCTCGACCGCCGACGGGCCGCCGGTCGCCCGTCGTCGCGTCCGACCGGATGCGGGGCAGTCCGCGCGCCCCGTCGCGCTCACCGACTCGGACGTCGTGCAGTACGCCGCGCTCCTGGCGATGGCCGACGCGCGCGCGCCCGATACGGCCGTGATGACGCGCGCGATCGCGGGGCGCGTCGTTGCCGTGCGCGTGGAGGCCGTGCGCGTCGCGGGTCAGCTCCGCGCGCGTGCGATGGCGCCGCGACTGCGGAGTCTCCTCCGGGATCGCGACACGACGGTAGCCGCAACGGCGGCGTTTGCGCTCGGGTTGATGCGCGATACGGCGAGCGTCCCCGTGCTCGCCGCCGCCCTCGGCACGGGGCTGTCGATGCCGGCCCCGACCCCGACGCGCAGCGGTGGAGCGGGGCTGCAGCCGGAGACCCGGCCCTCACGCGCGCCCGCGTCCCGTCGCACCGGTCGGGAGTCGGCGGTCAGCCGCGAGGCCGCATGGGCGCTTGGCGAAATCGGCGAGCCCGCGCGCGCGGTGATCGAGCGAGTCCTCATGAGCGGGTCGGCCGCGCCCGGCGTCTTGTACGCCGCGGCGCATCTGCGGCCAGTCCCGGCGGCGGCGATCACCACCTATTTCTGGCCCGGTGATCCGGCGCTGATGCGCGCCGCGGCCTATGCCGTCGCGCGCCCGCGCGCGCCGGCTGGGGTGCGGGAGCTGCTGACGGCGGTCCGGACGACGGATCCGATCACGCGCAGCTACGTGGCCCGCGGCCTCGCCCGGTCCGCCGCCGGCGATTCGCTTGGCGAGTTTGCGCTGCGCGCGCTCAGCGAGCTCGTCTCGGACTCATCGGCGGTGGTGCGGATCGAGGCCGTCGGCTCGCTGCGGGGCTATGGCGCGCGCGCGAGCAGCAGCGTGCTGCGGGCGACCGCCGATGCCGACGCGAATGTCCGCCTCGCTGCCGCCCGGGCGCTGGATTCGACCCTCGCCGACGAGCCGCGCGAGTCGTGGGATCGCGTCTGGGTCCGCGACACGTCGCTGGCCTTTCGCACCGCCGTGGCGGCCGCCGCGCTGCGCGACGGCATCCTCCTGCCCGTGCTCGACAGCGCGCACCCCGATGCATGGCGCGGCAGCACCGACTGGCGACGCCGGGCGGCCGCCGCGACGGCGACCGCCGGATTGCCGCTCGATCGGGTGCTCGCGCTCGCGCTGCCGCTGACCGGAGACGCCGATGGGCGGGTCCGCGCCGCTGCCGTCGGCGCGATTGGCGAGGCGCTCGCGGCGCGCGGTGCGGGCGCACGCGCGGAGCGGCTCGGGGGTGTCCCGCCGGCGCGTGGTCTCGCGTGGCTCGCGGATCCCGATGCCGCGGTGCGTGCCGCATGGCTCGAGGCGATCGGTGACGCCGGGCCGCGCGCGGGCGACGTGACCACCCTGGTGGCGAGCTACCGGCAGGCGGCCGCGGATTCGACGACCGATGCGCAGCTCGACGCCGTGCACGACCTCGCCGCGGCGTGGGCGAGCGACAGCGCCGCGTTCGACTCGTCGGCGCGGGCGGCGATTGCCGCGCTTCCGATTCCGACCGATCCCGCCGTCGTCGCCGCGGCGCGCGGCGTCCCGCTCTTCGCGAGCTGGCGCCTCGACCGGCCGAGCGCGCGGCTGCACGCCGTCGAGTGGTATCAGGAGGTGGTGCGGGCGGTGGTCGCGCCGTCGCTTGCCGGCACGCCGCCCCGCGTCACCATCGTCACCGCGCGGGGTCCGATCGGTGTGGTGCTCGATGGCGCCGACGCGCCGCTCACGGTGTTCAGCTTCCTGTCGCTCGTGCGCGCGGGATTCTACCACGATCGGACGTTCCATCGGGTCGTGCCCGGATTCGTCGCACAGGACGGTGATCCACGCGGCGACGGCAACGGCGGCCCCGGGTTTGCGATTCGCGACGAGTTGACGCGGCGGCCCTACGACCGGGGTACGCTCGGGATGGCGCTGTCGGGGCCCGATACGGGCGGCAGCCAGTACTTCCTGACGCTCACCCCGCAGCCGCATCTCGATGGCCACTATCCTGCGTTTGGTCACGTCACGTCGGGCGAGGATGCGCTCGATCGCCTCGTCGTCGGAGACGCCGTGTCGGATATCACGCTGGTGGAGCAGTGAACGTGGGGCGCGCCGCGACGTGGCGCGGGGTTCGGCTCGCGGGGCTGATCGTCCTTTCCGCCTGCGCGCCGAAAGCGGAGCCACTGACCGGCGTGCCGGCCCCGGTGCGGGCGCTGCCGGCGGCGGTACTGCCGACCGGGCGGCAGATCGTGCGCTTCCACTGGGAGTATCGGGACCGCGAGGTCAAGGTGAACGGGGACGGCGCGGCGCGGCTCGCGCCCCCCGACAGTGCGCGGATCGACTTCGTGGTGTCGGGCGGCCTGGGGAGCGGCCACGCGTTGCTCTTCGGTGATACGATCGTCGCATCCGGAGGCGACATCGTGAAGCGGTACCTGCCACCGCCACCGCTGGTCTGGGCCGGCCTCGGTCGATTGGCGGTGCCGGCCTATCCCGACACGACGGTGCGGATCGATGGGGACACGGTGCGGGCGGACATCGCCGGTCTGCTCGCCGGTCACCCGGTGGTCTGGCGGGTCGCGTTCAGCGGCGGACGGCTCGTCGGGGCGGAGCGCGTCACCGGCGATCGGGTCCGCGAGACGGTCCAGCGGCGGGCGACGGACGACGTGGAGTTCGACAGTCCCTCGGAGCGACGCACCCTGCGGCTGACCCACGTGCGCAGCGAATCGGTCACGGACTTTGAGCCGAACGTCTGGCACCGCTGAGCGCCGCGTCCGGCGTGGCCTGGGGCTGCTGCTGGGGCTGGTGGTGCTCGCCGATTCGGGCTGTGTCTGGAAATATGGGTTTGCCGGAGGGGGCCTTCCGTCGTCGGTTAAGACGGTGGCCGTCCTGCCGTTCGATAACAATACACCGTCTCCCGATCTGCAACTCGCGCTCTATAACGTGCTCCACCCCGCCATCAACCGCCGTCTCGGGCTGAGTGACGCCAGCGAGGCCAAGGCCGATGTGATCGTCCGCGGGACGATCCAGCGGTACGATACGGACGTGCCCGTCGGGTACGCCGGCGGTCGCAACGTCACACCGAACACGTCGACGACGCAGCGTCAGCTGGAGATCGCCGTCGATATCGAGATCGACGATCAGCAGTCGGGGAAGACGTTGTGGACGCGGAAGGGGCTGGTCGCCGACGGCACCTATCAGGAAGGGAACGAGACCGGCGGCCGGACCGACGCGATCAAGAAGCTCGTCGATGAGATCATCGAGGGAGCGCAGTCGCAGTGGTAGGTCGCCCGGGGGGCGCTCGCGTCGGCGGCGTGCGACTGGGCTGCCTCTTCGTGATGCTCGTGCTGGGCGTCGCCGCGTACGCCGGCGCGTACGTCGGCCAGAGCTACTGGAAGTACTATCAGTTCTCCGACGCGTTCAAGCAGGAGGCGAAGTTCGCCTCGCACTACACCGACAAGCAGATCAAGACGCATCTGCGCTCGATGGCCGACTCGCTGATCCTCCCGGACGACGCGTACGACATCACGGTGCAGCGCGACAAGCATCACATCACGATCTGGGCGGAGTACTACGATCACGTGAAGCTCGGGTTCGTGACGCGCGACTTCTACTACAATCCGCACAGCGAGGCGGATTTCTGACCGACGGCGCCGCGGCGTCCGGGCCCGGTGCGCCGGTGCTCGACCGGGACGCCGCGCGTCGCTGGCGGCGCGCGCAGTCGGGTCGGGTCGTCTTCACCAACGGGGTCTTCGATCTCCTGCATCCCGGCCACATCGATCTCCTGACGGCGGCGCGGGCCGCCGGCGACGCACTGATCGTCGGCATCAACAGCGACGCCTCCGTGCGGCGACTCGGCAAGGGCGCGGACCGCCCGATCCGGCCCGCCGCCGACCGCGCGTACGTGTTGTCGGCGCTCGCCGCGGTGGACGCAGTCGTTATCTTCGACGAGCCGACGCCCCTCGAACTGGTGATGGCACTCGAGCCGGATGTGCTCGTGAAGGGTGGCGACTACACGGAGGCGACGATCGTGGGAGCGAGTGCGGTGCGGGCGCGGGGTGGGTCGGTGCTGGTCGTGCCGCTGACGGCCGGGCAGTCGACGTCGGCGATCGTCGAGCGGCTGCGGCGCACGGGCGGCATCGATGGCGCGCGCTGAGGCGCCGGCGGCGCCGGCTCTCGCGGCCGTGCCGGCGAATCGCGTCGGGCGCGCCGCGTCGGCGATGCGGCCGGTGACGCTGGAGCGTGGGGTCGTCGGTTACGCCGAAGGCTCGTGTCTCGTGGCGTTTGGGGAGACGCGGGTACTCTGCGCGGCGAGCGTCGAGGATGGGGTCCCCGGGTGGCGCCGAGGCACGGGTGAGGGATGGGTGACGGCGGAGTACGCGATGCTGCCGCGGTCGACGCGCACGCGGGTCTCGCGCGAGCGCGGACAGCTCGGCGGCCGGACGCAGGAGATCCAGCGACTCATCGGACGCAGCGTGCGGGCGATGCTCGACAGCTTTGCCTTTGGCGAGTACACCCTTCGCCTCGACTGCGACGTCGTGCAGGCGGACGGTGGCACGCGCACCGCGGCGATCACGGGCGCCAGCGTCGCCGTCGTCGACGCCTTTGCGTGGATGGTCGCGACGGGCCGTCTCGCCGTGTCGCCGGTCGTCTCGCGCGTCGCCGCGGTGAGTGTCGGCGTCGTCGATGGCGAGCCGAGGCTCGATCTCGAGTATGTCGAGGATGTGCGGGCGGCGGTCGACATGAATGTCGTGATGCGGGTCGGCGCGTCGGGCGGCGCCGCGCCGAGCTTCGTCGAGGTGCAGGGGACGGGCGAGCACGGGACGTTCACGCGCGCGGAGCTCGACGGGCTGCTGGCGCTGGCGGAGCGCGGCATCGCCGACCTCGACGCCGCGCAGCAGCGCGTGCTCGGGCGCGCGATCGGGCGCGCGATCGGGGCGTCCGGCTCCTGAAGCCGCCGCTGGTGCTGCTGGCGACGCGGAACGCGGGGAAGCTGCGTGAGTTGCGGCCGCTCTTCGCCGCCGCCGGGCTCGCGACGACGGATCTCGAGACGCTCGGCATCGAGCCCGACCCGGAGGCGGAGGACGGCGTCGAGGCGCACGAGACGTTCGAGGCCAACGCGATCGCCAAGGCGCGCTATTTCTACGAAGTGTCGGGCGGCGTCGCGACGATCGCCGACGATTCGGGGCTCGAGGTCGTCGCGCTCGGCGGCGCGCCGGGGGTGCGGAGCCGTCGCTGGACGGTGGAGGCGACGGACGCCGCGAACAACGCGCGCCTGGTCGCCTCGGTCGCGGGTCGCACCGATCGGCACGCGCGGTACGTCTGCGCCGCCGCGTTCATCGGGCTGGGGCACGAGCTCGTGCGACGTGGCGAGGTCGACGGCTCGATCGTCGACGTGGCGCGCGGCGCGGGGGGCTTCGGCTACGACCCCTATTTCCAGGCCGACGAGCTGGGTCGGACGTTCGGCGAGGCGACGCTCGAGGAGAAGGCGCGCGTCAGTCATCGCGCGCGCGCCTTCGGCGCGCTGCTCGCCGCGATCGCCGCCGAACCCGCGCGGTAGCCGCCGGCGCGACGCGCGCGCGTTCTGCGCGCATTCTGCGCGCATTTTGCGCGCGGTTTGCGCGCGGTTTGCGCGCCGTGCATCTGGTGCGCGGTGGCGATGACTGGCACGCGATGCCGGCCGAAACTATCTTATTGGGCTTGGGGGACCGGGCACGTTGGGCGGTCTCCCGGATTTCGGTCGGGATGGTGAAGGCGTGTGATCGTGCAGGCGACGGTGGTGGTGTGTGGTATGGCTGACCGGGGCGTAGCGTAGCCTGGTATCGCGCCTGCTTTGGGAGCAGGAGGTCACCGGTTCAAATCCGGTCGCCCCGATGGAGACCCGGCGGGAGAGACCCGGCGCCAGTAGCTCAGCTGGATAGAGCAACAGCCTTCTAAGCTGTGGGTCGGGGGTTCGATTCCCCCCTGGCGCGTGGACGGGGGACGCACGGCGGACGGTGGTGTGGGGAGGGGCGTGGGGCGGTGGCGGGGCGAGACATGCGGGCGTAGCTCAATTGGCAGAGCATTCGACTCTTAATCGACAGGTTGCAGGTTCGATTCCTGCCGCCCGCATCGAAGGACCGCAGGACAGCGCTGGACGTGACCGACGGTGGGTCTGGTGTGCGATCGGGGGGGTTGCGCCGTCGGGGACAGCACGGTAGCATATTGGGCTCTTCCGGGTTCGGCGAATCTGACGGCACGAGATGGCGTCCAGAGCAAGTCGAACCGGGGCCTTCGGGCCCTCTGTCGTCTCGGCGAGTCTCGCGAGCGGGTGGAGCAGACGGACTGAAGCAGGGTTGACAAGTTTGATACGCTCGGATATAATCCGAGGCTGTCATGGAATGGCAGCGTGACCGCAGTTGATGACGTTGATTGACAATCGAGAATGAGATCGTGGATGTGCGAGGCGGACTCGCTGATCCGGTGGCTATCTGGGCTGCCGGGGAGAGTTCGACCAGACATTTCTGTGATTCGGACACGCGCTGTCGGGCATACAGCACAGCGTGTGACAGACAGCGTTAGTGTACCGAGAGCTAATCAATACTCATTGGAGAGTTTGATCCTGGCTCAGGACGAACGCTGGCGGCGTGCTTAACACATGCAAGTCGAGGGCACCAGCAATGGTGACCGGCGAACGGGTGCGTAACACGTAAGCGACCTGCCGATCTGCGGGGGATAGCCGGCCCAACGGCCGGGTAATACCGCATACGCCAGTCGGACCGCATGGTCTGACTTGGGAAACCTCCGGGGCGGATCGAGGGGCTTGCGGCCTATCAGCTAGTTGGCGGGGTAACGGCCCACCAAGGCATCGACGGGTAGCTGGTCTGAGAGGATGGCCAGCCACATTGGGACTGAGAAACGGCCCAGACTCCTACGGGAGGCAGCAGTGGGGAATCTTGCGCAATGGTCGAAAGACTGACGCAGCGACGCCGCGTGTGGGACGAAGCCCTTCGGGGTGTAAACCACTGTTGCCCGGGACGAACGGCGGATTTCGATCCGCGTGACGGTACCGGGTGAGGAAGCACCGGCTAACTCCGTGCCAGCAGCCGCGGTAATACGGAGGGTGCGAGCGTTGTCCGGAATCACTGGGCGTAAAGGGCGCGTAGGTGGCTCGTGCAAGGGGGCGGTGAAAGCCCGGGGCTCAACCCCGGGTCTGCCGGACCGACTGCGGAGCTTGAGCAGACTAGGGGCGAGTGGAATTCCGGGTGTAGCGGTGGAATGCGTAGAGATCCGGAAGAACACCGGTGGCGAAGGCGGCTCGCTGGGGTCTGACTGACACTGAGGCGCGACAGCGTGGGGAGCAAACAGGATTAGATACCCTGGTAGTCCACGCCGTAAACGATGGGCACTAGGTGCTCGGGGGAGCGACCCCTTGAGTGCCGTCGCTAACGCATTAAGTGCCCCGCCTGGGGAGTACGGCCGCAAGGCTGAAACTCAAAGGAATTGACGGGGGCCCGCACAAGCGGTGGAGCATGTGGTTTAATTCGACGCAACGCGAAGAACCTTACCTAGGCTTGACATACAC
>Ga0116229_10001799_pt1 | contig 34198 bp, 15 predicted proteins | sample S1TSphgellanicum_3_FD_87313 | JGI IMG/M metagenome (GOLD analysis project Ga0116229, IMG submission 87313) | Host-associated microbial communities from peat moss isolated from Minnesota, USA - S1T2_Fc - Sphagnum magellanicum MG | ecosystem: Host-associated > Plants > Peat moss > Unclassified...
ACAATGGCAAACATCCTTTCTCCATAAGATTTTTGTTATAGAAAGACAACATCTTAAACCTATCATGACATAAGGATCAAGATTTGATCTCATCCACGCCCACAACATGGCCTGGCATATTTGATCATATCATGCATGTGATAGGTTACAATGCATGAATTGATGTATGAACCATGTAAATGGCCTGTCTATACATAGGTATTGGAAGACGAGCAATGGGGGTCAAGAATGAGAAAGAGAAGCCGTGTTATGTTGTCGTGTATGGAGAGAAAATGAATTGAAGGTATGTGGGGTTGCAGCAAAGTTGAAGATTGTATGTCGGGTCACCTTTTGTAGAAGTTGCATATAAAAACCCCTTGGGTTGAATAATGTGACGGGTTACCGTAAAGATTACATTACTTTGTGGCAAGGTCACCTGAATTTGTGGAGTGGAAAAGATGGGTGAGTAGACTTGAGGTAAAGTGAATGTGTTGTTGTAAAGTCGTGCACAAAGTCAAAAGATACCAACCCATCAAAGCAGTACCTGCAGCTACGCCTCTAGAGGTGCATTTCCCAACCTCCAAATCATATTCAACCCATGTTGAGGGTTCAAAGTTCAAAAGGTAAGGAAGTAGAGAAATGGATGATATCCAGCAGTAGGGAAAAATGAACACTCTATTCAATATTGTAGGACCTTTACCATTTCGGCAATAGACTGCTGAATAATTGACTAAATTTTGAATCTTAACTTTGGCACTTGGTTTTATAATTCTGAAAATTCCAGGTTGTAATGGTTTATATGCAATAATAAATATGTAATTCAATGCTATGGCAAAGTCTAGTTTGTTTAAACCACTTCAGTGCTTTTAGAACCCTGTTCTTGGAAGTTTGGGGTTCAAATCCCCTTTTTTTACTTTTGAAAAAAGTTTTTTTTTTCTTGGAAAAATCTCGCCATTTTTTGAGAAAATAAATGGGGATAATTTGAATTTTTTTGGGTTTTTCTAGTGGCAAATTTGACTAATTTTTCTAATTTAATGGTAAATTTTCGCAAAAAATTACACATGCAAAAAATGAAAAAAAAAGTCTGTTTAACTTAAATGTAGAGAAATAGCTATTCTATAGAATTTGCATAGGTTTTGCATCTAAGCAATGTTAGTAGAGTTTGAAAGCTGGGAACCATCCACACGACTTCACTTCACAACTGGAGGAAAGGGCCTGCCCATGGACATCATGAACACTGTGTACAAGAGCTCCACTTGCCTTCAATTTCTCCATGTTCAGGCGACCAGAGACAGTGTTCATTATTTCTGGCCGACAGTTGACATAATTGTGATTATATACTGATATTTTACAGGGTGGGCTAATAGACTTGGAATTAAGAGCATCTCAAGCGGTGCTTTGTAGGTCCCTGCAAAAATATTTTTCACATGCAAGTTTAGTTATTTAGTGTTTTGCAATCCCACCCATAAAACTGAAACTGGGACAGCAAAGAGGTGGGGGAGGATTACTAATAATAAACCAATTGGAGCAATCACTATGATCGACCAACTACAAATACTGACCAGAAGTCAGATCATATTTACACTGACCAGCCATTTGTGGACCTTTGTGCCTTTTACCACACTCACTGCAACTTGTAACCCTATGCCGAGCCAAATGCGCATATTTTCACTTTTCTCCATTCAATTTTGCTGTGCGGCTCACATTTTGCTTTTGTTGTGGTTCCTCCAGAGTTTCTCGTTGTTTTCACTGTTGCCGCGTTAGTTAACATTGCTTCTGCCATGGCTTTTGTGCTGTTTTTTGTGTTCAAATACTTGGCGCTGTTTGGGAGGGGTTTGCTGTACCACGAAATCCGGTTCTTTTCTTAACACCCACAGGCTTTGGGCTTTAGAGTTTTTCCCACTGTTGCCGCGTTAGGTAACATTGCTTCTGCCATGGCTTTTTGTGGTGTTTTTTGTGTTCAAATACTGGGCGCTGTTTGGGAGGCGTTTGCTGTACCATGAAATCCGGTTCTTTTCTTAACACCCACAGGCTTTGGGCTTTAGAGATTTATGTGTTTTCAATCAGCAACCAGTCTAGTCTGTCTAGCAACAAACTTTTCTTCCACCTCACCCACTTAGAATGATATTCCACTAGCCGGGTCTCATGAACATGCAGGAAAGTTGTGAAGCTTGAAAAAAATCGAGCTCTGCTTGGACAGTGGTGTATGCTGCTGTGCTGACCTGAGAATGCATGGACATTAGTTCGGGCAACTATTCTTAACGAAAGGTCTCTTTCATTTTAGTTGAAGGTCGTAGGCAGCTGATGTGCAGGTGGCAAGGATTGTGAAGGACTTTGCTAAGCAATCTCCTTGGAAAATGGAGTAATCATACATCAATCGTTGGCCATCTGTTTGCCTTCAAGTTTCAACTCAGAAGTTGTTCAGCTTGTCGATCATGGCAGATGCAAGCGACACTTATGTTGTCCAAGAGGCTTCTAAAATACTTGCATCTAGTGATGTCGTGGTGGAAAGCCTTAGAATTTTTCACATAGATGTCGTGGTGGAGGGTGTGTGCTTGCAAATGGAATATCATCCATGCAAAGCTGATTCTAATGACGACCAGCTTGAGGAACCAGAAGTTGAGGGAGGTGTTCCACGACGTCGATGGAGTTTTTCACGAGTGGATGGTCTGAAGGAACTGATCCCTGCCATTGTCAAGAGCACTAATTTGAAGGCCCTACGTTGGGAAATTGTACATTATTACCCAGATGTTATTGAGTCGCTTTTGCAAGGTCTCTACACGAATCATACCATAGTCAAGGCTAGTTTTGAAGTTTTAATACAGGATCCTGTTGAAGATTTACTACAGGATCCTGTTGAAGATTTCCTGGACAAAATTGTGGTTATGCTTTGTCATAATACAAGCCTCAAACAATTCACACTAGACATATTAGGTCGTAGAGGTGAGCATAACTTATCAATTTCTGGCTTTGGAAAAGCATTGGGGATGAATCACACCCTTGAGATTCTTGAACTCGGGCTTTGGGGAATGGAATCGGAATTGGAGAAACTGGTCCAACCCTTGATTATGGACGAAAACGGGAACCAAGTCAACTCTACACTCACCACTCTCGCCTTGAATGGCCTTTTTACTAGGAGATCCTTTTGTGCTAGTATTGCAAGGATGTTAAGGAGAAATTCTTCGATAAAAACACTTCAATTGAACTGTTCTCTAAGAACTGAATTAGACACTCGAGAACTCATACAATCCCTTGCAGATAATCATTCCCTGGAAACCTTAGACCTAAGTTTCTGTGAGGGTGTAAAGGGCACTGTCTTTTCTGCTATCATGGATGTTTTATTGGTCAATTTCACCTTAAAAGACATAAAATTGTATGACACTCCTTTGTCTAGAAAGGACAAGGATGTGGTCATCAACAAACAACTAGAAAAGAACCTGGCGTCCAAAGAGTTACATGACATGGAGCTAGAAATGGCCAAACCAACATCTGCAAGAGTAATTTTTTGTGGCTCTCCATATGCTGGTATGTCCCCAATCTCCATTGGCCCCATTAAACAGTTGCATCAATTTGTCTTCCATTTGAAACTCAATGTTTTTGCTTGAAGCATGTCATCACATGGAAACTAGTATTTTATGATCAATTTATAGTAGAAGTTATTCATCTTGCATCTTTTGTCATAGTATGTGTGCATACATGATTGTTGTGGATTTTTGTAGGCAAAACAACCTTGCGCAAGGCGGTGGTCCGTTCCATTGAACACAAAAGTGTGATCGACAAGAACATTTTCAATCCTTGCAAAGACTACATGTTGAAGAAGATTGATGGGGGTCAACGATTGATTCAAGGAACCACACAACTTACACAACGCACACGTGGAATCGAAGTACATTGCTTGAATAACACTAAAGGGATTAGGTGGTCTATGTGGGATATTGGGGGTCATGAAGAGTTCCATGGCTTCCATTATTTCATGCTCCCGGATTTAAGTGACACAAGTAACCCATCCTTGTTCCTTTTGGTGTGTAGCCCATATGTATTAAGAGATGAGGGATTCCCTTCCAAGGCAAAGCTAAAACGACCCTCCGAGATTCACAAGGAGTTGGAATATTGGCTTCGATTCATTGCTTCCAAGAGTAGAAATACGATTTCCTTCAAGCCAAAGGTGATTGTGGTTTTGACTCATTCCGACAAAGATGATGGGTTTGTTGCTCGAGCACAAGACATTATCACAAGCTTGAAAAACCAATTTGTTGAATGGGTGGATGTGATATCCAAACCAATTGCTGTTGATGGTTTTTCCACTCAATCAGCCAGTATCCTGGTTTCTTTTATTCAAGCCAACATAACAGACATTCTTGAAAAATTGCCACCTGTATACAAGGTGTGCAATGAGGTCCAATTAGCTTTGAAACATTGGATGACCGAAAATCCAAAAACCCCAATGATGAATTGGAAAACGTTTTCAGACTTGTGTCAAAGAACACGTTTGTCAGGCTTGGTCAAAGTAAATGTTGAAGAAAATATGGTGGCAAAAAGGCGCAAAGCAGTAGCAACAAATATGCACAATTCCGGAGACATCATCTACTTTGAAGAGCTCGACTTTCTAGTTGTGAATTTGGATTGGTTTTGCCACCAAGTGATGGGCCACTTGATCAAACTAAGTAAAGACCATGCTAAACTTTCTTCTGCCATAGATTCGGATGGTTTCACATCAAGGGCATACTTGGAGAAGGTTTTGGATGATTCCTTGAAATCTTCTCGTGACCTTGGTTACCATAAGAGCTCATCATACATCACAGTGCATAATTTGGTGGAGCTCATGTTGAAGCTAGAATTATGCTTTGAAAGGACAATTGGGTTTAACAATGATTGTAAATTGTTCATACCAACAATTTTGGACATTGATCAAGGACTCAAATCCTGGAATTGGTTACAACACCATCCAAGTAGCAATTCAATATACTTTGGAAGGAGGCTCCAATGTGATGATCAAAAGTGCACCTTCATACCTCGAGGTTTCTTTTGTCAGCTCCAAGTAAGTTATTTCACCATTCTTAATTAAGTTGGGGAGATCTATTGCAAAATCTTGTGCTCAAATCATTCCAAATAAATGAGAAGATTGATGCAAGACCATGTATCCTGTATTCTAGAAGCCATTCCATTCAAGTTAATTTAATCCTAATAATTTTTTTAAATTTGGAACTTGATTTTGTGGTTGTTCATATTTCTATAGGTTGTTTTGCACAACAAGTTTTCACGGCTGGATAATGGCACAAGAGCATTGTACGTACCAAAAGAAGGCTTCATTCATATAGTGTTCAATGGTGTGGAAATTGTTTTGGAATACAATGCAAATGTGGGCACCCACATTGATGTGTTGGTATATTCACAGTCCAAGACTTTTGATGAAGCTTTGGATATGTTTCATGAACATATCATGAAACACATTCAAGAACGTTGTGCTGCTCCAAATGGATGTCAAGGGGTGACACTTGTGGAGGGAATCATTCGCACAGAGTGTGTGAAGGAGCAAATTTCTTTCAAACAACGTCAACACCAGGCAATTCTTTTGGAGGACTTGAAGCAAGCAATTCTTTCTAGTGGGAGTGGATACCAACACCCTTGGGATGAGTTGACAGAAGGGGGGAACGTCATTCTACCTGTAGCATGTGAATCTGCCATAAGGCTTCTGGGTAGCACAGAAATAGAAGATTTGGTGGAAAGAGGATTGAAAGAAGGGCAAATACATGAAGTTCATAATGCCCATTGGGATGAAGAGGCTATGGTCAGAAGAGGATGGGTGGGACCAAGTTCTTCCACGAGGTCGGATTCCTACTTGGAGCTCAGGGCCAAGAAGCATACTGTGAAAGTGAATGCTCCACATGATGCATGGACCAAGAAGAACAGATGGCAAGAAGATTTACACGAGCACGATCCATCACCACAACATCACACGGAGATTGCATTAAGTGAACTTACTCACGAAGTTCGGCATTTGTCAACTGTTGTTCAAGATACGCAAAAGCTTGTGAGAGATGAAGTTTTGAATGTGACCAAACTCATACGTGACTTGATCTTAAACTCCACACAAAAGCAAGTTCCACGCATTGTACTGTTCACAACATGTGACACCAATTTGAAGCAGAAATTGATCACAAAGCTGGTGCCCGAGATGGAAGCTCTTCGACTTCATCTCCTTTGCGAATACAAGACGAAGGAGCACATGGTGGAAGGACAACTTGGTTGTGAAGTGATTCTTGAAGATGAAAATTGGAAGAAAATTCATGAGTTTGTGGTTGAGGGGTTGAAATGGGTTTCCCTAGCTGTCAATGTGGGTGCACACATTACAATGGGGCTAGGGCACATGGTATCTAACCCTAATTTGGAATACGGGAAGGCTGTTGTTGCGGTTGGTGAAGGTGTGCTAAAAGACCCACCAATAGATTGGGCCACTGTTACCCCTGAAAAGCTTGTGAAGAAAGAGGCATTTGCCATCAAAACGGCAGAGACCATGGCATCTGCAGAGCAATGGTTGGTTGATTTTTTGAAAGATAAAGTCATTTCAACAAAATTCGGGTTGCAAAGGGTGGTCTACAAGGATGCACAAGGGAGGAAAACAGGGGAGATGGGATGGATTTGTAAAAAACATTTCAACGAAGGCATGCGAGCTGGTAAATTAGAAGGATTTGCATGTTAGATTAGAGTACATCAAAGTGATTGATTTTTTATTTCACATTGCAAGAAGAAATTTTGGGGCACTCAATATTTGAAGACACCATATCCTAGGCGCTTTTATTTTTTTAATGGTTATTATTTTCATGCATTTGATGCTCTAGGTATCTTTGCCATTACCATTTTAGGGACTTTGGGTTTTTACGTTTCATTTTGAAGATTGTTCTGTGCTTGCTTCTCTTTGAGATTTTACATATGATTTTGAACCTTTTTTTGTGTTTGCTTGATGTCACTACATTCTATAGGATATTTTCAAATTGGCCTGTGATTTCTATGATGTTTCTTGTTCTTACATTTTGGTGTTCCCACATTGTTTCCTAGGGTTTATTGTTGTGGTGGGTGTTTTACTTTTACAAGGTTGTTGGGTTTAGGGTCACATTCTTGATCTTGCTAGGAATTTGTCTTTGAAAATTTCCCTTTCTGCACAAGGCCCATCTACCATTACACATTGTCTCTATTCTAACCTAAAAACTTTAGGTCCTTATACCATTTGTCTATGTCAAGGATGTTTTTGGCTTCCAAGTGTGTGTTTGTGGTTCATTGTCTTACTAGAGTGTGACAATTTTTGTGCACTTGGTTTTTACCTTGCTTTAAGGAGTTGAGAAATTTTGGTGAGAATTGGAGGTCAAATTTTGGTCTTCTTTTTTATGGGTCTCTTTTTCACTACTCTTGAGCAAAAGGGTTATCTTTACTTTCTTCTCCTCATTGTGCTACATTATTTTCTTGAAGCCCACCTTGTTCTATGACTACTTTTGGGGTATATCCTTTGTCTTTGTGGAGCACCTTTTGAAGCTTATATTGTATTTCCTCATATTGCCAAGTTTATCAAGCACAGAGGTCCACCATTGTTTGGATTCATTCTTGGCTTTCATGAACTTGAAGTTTTTGTTGCTAGTAAGTTAGGTGTTTGATTCTATTTGTTAGGTCTAAGATGTCTACATGGTCTACTGACTCTCAGATCATAAGCCTTGAAATGAACATGTGAAGGAGGAGATGGATTAGGGATTGCATCCAAAAGCATTCCTATCCTTGGAATATTATAACTTCCTTCCCTTTTGACATGTTATATTGCACCAAATTTGAAATCTCTCAAAAGTAGGAGCATCACCAAATCCTACTTCCTGTTACTCTTTTCCTCCAAATGGGAGGAAAAAATAACATGGCAAGATGATGATAGGGGTTTTTGCATCACAAAAATATCTTGATTAGGCTAGTGGTCAACTTTACATGCACAATCCGAAAGTATGCATTTTCTCTTCAAATTGATTTTCTGTATATTGCCCTTTCTTTTTCAATATAGGTTGGGTTCTAGAGTATCATAGCCAATGAGGACCTGTTCACAAATATCAAGGTTTTTGCATTCTAAGAAAGTTCAACTCAAAGCTCAGAATGAGGCATGTGATTTCATGGGTGAAGCTTGTACCCATGGCAAGGACAAATTCTAAGAGAGAATCGTGCACTACCTAATGTGCCAAAGGCAACAAGACACCCATGTGTGTTTGTGCCACTAATGAACCATTGACCAACTTGGTAAGAGAGTCAACAAATCTGCAAAATTTTGCAACATTCTTAAAACATTTCTATGAAGTTAAATGGAACAGAGACTTTGTGGGTCTTGTTTCTCTTCTTCCCAAAAATTTTAGGTTCCAAGAAGCCTATTCTACTGCATGGCCTTTGAAGAGAATTTGGACCTTAAAGTAGGGAAGCATTGGGTGTGTAGGTGAAGAATGCACCAGATTCGCTACAACAAGATTGTGTGGAATGAGATTTTTTTATAGCTATTCTCACTCTTAATAAAGGTAATGTTGTTTTTTGCCTAACCAGGGCTCTACCATTTTTGTCTAATTTCATCAATGTTGGTGTTACTCGTGTTCTAGCCTAAATGGTTGTTGCTTGCACGGGGGCAGGAGATGGTTATAAATGTGTGTGCACTGGACACTTTAGAGGTAGTGTGGGTGGCACCCAAACTTCAATTCTGACAATGCATTACCATCCTTTGCAAGCTTGTCTATGTGTGATTCACAAGCATTTGACTTGTTGGTGTGTTCAATAATAATTTTCATTTTCCCCTTTGACTTAATGAGGTGGCATGTGATTTGTTGAATGATTACTAGTAATGGTAGCTTTTCATAATCAAAGATCATTTTCCATTTTTTGAGATTTCAATTCATAAAAAACTCAAAATATTAATTACACATATTGATTTATATTACTTGTGACAGTCCCAAAGGTCTCGTTGGTCATGGTGACTACAAACTAGGTGGTTCTTAAGCAAGTTTTGATGCAAATTGATGAGGACCAATTCTCTATATGAATGGGAGATTGTGACTTAGGTGTTGAAGCTAGTGGGGCAAATGATGAATTTGAAAAACACTTGCCATACTTGTTGCCTTTTGTGTTTTATTTTGTTGGAGCAACTATTGGTTGAAAGAGTAATCTTTACTACATAGTTTCTTGTCATCACATAAAAACATGACCCTAATGACCCACCATCTAGGGTGATGATGGTGAAAATTATTACTTCCTTTTTGAAATGTCCCAGGTGGCCAAGATGAGATTGTGATGCAAGTAAATACTTTTCACCAATTGACTAAAACACCCTCTAGTCCTCCACATCCATGGATGTAATTTTATTTTCTTATCATGTACATCATGCATCGTAGACAAATTATTGATTCCGTGTTTTTTTCAATGCATTACTTAATGAGTAAGAAAGTGTTGGTTAACACATACATTTTTACATATAGTTTTAGTTTGTTCATTTATTGTTCTTCATCAACTCATTTGGTTGGAGGGCATGTATCCAATTCAGATACACATTGATGAAAAGAAGCACCCTGCACAATTCTAACTATTGAAAGTAAATTTAAAGGTGAAGTGACCTGCAAGATGACACGTTCAGAAGAGGGGGTGCAAATTTGGGTTTCATGCACGAAAGAACGACACCATGAATGTCTAGCATAAAATTTGGCTTTACCTAAATTCTGCAATCTGAAAGCCAATCCATTTCTTGTTGTCAAAGTAACAAATATGTAGATTAAGGATTGTCATTATGTGTTGCCTTCAATGAGGATGTTTTAACATCTGGGGAATCTTGCCAATATGGCAAGATATTACAAAACACATTTCCCATTGTATGGCTCTGCCCTATGCAAGGTATAACATGAATTGAAACATTCACTTGTGAGGTTATTATGTTGTAAGATTGTAAGCTAGTTCCAAGTTATCACATGTTTTTTATGGTGTGTTAAATGATCATCAATTAACAATGGTTTGCATCCCAATATATCTTGTATCATGAAATTGAGGCAAAATTTATGAACAAATTAATTATAAATTGGAGTACATTTTCACTTTGTAATAGCTTTGTCATAATGTTGCAATTGTAAAGAAGGACTAGATTTAACGGGAGTTTATCCATGAAATTTTACACATGTAAAAACACAACCATGAAAAAGAATATTTTTCACTAGAATTTTCAATTTTTTTAAAGTTGTGAAGTTCATATCAAATGTTTTAAAAACATTTGTTAGTAAAATATGCTATAATAATGATGAAAATTGTGATTTTTTAAAGTTGTAAAATGGTCTTCCATTAAAAATGCTAATGAGCTAAATGTTGTTTTTACCATTTTACATAAAAAGAATGGATTTTCAAAAAAGAATGGATTTTCAAAATTACTAAACAATGGCAATTTGATATCAAATAGGGTTCTAAATCAATGTTTATGAAATTATTAGTGTGCTTTTACACAATGATACAACTATCAATCAATTACATATTGATGGGTTTAATAACTTATTTTATATTTGAAGTTCAAATTAATTACATGTGACTCCAAAAAATTCAAAATGAGTGAAATATTACATGTTACTGTTTTTTATATTATATGTACTCCCAATTTTCCCTAAAATTGTCCACACCATGCCATGCATCTACCCCAATTCTTTCACCTAGTTATATACTTTACAAAATTGAAGTTGTAGATAAAGGATAATTGTATAAATTATAATGAAAGAAGAACACTTCAACACTATCACATCCTTTGTCCCATACAAAAACGTTATCAAATATACACATAATGAAATATCTACTATTTAGCCTACCTTTTTAAGTACAACTCACTACTTACCTAATTTACCTAACTTAACTAGGTTTACCCTACATGACCTAGCCTAATAACTAGGCTTAGGCTAGGTTATGACAAGTTATAATTATTACTTAAAAATAGTAGGCTAACTGGCTAGTAGGTTATAACTACTACACATAAATAATTTAGTCCAATTCACATGTCATTTCATCACTAGTATGTTAAACTTTCTAAAGTAAACAACTATTTTTGAAGAATGAGATGTGGATTTGCAAATTGTGGAAATCCTACATTTTCTTGTCGATTTTGAATGATTTTTTTGTGTAAATTTAAAGGTTATTGGTTCATATGTTTCATGTCATGTCTACGTGTTAATGGGACACCATAAATTTAGCTCCTTTGGATGGTAATTATATAATACCTTGGATTGCCAATGCCAATATATGTTAATACACAAGTTGATTATGAGGAAATTGCAACAACAATCAATGCCACATATGGTCTTGCTATATATGTACAAATGGCTAAATTACTAGATTATTTGTAAGCAAATTTATAACTAGTTGTAATTCAAAAAGATACGATAGTAATGGGGGTGAGTCTCTGATGGGTCATGTCATGATTCTCACCCAACAACTCCAAAACCCCTAGAGCCAAACATGTTTCATTATTGGCATGAGGTGCAAGGGAGGGAGAAAACAAAACAATATTGCCATCAACATGGATTGTGTTTTAATGCATTCTAGTGTAGATGACATTAAAAAATCATGACCATGAAGATTGCACTAATTTGCAACTATGTCTCCATACGAATTACTTTACAATTAGGATGCAACTTATTATGAGAAATATAATCAATTATTCTTATCAAATTCCATGTTGAAAAATAACTAATTGCACATGAATTCTAAGAAGGTTGGAAAGGTATGGAATATTTTAAGCATATTTTTGTTGATTTTAGGATTTTGGTAAATTGCATTGATTTCATGTTCTAGTTGATGGGTATAGTCATACTAACAAAAGCCAAGACAATTGTAATCAATGTTTAATTTTTCATATTTTAGTGCCAAAGTTTGTATTAATGTCTCAAATCATTCAAAAACACTAATGAAAATGTTTTTTATGTATTATGAAAATTATATGTAGTATGACTTCAAATGAATCTAATTCGGATACAGTATTCAAAACTTTCATTAGATATTATAACTAGTGCTTTTAAGCATTGTAAGGATTCATACATTTGGGAGACTTTTGAAGAAGGTTTTTTAAGCTAGAGACATTTACATGTATATGCAACATCTCCCTAGGTTAGACTTGAATTTTTCAACTTTCAAATAAAATATTTAAAAAATATCTTTGGAATGTTCCAAATGAACTTTTAAGCTATCTACAAAATAAGCAAGTTTGGCTTTTATTATCCTGTTTATACCTTGTTATATAATCGTAGTATGCAACTTAAGCTTTTAAATATAATGATGTGGAAGATTTAAAATACATGATCAAGTCATCTTTCCAAGGTTTCTTCTAGGAAAGCAAATGCAACTAATAAATGGTAGTGAAACTAACAAAAACCATTGCAACCACAAATATCTAATGACCATCAACTATGTGCATTGAACCCCACATCACCATGTTCCACTACGAAAAATTGTAGGTGTTTAGGCATTTAAAATCCATCTTTTATTTTCCTTGTCAATGGCGCTGATGGGTAGATGCACAATCAAGTGTCTCACTATTGTGACAAAATAATATTTTTTTTCTTTGGGTACCCTTTACTCAAATGCATATGGCGATTAATATATCCTTAGATTTATTAACTAAGACTTGGATTCAAACTAACAATTTCATTATGAAGAAAATTGTGTGATTATTTATTGATAAAAAATTCAATTGTTAGTAGTAATGAACTTTAGAAATCAAAAAATATGCATTGGTCATTTGACTAGACCGAATCACAAAATGAAAAAAATTATATTGATTCACATTCCAAATTTTTATTACTCAATATATGATGTAATACAAAATGATAAATTCATATGAGGAATCTTTTATTTGAAAACCTTAATATTTGATAGTTAAGGACTTTTGAATGGTTAAAATTTGACCATATTTTCATAAGTCCATATGAGTTGCAATTTTTTTTTATCTTTCAATTTCTTTGTTCCGAAAACATATGTTTTTGAAACTTTTAGATGGGGCATTATTTTTAAGAACTTTGTGGGCTTCCTTTTAGAACTTTCAAATTGAAAAATGACATCAATTACATTAAATACAAGTTTTCACATAAATTTGGGAAGGTTTGTAAGTGATTGAACATGTATTATTCAAATATTAGAATAATAACAATTAAAAAAGTGAAACCCATGTCCATTTGAATCATTTAAAAAAATCTCGTATGGACTTATAAGGAATGTAATTTCTACCAATATTGAGGCATTCAATTGTGCATTCACCCTATTGTCATTATCCATGGCTTTTGTGGATTTTCTTTATACAAATCCTTGTTATAATTTTCCACGATTTTGACATTTTTTTTAAGTTTTAGGGGCAAAAATTAGAAAAATAAAACCAATCCATACTTCGAGGGATTGTTATGGAATTATTTCAACATTGGTACAAGTGTGTTGAATATTATACAAGATGACATTTGGTGGTTATGTTGTAGGAATGGATGTTCATATATCATATGGTTTTCACCATCTTCATGGTGAAAAACCTTGGTTCACAAGAGGCTTTAATTACTTGCATATTTCCTTTGCTTTTAAGTGCATTTTCAACAAATTTGTAATAGCCTTGAATTTTTAAAATATTTTCCTTGATATTGTTTTTTCTTAGCTTATCATTTTCCATAATTGAGCTACACATTTTGATGTTCTTAGTCCATTATTGAATCCCTAGTCCACCTCCCCAATCAAACCTTTTTAAATTGAATTTGGAATGTTTTTTTTAAAAACTTAACTTTGTTTCCAACATTTTTACAGTTGAATTTAGTTTTCAAAGTATGAATTATTCTTTGCTTGATATTTTATTTGGTTCGTTCAATTAAATTTGGTGATTATGGTTTATTTCTTTCAGTGGCTATTTAAAGACATTAGTTGAAAATATGTTGAATGGGCCTATACATATAGATTCACAAACCTAATTGGTCAAATAGAATTGAATAAAATGAATGTTGAATTTCATTAAAATGCCATGGCATATAACTCACAACTTCATCATGTTTTGTCAAACAATGCATTTGAACAACGTGAACAATGCCGATTAACATGTATTTGAATATGAGGAAGGCTTAAATCAATTTGAGCAATGCACATATTACACATGATGAGAAACAAGTCAAATGTTTTGAAAAAATTCTTACCTTTCTTTTGATTGAACATGTATGTGCAACATCCATAGGTGTTATCTATTAGCAAACAAGTTCAACAACAATATTTGCACTAGTGATCGATGAAATGACAATTCATTGCTTGACACACTTGCATAGACTTTACAATGGAAATTTTGCATTGCATGTGGCATTGTAACTATGTAAATTTTATTTTATGGTAAGAACGTAAAAAAAATTAAAATTTTAATTAAATTTCTAAATCAAATGTGTGATTAGATTAAAAATGAAATCTGATTTTACAAATGTGAAACGACCCAACCATGTCACATGATTTCAATATCGAGGATGATTTTGATTAAACATGTAACAAAAAATAGAACAAATTACATGATGAGCTACATGTTCAGTTTCCTTTTTCATATTCATGCCACATGGGAGGGCTTGCAAAAATAATTAACTTCGCACTTTGCATATGTTAAATATTGAGAGAGGCTCAAATGGGGGCTGCGGTGTGCAACATTTTCTTAAATTGAGAACAGAACCTGTGAATGAAGACTGAACTAAGGTGAGAGCAGAGCATGAGAACAACCCCTTCCTAAAGGTCTAGTAGGATTTTCTTTCAACAACTGTGATTCATTCCCAAGCAGAAAATGCACCTTCTGCATAAGGTCTCTGCTCCTTTGACAAAAAATTCCACAGAGGGTAAGGTGCCCTTCACATCCACTATAAAAGTTCAACCATCCTTTAGATTTCTAACATGCCCATGACAGGCCCCTCCCCGGGGTGTAACTATGATCAATATCTAGACCCAAGGTGGGTAGAAAAAAAAAGGACTCCATGTTAGATCCAAGGTGGTACATGTTGCCCTCCAAACCTATTGTGAAGCTGTGTTTATAATCGTTATTATAATCATGCGAAAAATCATCAGAAAATGCATCATACCAGCTATCATGTCTAAGACTACATTATCAAAAGAGCCATCCTATCACAAGTGTGGAAATTCATCAAATGGGTTCCAAATCTACATAATTCAGCTGCAAATTATAATATTTCATTAACAAATGGTAGACCATATCTTTATTGGATGGGTAAATGTGTTACCTTGATATGCCCATGGGTATATCACAGGGTAAACATGTACTTTATTTGGCTAGAAAATGTTTTTGATTACCCAACCCCCAGAGGTAAATATTTCAGACTTACCATGTCTTTACTTTACTTAGCAAATATATTGTTAAGGTTTACCCTTACCCCAGGGAGAGTAATTGTTTTGAAGAGGGTAATCAAAGTGTATATGCTAAAATCATTGTATAGCATATCTGCATTTTCCTATTTTGCAATGCATGTGGTTATGTTGGATTTATTCAAATTATGGTTACTAAGCATGTTTTTTTATTTGTAATGAAATTTTGCAACTTGGTAATTTATTTTTCAGGAAATGAAAAAGATTTGGGTGAAAAATCTATTGATTATATTTTCTTTTACATTTTTATTTCTTTGTACTACATTAATTAACTTGGAAAAATTCTCACCTTCTGCTTTGGAACCCTTTTAGATTTTATGAACATGTGGCATTTAAAAGTTGTTTTGAATATACTTTTAATGCTGTTAATTGATTTCATTATACTTTGTCAAAAAATTTAGGCTGTTCAAAATTTCAAGTATTTGTGTTTGCAATGTCAATTGCGCAAGTAATTGTCTTCCTTCACTTGAAATGCCATACTTGTGTAAATTTGTTCTTACCCAAATATGATAAATGATGAAATATTTATCCTATTCTTACCCTACAGATAAGGTAAATGTTCTTCATTTACCTTCACCCTTGCCTAGAAATGCACATATTGCAAAGCTTTATACCCTTACCTAATTTTTCAATTGTTTAAAGTTTATATACATTCATGCGGTTGGTATATTTTTTGAGATTTTGTATTTACTCCTATCCGGCCAATACATTAAAAACATATACCCACCCCGCACTAGACCATATTTATTATTTGCCCACAGAGCTTCTTACATTTGTGGTAATTTGTAAAAGATAATGAATAGTCAAGAATTTTTTTACTTGGTCACATTCACAGCACAATTTTACCTATGCCAATAGCAATGGGAAAGTTGAAATTTAGGAAGGACAATGGATGAAGGAAGGCTAAGAAAAATGGGATCTGAAAAGCTGAAATCTGGAAAAATAAAAGAAAAAATGATCATCTACAAAGGTAGAATGTATGCATGTTGAAATTGGAGAAATACTTTAGATGAAATGAAAGCCAAGAAATAGAGGATTCAGGAAAATTGTAATCTGAGAAAGTTGAATAATGAAAATGTAGGGTACCAACAAGGATAAATGAACATGAAAACATGTTACAATTTATTTAAAATTCCAAACTAGTTGTGTTTGCCCCATACATGCTTGGTAAAACCTAAAATCATACATGCATGTCTACTTAGGGCAATAATAAATTTTTATAACATAAAAAGCAACAACAATATAAACAAACTAATCAATTAAAAATTAATTTCACTATGATTTTTTGTTATTAAATCTTCATCAAAGCCTTATTGAAGTTTTCAAAATAACATCAAATTAATTAAAAATATTTATATCTCAAAAAATAATTTTATATTAAATTTTTAATTTATTTTTAAAATTATATGTTTTTTCAATCAATTCTTACATAATTTTTGAAATCAATTTTTAAAGAATCTCATTTTAGTAAGATTTACAAGAATTGAAGCTAATTATTTGTATCTTTATCAAACAAATTCATTTAAAAAATTAGTCATATGAATTGTTTTTTACCTTTCAGAGTGATACAAAAAGGCAAGTGACAACCCAAATAAAATGATATAGAGGCATGATTAAATCAGTTACCTAACATTCATGTTTTGAAAAAAAACCCAACAAGTAGATGGATAGACTTCAAAACAACCCATCAACTAGATGGGTGCACTCAAAATTTACAGATGTACATCCATTAGCTTGGGGCAATAAAAATACTAGATCTAGCTTATGGGCCGTTTTGGGGGTTTAAATTGTTAGGTATACCCATTTCATGCTTGTTATTTATTTGAGCATAACATTGAACATATAAACCCACAACACCACGTCCTCAGTCAATAATTGGTGTGGGCCTTAATACAAGGTAAATTGCTGTAAAAGTTGGAACTTTAAACCTTGAAGTTTGTATAACTTTCAGTCAATTCCTTAGTATGCCATAATTTCCAATTTGCTTTTGAGAAACTTATCAGTTTTTTTTTTTTCCTGGTGAATTTTTTCCTGAAAGAATTTGTGGAATTTTTGGAACCTTTTTTGAGCTAGTTCCAAGTTATCACGTGCTTTTCATTGGTGTGCTAGATGATCACCTATTTCTCACCAGAAGGTCCATGCGACTTGGAATGGTAAGGTGTTGTGGACCCAACGCACAGTCCTTGCCCAAAATGCATGGCCAAATAAACCAGTTGCAGATGCATAGGAAGTACTGCATCTTCTGCAATTTGACTTCTTCACACTTGTTTTGATGCTTATCAAAGAAGCATTACATCTGCTCCAGACCTAAAAGTTGATCTTTTGTCATTTAAATCGAAAACTCCAAAGTTCCATATCCAAATCTCTATCTAAATTTGAATACCATTGAAATCAAAAACCTGGGCACTGGCTTGTTATGGAAGGCATACTCGAAGCTGGACTAGAAGTTTCATACATAAAATTGAATATTAGTATAACCCAATACTGTGGCACTGGCTCGTTATGGAAGGCATACTCGAAGCTGGACTAGAAGTTTCATTCATGAAATTGAATATTAGTGTAACCCAAAACTCTCAGTCGTATGCAATTCCTAGAACTGACCAACACCAGTTTGAAGTTGTGGTTTGAATTGACAACTTGGTCATGTTACATGTTACAAAACAAACCTAAAAAAAAAACACCCAGTTGTAGTAGGGGGCTGGGGCTACACGATCAATCAGTCAAAGATTCCCATGTCCATCTTGGGGCCTCCCTTCTTGGAGGGTTGGGCAATCACACTGGCCTTTTAATGGTGACCACCATTGGAAAAAATAAAATACTTGTGTGTAACTTGTAAAGTGAAATGACATGTAATCATGATTTTTTAATACAAATTTAATGTTAATTATTTCCATTTTCCAAAAAAAATTGTGATTGATATTTTATATTAATTGATTGTCAGTTCTAACACACATTTCTGATTCCTGAAACCTGACTGTAGGATGTGAGGTTTCCAGGTTTGTGGTGAAAACTATACCTATTTGTCTTGACTCAAAAGCGGCAAAAAATGAGGTTTTCTTTTTTATTTCGCATGATTGACAGTCTCCCTTCCATCTCGCTTCCTGCAATATTAAGATGAAAACTTCTGCATTTGGCAGCTGAAGAAGGATGACAACATGAATGATTGAATGAAGCAATATGTATTCATGATATAAATGATGATGTGATTATGAGGGAATGTACAAATGTCCTTAGGAATGTGTGGTCACAAAAAGCCAGAATTGTTTTGAGTTCCTGAACCAAATACCCTCAAACCAATTTTACGTTGCCCAAAGTGTTCAGCTTCTAATGACCTTTGAATGTGTCTACCAGACTAGTAGTACCCACTGAAGTAATTAGTTGGTGATTTGGATAAACAAGTTTTACTTTCTTTTTTTATTTAGTCTGAAAAGAGTGATAATTCAAATAGTGATCATTGAAAGCTCAAACGCCACATAAATCCCCAAATTTTTGGAAGACCTTGTGTTGTGAGGAATGAGTCCTTCTGAATCAAAATATTTTCACTCTGGTGTGCAATATATGTTTTGCTCATGCGAATTCATGTTTGAGAGTTCCCACAGCATAATGGAAATAAGCTATGTTGTGGATTTTCTACCTCTGTAAATATAACATTCAATGAAAGCTTAAACGAGGTTTACTGAATACTATATTACAGAGGTGGCTTCAACACATGTCTGCTGAATAATTAGCTGATTTTGAAGATTCCATTTCGAAAATAGATTATTCTGGGAATATTTGAAATGATTATTCATTTTCCTTCACAAAAAATTGCTCTTTGAGAAAAATATTGTTTGAAAATTTCAGATGTAATTTGTGGCAAAGCTGCCAAGGTACTTTGGCATACGACCTCCGAAGTTCAATTCTAAATGTAATATGAGTTCATTAGAAAGCAACATACAAACAATTAACAGTCTTTAGGCAAGCATGATAAAGCAAGCACCCATCAAGCAACCTACACAAATGAGTTAACCATATAATCGATGGCAATTTGAAACTAGAGCTAAAAAAAAAAAATTTTTTTTCTTCTCACACTCAAATTAATAAGACAGGGATATATGATTTTTTTAGCATGGTACATAGATTATGACACTAAAAAGCAATCTTCATGTCAAGCCTCAAGTTAACATTCTAGATTGAACCCACTCTCGTGCATCATGGTCAAATTCAAATTCAAACAAATTGAACATAATATGGTCAAATTACAATGATCGCCAATTTCTTTTCCACATGCCCTTAGACTAACAATGATGTTTTCATTAGTCTTATTGTGCAAATAGTATGTACATTCCAATATATTGTTGCAATGGATGGAACATCAATTGTTTTATGAACCTCATTTGAAAAAGTCCTTAAGCGAATAGTTTTTTTTTTTTTTTGGGTTCAAAAGCCTTGAAAGAGAATTCAACAAAAGGGCATGCTCAACAAAAGTTGTCTATCCAAAGATTACTACCATTTTTGGAATTGCCAAGATCTTGATATTTCAACAAAAATGATCACCGGTCCTCTTCAAACTTCCAATAATAAGTAGCTCTTTATTGATTGAAAAATAGTTAATCTGTACAGTTGGAAACCAAAATCGAATGGGTGAGCAAAATTACATAACAAAGCTCCCAAGTAGTTATTTTGTTTCCCTTTAATCCCAACTTGTACATTATTAATAATGTGCAAATTGGGACTTTAAAACAAACATAACCTATAGGTATAAAAAATAAAAAATATAATGTGAAAAACACAACTTTACAACTAATATATATAGTTAGTTGCCTTACTCACAATAGACGACGACGAGGAAGCTCCCTTGCGCTCGTCAAGGGGGCTTCCTGCCGCACGAGGACGGCTGCGCTTCACTTCCCACGTCAAAGGAGCAGCAGCAGCTGCCTGCGATGGATCTGCTGTTTTCAATGTCTATAAGAGTTGCTAACATGTCGGGAAGCTGCTCCAGAGCTTGGGGACTGTTTCCATTGATGGTAGTTTTTGCATCGCATTGACGCGATTCAGCAAGCGAGCGCAATTTTGTAGTTTGGACTGTTTTTTTCTTTTGTTTTTCCTTGGGTTGTTTCCAACTGGAAGCTCTTGCGGGGTTTCAGCTCAGACTCGAGTTTTCCAATTTTGATTGCAGCTGAATTTTTATTTTTCTTTGTTGTGGTTTCGATTTTGTGAAGGCGGAAGGGGAAAAATCGTGAGCTTTTGGTAGAGAGCATGGAGCTGGGAGGTCTCACGGGAGGTTCTCCAATTGAGGAGAGGATAGTGATTGTAGGCGGTGGTGTCGGAGGCCTTGCTTGTGCTCTTGCTCTTCATAGGTGTGTCAACTAAAGGAAACCAACTCCTGATCTCTTCTCTGATCACGTTTGTGTTGATTTTTGTTCCCTTCTTTAGGTTTTAATGGTGGATTGGAGGGTCAGATTTTGGGTGACTCTGCATCTCTTTTGAAGCCATCATGATCACCATGTTCATCTTCATTCGCAATTTTTTTGCAGAGTCGGATTAAAGGCAGTGGTGTTGGAGCAGGCGCCAACATTGCGGGCTGAGGGTTCTGCTCTCACGCTGTGGACAATGCCTTCCGTGTGCTTGATACTCTAGGGATCGGTGACCAACTGCGGAAAGATCACCTGAGTATAGAAGCGTACATCCGTTTTCCCTTTTGCCTCTAGCCATGCACTCTCTGCATTTGCACCTGCTTTGAACTGCAATTTAGAGTTTGATGTCAACACCATCTTCATTACTGACGACATGAATTTCTCTTCCTGATAGTCTTCTCATCAATTCCAAGCTTTTCTCCCTTTCATATTTTGATTTCGAAGCTTGTGTCCCTTTCATCTTTTGATGTCTCCAGACTCCCTGCCCTTTTCTTTCTCTAGCAACGCATCCACCTTATTTTGGTCATTGCAATCCAGGTACTATTTTCATGATAACAATGGGAAGCTATTGAACAACATAAGACTGGCTGACTGTCCCCAAGGGTAAATCATCTGTTTCCACAATTATTTAGCACTCTTTTTATGTCCACAACTTGACAAAGCACAGAAAAGAAGCTATCGAGATACTCATTCATACTCAGAAACAATGGCATTCTCATTTCTCAAGATGTTGTGTATCGTAGAATGCATGTGATGAGCTAGGGTAAGGATACTGGATTTGGTTGCCACAGGCCACATGAACTGCGGGCTATAGAGCGTAGAATTCTATTAGATGCCCTTGCTGAGCAATTACCACCTGGCACGATTCGGTTCAACTCTCGCGTGAAGCGCATCACAAAAGTGGACGGTGTGCAAGGTGTAACTCAGTTGGAGCTCCAGGATGAGACCGTTTATTCTTCCAAGGTTAGTTACCCATGTGTTTGCTTTTGCTTATGCCATTTGTTTGTCCCTTCTTAATAGTTTGTGGTAAGAGACTCGTGCATTTGATTAACAGCTGTATGGTTTTGGTGGTCAGATTGTGGTGGGGGTGGATGGGGTGAATTCAGTTGTAGCAGAATGGATGGGTTTACCAAAAGCCAAGCTTGTTGGCCAAGTTTCTGTGAGGGGACTTGCAGTGTTTCCAGATGGTCAGAACTTCAAGCCGGAGGTGCATTACTATGTTGGCAAAGGGACTAGGGGTGGTGTCGTACCCATAAGCACAACTAAAGCACATTGGTTTGTTAACTGGAACGATTGGTCCTCAGGTACCTTCCTTTCTCTTGTATCATTCCAGATGGTGTTATGAATATTAGGGGCTTAGAGGTTCTCGTTAATTTCAAACAAAAAGCGATTTTGGCCCCTGTTTTGATGTCCCATCTTCAAGGTCTTTGGTTGTGTTGACAATGCCATTTGTCCTCCTTCTAAGATTTTGTTTGAACTGCAGGTCCATTCAAGGATCCAAAATTGTCCAAGGAGGATAGCCTCAAACACGCGGAGGGATGGTCTTTTCTTACTCCATGTATAGAGAACACGGCAATAGAGAACATAACCAAAAGCTCCATTAAACATCGCTTAAATTCGCATGAGAGCTCATCACAAGTATTTGATGGGGTAACACTAGCCGGGGATGCTTCCCACCCATCAACTCCAAACCTCGGCCAGGGGGCGTGTTGTGCCTTGGAAGATGCAATCGTTCTAGCACAAAAGCTTTCTGGAGCATTGAACCCGAATACTGAAATATTGAAGACAGATGAAAACAGTGATGGAAATATCAATCAAATGGTCGAAGATGAAAAGCTTCGACAAAGGGTAAACACTGCCTTACTTGAGTTTCAGGCAGAACGACATGAAAGAACACATCCGCTTGTGGTGCAGGCGTATAATGTGGGCATGCTAATGCAATCAGACTGGTCGCTAGTATGCTTTCTACGGAACTGGTTTATAGTACCCAGGATAAACGGACAAACTTTCTTGCAACACACCTTGTTTGACGTTGGGAAGTTACCCATGGTAGACTCAAAGACCACTGAAGACCAGTGAAATCACAACTTGCAAAGAAAACCCACAATTATGTGTCGCTTTTGACAGGATCTTGCCCTGTTAGGTTTAGGGTTTAGGGTTAAAACCCTAAACCCTAAACCCAATAACATGTCCAGGACACATATTATTGGGAAATATTATTCAAATTTTCCAAACATTTATTAGCTTGCAATTTTATGTTGCATTATTACTGAACTGTGGCACCAAAACTGGCTTCAAATTGTAGTGAAATTGTAGTGAAAACGTTAGTGGATGGAGTTGTCTGAGGTCTTTTGGGAGTTGGAATATTTTGGCAAACGCCATATATTGGTATTAGTATTGGTCGAAGTATTATTATTGGCAGTGCCATATATCCATAATGGGCATGCAAATTGATGATGGGTTAATTATTGGGTGGTTATAACGCTGTAACCAATCTGTGTTTGCTGCACACATGCATTACTGTTAATTGGCCTTGCCTACCAAGGCAAGGATATTGTGTTTAGATTCATTATAGAATAGAGTAGCTTAAGGGTTTTTTGGCCCCTAGGTAATAGGTCTATTTTTATATGAGGATTGTTGACAAATGATATTTTGGCTTGTGTTGAAACTTGAGATTAGTTATAATAGAGTTATAATATCTTGAAGGATTTTTTGAAGATTATATTTTTGCATGGTGAAATATTTGAGCCTCCGTAATTCTTCTTTTGCCTTAGGATACTTTTTAGCAAGGCCACAGTGTGACACACCCCTTGATAGTAATATGGAATAGTTCCAAAATTTTCATTCCATAATCTTGTGGAAAGCAAGATGGTTGCTTTGAGATATCCCCACAACCTAGGAAAAAATGTGCTTTTGCAGAGAGGCCTGAAAGCCCAAGTCCTACAATTCATTTAAATCTGAGTAGTCATTTGAAGCTGAACTAATTCTTCATTACTAACGTCAAGATGTCAAACATTATTTTTAAAAATAAAAATTGAAAAAAGAAGGGCATTTAATTTGTAAATTTGACCAAGTGCCTTTTCCACCTTCTATGGCAATGATTTCCGTGGCAAAGCAGCTGGTGTTTTCCAACACATTCTTGGGCTGGGTGACCATGTTTAAAAGGCAATGTGATTGTATGGAATTTCAAAAAGGCCATGAAATGAGTGGACTTGGGCTTGAGGTCTAGAGTAGAATATTTTTTGTCCTGCGGTCCCAAGACACAGAATATTGGCTTGGGCCTGGGGGCGAACTCCATAAGACTCCCTTGGACATGGGCGTAGACATCTTACAAATTTTGTTAATGTCATGTCTTACACCCTGCATGGTTTTGTCCTGGACCCCTTGGTAACCTGGGGCCAATGGGAACAAGTATTGGGAACAAATGTATAATTTTATTTTATATTTATATATGTATGGAATAATAAATCCACAATGGTCATCCATGAAAGCATGGTAACAATATGAAATTTGATTATGGCTTGGGGTATGCAACAAGAAAGCTTTTTGGCTTGGAGTATTGGCACACTTGATCCATACCCCTTTCTATTGTATTTGGTTGGGGGGGGAAGGGGAGATTACCGCATCCAACCCCAAGTACCCTAAGGCCATTTTTGTCCCAACCCCATGACACTCATGCCTAAGACCCTAGACCAGTACATTTAACACCCCAACCCTATCATGGCATGGGTGCCATGCCATCATTTCCTAAACTTCGGGCGACTTGTTTGGACCCCTAGGTAACCTAAGGTCTTTGTCTTGGGCTTCATATAAAGAATTATAACTGAACTATTATATCTTGGAACTTTAAATAACATAGGGTCATTTTGTTCAAGGCCCCATGCCACCTTGACCTACACCCCATGTAGCCTAAGGTTATTATCGTAGGCCAATTATAGAATTCCAATTCATCACAAGCTAGACCATAGGTGGCTTAGACCTATGGCAATATTATTTTTTAAGCTTTGGCCCATGGATAACCTAAGTCTTTGCCTTGGACCCCACCTATGGAATTATAATCGAGCTATTACATACACCTTGGAACCCTAGGTAGCCTAAGGTCATTTGTTCAAGGCCCCATGCCAGATGAAAGCACACTAAAATGTAACAATTTAAAACACATATGGAAGTTCATAATGGTCTAAATGAACACTACAAAAGCAATGTGAAGGTAGGATACCTTGAATCACACAAGTCATTTTGCAAGTTATCATTGGAAATTCATTATAAAAAAAATCCAACCCTAGTTTACTTGATGGAAAACTTAAATTTGAAATATGAGCTTTTACATTATTACTTTCACTAAAGAAAAGACTTAAGGGGAAAAAACAATAATTCAAAGTACATAAAAAAATTTGATCTTCAAAATCCTTTCAAAAAGTCTTCTCTAATATCAATGTTATCACATGATATTATCATTGAGTCCTTTATTCAATAGAAAAATAATATGAAGATGCATGAAATCCATATTCATTGATTATGGATTGTTACAGGTTTTTTGGCACTTCTTTAAAAGTCCATTATGTTATGACAATTCAAAAAATATATTAAAAAAATCCATACAATGTGATTATAGTATATATATCATTGTAGTGTTGAGTCCTTTATTAACTTAATTATTTATATTTAATCACATGGCCCATCACAAATTTCAAAATCTTGCAAAAATTGCCTTGTGACAACATTTTATGAATAGTTTAATGTGCTTTCACCCTACCACAATGTCTTGCACCCCAAGCCACATTGTCCTAGCCCCCATGTAGCTTAAAGTTTTTGTGTTAAGCCATATGTAAAATTTCAATTTAAAACAAGGTGAACCATAGGTTGCTCAAACCTATGGTAAAAGAATTTTTTAAGCTTTGACCTTTCATAACCTAAAGTTTTTACTTTGGGTTCCATATATGGAATTATAATAAAGTTACTACACCTTGGAACCCTAAGCAGCCTAAAGTCATTTTGTTCAAGGCCCCTTGCCACCATGTCTTGCACCTTGGGCCATTTCATCCTAGCCCCCATGTGGTTTACAGTCTTTGTTTTAGGTCATATATAGAATACCAATCTAACACACAATACACCATAGGTTGCCTAGACCTATGGCAATAAAATATTCTAGGCTTTGGCCACATGCCCAAGTCAAGATTCCATGTCATGGGTTCCTACCACATGAAATCTTTTTAGTTTTTACCTTAGGCCAAGCCAAGATTCCAAATTTTAATTTACCCAAAGGTCAAAGCATGGTTGGGGTACCGAAAAGGATCGTTTCCTCACTACAACAAAAAATGTCCATGTACGCCAAATGATTTCAATAGATTTTGAGTGCATTCATTAGTCTTAGTAAACAAGGACTAGTTGGAAAGTGAATTGATTGGTTTAGTGAATGGGGACTAATGAACTGCACCCACATTTTATAGTAGTGTTTTTTATATCTAGTGGACACCTTCACTTAAAACATGTTATAATTTAATGGCACATTCATATTAAAAGTTTGATTTTCTTCATAGATACATTATTAAGGTACATACTATTCTATGCATAGCATGTCAAATTTGGACAAATTTCAAGATTTGTACCAAATCTTGGAAAAAATCCACAACTTTGTCTTTTGAAAAAAAAAGTTCAAGGACTCATAAAAAATGTCTAAGAAAATTTTTGTGGTTCAAGATTCTTACCACAAACACCTTAAGTACTAATGTACATAAAATGTATCAATGTGACAAAAACCAAATGCCCTATTACAATGTAGAAAGTTTCAAAAAATGGAATTTTTGATAATTTTGGGCCATTAATAAAACATGGCCCACATTGGATAAATTTTACTATTTTTATTTTCATAAGTGAAAACAATAGATATTCTAAATGCTTATATTAAATTTGGAACAAAATTATTTTATTTGACATGAAAAAAGAAGAGGGAAATCTAAGACAAATCATAGGAAAAGTGAAGAAAAACATGAATTTGAGTGTTTTAAGAGTGAGTCCTTAGTGTTCCAACGAGGGTACCCCAACCATGCTTTGACCCCCAACAACTTCCATGGCCTTTTTGCAATTGTCCCAACCCCCATGTAATCCAAGGTCATTTTGTCTTTATAGGCACAATGACACCATTTCTCAAGCCCCTAGGCCACCTTGTTTTAGCCCCCCACATAGCCTAAAGTCAAGTTGTGTTAGGTCCCAACCACCCTACCTCACATCACCATATCTACAAAAGACCAAAAGAGCCATATTCATACATGACTTCAACTTTAGGCCATATTATTAAATAACATTTCAACCTTAAGTCAAAGTGTTAAAAAAGATTCCAATCCTAAGTCAAAATGCCAAAAAAGATTCTAAACCTAGGCCATATTATGCCAAAAAAATTATAACCAAGTAAGTGAATATGGCCAAAAGTTATCCCAATTTAAGCCAATATGCATATGCAAAACTAGTTTTGTCTAGTTGGGATAAATACTTTTGGCTTCTAGTTTAATATTAAGCCAATATACATGTAGGTTTTGCAAGAACATCTCCATTTTTACCATAAAGGCTATTGTCATATTGCAACTGTTTCACACATCTAGTTGGCAAGTTGGCTTAAGGTTAAAGTCATGTACCAATATGGCAATGGAGGTATTGCAAAAACTCTCCAACATCTATTTTATTCCCTCTTCACACCTTAAATGAAAATAAAATGTTAACCTTGCATGCGAGTATTGCTTTTGAGGTACCTTACAAACTTGGGGCCTCAATGCTAGTATTGCCATATTGATAGAAAATTCAATGCATATTGTTGAATGACATGATGTCTTTATCAAGTGAAATGAAACACAAAGCTCATTTTGGAGACACATTTGTGAAGTTACAAACTTTGAAATAACCATATTTTCCTTAAGCTTCAAACCCTAAAGTCATGTTCATTTCTTTATTCTTCTTCTTCATATGGATACATATTTTTTGTGTTGAATTCAGGTATTGCACCAACTGCCCACAAACCAATCAATTTTACATTTTTTTGATGCGGGTATTGCATGACTCGCCCACAAATCTAGATGATATCTTGTGGCTCAATGCAACTATTGCATGAACCATTGAAAAACCAACCCATATTTCCTTTTTTATGCAAGTATATCATGATTCGCCCACAAATCCAAATAATATTTTGTGGTTTCAACACTTGCAACTTCAACCTTTCATTCATAACATATTACTAAATTAAATGCAAGTGTTGCATGTTCTACCCAAAATCCCAATACAAATTTTATGACCTTCCTTTGGGTATTGCAATGGGCATCATTGGACATGGGGTTTATTATTCATATGTGGGTATTGCCCAAAAACCCTTGTTCTCCTTAAGATTTTATACATTGAATAGAGTTATCCATAAAATAACCTTGTTTTCACCTTATTTTTGGGCCTCCTTTTGCCTCATATCCCCTCTTTCAATGGTATCTGCAAAATAAAAATATTTAAAAAAATCTCAATATGAAATATTGCAACTCAATGTGAAATGCTGAAATTTAACATTTAATGCATGAGGTTTGAAAGTAATTATAGTGGTTGTATAATTAGCAGCAATGAAAATATATGTAGCAACAATGTAGGTGCTTAGGAAAAAGGAAAGACAAGATGAAACTCAATTTACCACCAAAATTGATGGTTTTTTGAATTTCATCCCTCGTTGAAGGCTAATGTATTTTTTTGCAGGTTTTTTTATAATCTCAACTTATGTATGACCTAACTCAAGGTTCTAGTGTTGCGTTTTTCTTACTTAATGGATAACTTTAATGTCCTAAAATTATGCACTATGCCACAAAAAAAACACATGTAACATTAAGATGGCAAAATTGAAGCATTGCATTAATGCATTACTTTGTGAGTAACATATGCACACCATATAGTTTACATATTATGGTATGAAATATCTATCTATTTAAGTCATTTTTAAAAAATCATCCAACAATACTCTTTCTTTTTGGAATACTTTTAAAATTGTCATCTTCTTTAATTTCTTTTTGTCTTCTCATTAATTTTTCTTCTATTTTTCTTTTGAAAACATTTTTCTTCTTCTCGAAAGAAAAAAATGAATACCAAAGATTTTCATTTTCAATTTTTCTTCTTCTTCTAGTTTTTCTTTTCTCCCTTTTTTTCTTCTATTTTTTTGTTAAATTCTTCTTTCTTTCTTCTTCAAATTTTTTTCCTTTCAATTTCTTCTTATATATTATTATTATTATTATTATTATTATTCTCCTTCTTTCTTTTTTTTCACTATTTTTTTTCTTTTTTTCAATATTTCAAGTTTTTCTTATTTATCTCCTCTTTATTTTTTTTCATCCTTTTGGATGGATACTTTGTGCCTCACACCAAAATTCCCAACAACAATTAGCATTTTGTCTTTTGATGCAAGTATTGCATTACTTGCTTAGAAAACCAATTACTATTTTTGTGGATCAATGTAAGTATTACATTACGAACTCAAATGTTATTATGCAAGGATTGTAGTATCAACCCAAAAAACCCCATTGCATATTGTTTTGGAGGTAAGTATTGCATGACTCACCCACAAACTTGCTAAAAACATTTCAATTGACTTTTCCAAACCTAGTATTAATCTACTTACATTATTCTATTTCTTTTTTTGTTTTCTTAAATTTATTCTACCAATATTTTCTTTTTCTCCTCTAAATCAAGTTTTACTTTTTTTTTTTGTTTCAATATGCTTTCAATTTCTCTTTCCATTTTTTTTTACCTCCTCCTAAATTAATTCTATTTTTTATATTCTTGGTCTTCCTTCTTTTTTTTCTCATTTTCTTTTTCTTATTTTGAATGGTTTCTTTTCCCTTTTATTTTTCTTCTTCTATTTTTGTTTCCTTCAATTTGTCCTTCTAAATTATGTTTCTTCCTCTTTTCCTTCTTTATTTTCCTTGACAATTTTTTATTCCTAGACCATGCAAAACAACATTATAAGATTTTATGTCACAATCATAATGCAATTGAAATGCATATATGGAATATGTTTAACATAAGTATGCAATGTGCTTTTGATGGACTTACCAACTATTGTTAGAAACTTTGGTCAATGGTGCATTGTCTTGTATTTTCTTAGCATCCACATTTGGTCCCAACAATAATGGATCATTGTTTTGTTGAATGTATACAAAGAAAACATTCTCAAAACTTGCACATTCAAATATTTCATCACTACAAACCATGGTTCCTATTCCCCTTGACATCTTGAATCACAATAAAATTGTGTTTCTCCCTTGTTTTCATGATTCTTTCTCAATAACTTGTCATTTTTTAAAATGTGGATATTTCATAGCCCACCCATAAATCCAACCAACATTTAGTGGCATGATGTGGGTATTGCAATATCAATATCTATCCATCAAGCTAGCTCCAAGGCAACATGAGATATGTCATTTGACAACTTGCACCCCCATGACCTTGACATGTCCAAATGACCCAAGTTTGTCAACCAACTTTTAATTGGTGGCACTTCCAATAACAAATTATTATGTGAACAAACTTGAACTATATAATTTTCTTCTATATCCATATTGAATCCTTTGGAACAAAATCATTCTACCATATTAGCTATTGAACTAATGCCACTTCCTCCATACAAGTTCACAATCTCAACCTTATAACCATATTATTTCTTCTCAATCCTAATGTATTGTCTCTCCATAGTGAATACATGCAATACCTCTTGCTTACACTACCACATGGTGGCTAGGAGTATCAAAAATAACTATCCATCAAATAAGGGTTTGGTAATTGCTAACTCAAAAAGAAAAAGATGCAAGAATTCTACAATGGTCCATCACAAGCTTCCGATCCACTTCCAACCTTCTCCAAGTATACATTTTGCATATTACAAGTAAAGTTCCTTCACTAAATCATTCATAAGATATATAAAGTTTATATCTTCAAACATCAAAGTTTCAAAGGGAAATTGTGTTGCATGCTAGATTATCAATTGAATTGCACCATGCCATTCCTCTTTCTATTATGAAATGGTGTATGATAATATATAAACTTAATTGTAATTACATTTTTTTTAATGGTTATGCCATTATCAACATTTCACTATCAATTTGTTTTCATCTTTCACATTCAAGATGAATATGGGTACTTCCAAACACCATGGGCCAACCAACATGACACTTACTAATTTTGGTTCATGGATGTTAACAATGTAGCATATATCAAGCTTAATGACCAGTTGGAAGGCCAAGACTTTGTTTGTATTAACAATGTCATTCATCACATAATTGACCAAACATGACACTTGACCAATCAATTTCTTTCATTTATAAATTCTACCCATTACAAGATGAGGATTGGAATAAAGGTTTTAGATATAAAAACTTATCACATGTAATTTCACAAACCAAATAAACACCTTGTTTGTTTTGGTGAACCACTTTTTTTGCTTATGATTCGAGAACTTTCTCTTATCTTGTTTGATAAGTTAATATCATGGAAACCCTTGTCCCTAGCTCACAAGCTATGTTAAAAGCCCAATCCAACTTGATTAATTTTGTAAAATAACACCACAAAGTATTTTTTCTTGAAGTTGGTTTGGCCCACTTTCTAAAGTAGTATTAAAAACCATTGTACTACTCTCAAATATTGTGTTCTATGTAGCCTAAGTTGGTATAAGCCAATTTGTAATTCCTAAATCATGTTTAACTATTATCATATTAAGAAAACAATATGATTGGTTTCAAGCAAAAATGACTTTAACTTTATACATACCCTTTCTGCTTTTGATGACTTCCTTGGGGTTCATTATCAATTGGATACACATCTTCCATTAAAAATGGCACCCCTTCCTTGGCCATTGATGGGCTATTAAAGACATTAAATTGATCCAATGAACTTCAAATTGCACTTTCTTTATTTACAACTTTTGAACCTTTGACTTCCCCAATGATAAACCAAGTCTTTAATTAATGGACCACACCATCAAAAGGTGTTCAATTTTTGTCAAGTTTTTCATTTCACATTCTTATTTCAATACATCATTGCAAAACTATGACACACATAGGTTGATATGTTGTAAAAGGTAGGTGGGTAGGTATGTAGGTAGGTTGTAAAACTATACATGGGAGGTAGGAGTTAGGCACCTAATATTTATATATAATAGGCTAGCCTATTACCTAGCATAAAATGTCCTATTTGACCAAAGAATAATGGTCATTTTGATTAATGATGTCAATTTCTTTTGTTCAACTTGAGTAAAACCCATTATCCATTTTGATTAATGATATTAATTTTTTATGTTCAACTTGACTAGATGTCCCACTTGACTAATACCCATTGACTATTTTGACTAGGGTTGTCCAACTTGACTAGATGTATTTATAAAATAGGTCATTCTAATCAAATTGATTGATCAAACAATATACGCCTCATGCCTCTAGTCAAAATGTACATATTCACTAATAAAAAAGAACGAGGTAATCAACTTGAAAAGCTTGAAAAACTAAGAATTCTAGTCGTGAATTGACTTAAGATTTATCATAAAGTATTTTGGTGTTTAGTTTGCTCATACTTAAAGAGACATTTTGCTTATTAGATAGATCACACCTTATCCATTCTATGGGATTTCAGCTTTATGGGCAATAAGCCTACGTTTATTCCAGCAAATGAAGGTCTACAAATTTCTTGATGGATAGATAATCCTACTATGGATGACAATATCTATCAACACCTCATTGGGAAGTTGATGTTTTTAACTCACAGCTATTTGGATCTTTTATTTTTTGTCACCCTCTTCAATCATTACATGTAGCAACCCCAAAAATGTCTTCACTTAGTTACCTTGTGTGGAATTTTACATTATCTTTGTCATTACCCCTCCTATGACATTTATTTCTTTAATGGGTCCAAGCCAAAGTACTTTAGGTATACTCTTATGCAAACTATGATATTTATTTCAATGATCGCATCTCGATTGGCATATACATTTTTACACTTGGATTTGCACCAATTTCTTAGAGTTGCAATTAGAAACAATCCACCACTAGTTGCTTTAGTTGTGAATTAGAATACCATGCACTTTCTAATTGCACATGTGAGGCTTTTTGGACTCATAGATTACTTGTAGAAATGGGCTGCTCTGTGATTGGGCCAACTCCACTTGGTATGGATAATCAAAGTGTAATTAAACTTGCACAAAATCATGCATTTCATGATAAGACCAAACATTTGAAGTTGATTAGCATTGAAACTGCCTTCAAAGTGTAATGAAACAAGTAGCTAGTAAATTTGTTTGTATGAGCTCTTTGGGGAGTTGGAATATTTTGAGAAATAATAAATTGATAGCCCAAAGTATTACAATTTATTGGCAGTGTTGTAATTTGGTAATCGGCATGCAGATTCATGATTGGTAGTTGTGACCAATGTTTGGCACGAACTGTGGCTACTACGCAGTGTTCTTTTAAAGAATTTTCTGTTTGTAGCCAAAGTGGCCACCACCCATAGGAAGATGTAGAAGAAGAGGCTATCATCCCTAGGAAGATTTAGCCAAATCTGGCTATAAATAAAGAATGAGTTTAAAATCTTTAATAATCTTTCTATATTTCTGGTTACATGCTGAAAACCAAATGCAGGAATTTGAAGATTTTTACCAAATTTTTCCTAACCTCTGGTGATTGAAATCCTTGAAAATCATTTAAATTTCAAATTTTCAAAAAAGTATTTCGCTTTTTGGCAAAATGTCACCAGTAAAAAAAAGCCTTTTAGCATGTGTCAATACCACCCAATGGATTCACATTTTCATGGCTTGCAATTTGTTAGAGCCAGTCCAACTTCCTGTCCAGCAGGACCACTAGAAAAATTAAAGTCCAAATTCATTTGTAATCACATAGCCATTTGCATCATCTATTGATTCATTCACTCAATCAGATCATGCTTTGTATCATGTATTGTTTCATTCAACCAATCACATCATCACAGTTTCATGAGTTGGAAATTAGTAACCTTCCATATTCTTGTGGGGAGCAAGATGCCTGATTTGGAACATCCTTGTATGATCATTTGTGGAAAATGCCAAGGAATAAAAACATCCCACAACATTACGAAAAGAGTGTGCTTTTGAGAAAAAGCCTGCAAACCCAAGTCCCAGCAATCATAATCTGAATAGCCATGTCATATTGAACTAATATTTCATTACTAACGTCAAGATGTTGGACATTAAAAATACAGAAAATGGGAAATAAATGGATATAGTTAATTTGTGAATTGAGTGTCACCACATGCCTCTCCACCTTCTAAGGCTATTATTTGCATGTGAATGGTGGTTTTTTTTTCTGAACATATATATATATATATATATATATATATATATATATATATATATATATATATATATATATTAAATAAATAAAAAAAAATGT
>Ga0116229_10001800_pt1 | contig 34187 bp, 28 predicted proteins | sample S1TSphgellanicum_3_FD_87313 | JGI IMG/M metagenome (GOLD analysis project Ga0116229, IMG submission 87313) | Host-associated microbial communities from peat moss isolated from Minnesota, USA - S1T2_Fc - Sphagnum magellanicum MG | ecosystem: Host-associated > Plants > Peat moss > Unclassified...
TAACTACGCGACGAGATGAACTAGCGCAGTTAGCAGGTGGAAATTCTGCAAATGATGCGATCGCCTTTGCTGAATCCTTGCTACTACAAGCAGCTAACCATCGTCGTCAAGAGCAATCATAATCAAATTTAATATCGTCGTCAAGAGCAATCATAATCAAATTTAATATTGTAGGGGCGCAAGGCCTTGCACCCCTACATGCTAAAAAAAGGCAAATTCTCTCCCCCCAGACCCGCACGGGCCCAAAGGGAGAGAATATACATCCTAATAACCCTCCCCTCCCGGTGTTATCTCAACTTGAGGGGAAAAAGATTATTTGGAAGATAAATATATAGTAACTACAGCCTTGACTATTTCTCCTCCCTCTGAAGATAGATATTATTGCGATTAAGACTCGCTCAAAAGAAATAGCTGATTATGTAAGTATTAATATGCAAATGTAGCAATGACAAAAAGTTGTGCATCCCGTATATTATAACTGCGATCAAGCAATTTTGTTCTGTTATGTTTTTTCATTACTACAATTAAACTTTAGCAGTATCAGCAGAAGATTCAGTATCACAGCCAATCCAACCTAAGTTGTGGATATTACCAAAAAATGGTATGGCTCCAAACCTACCATTTAAGTATCCTTTTTCAATTTTCAAATCTGGTCTAATCTTAAATTCTGCTAACGAATAAAGATGCGATACACCTTGTTGATTTTTTTCTACAAACCAAATTTCATCTCGACGCAATATATCTAAGTCTAACAAGTTAGTATCATGGGTAGTGAAAATTAATTGACTTCTACTTTCTGCGATTTTACAGTCAAGGGAAAATTCTAAAAACTGACGTGATAATAGAGGATGTAACCGACGATCCAATTCATCCAATAATATAACCTTTTCCGGTTTTTTCTTGAGAATAAATAAAGCCGGTATTAGATTAATTAACCGCTGTGTTCCACCCGATTCTTCATCTATAGAAAAATCTACAAGTTGACCTTTTTCATGACGATGTTTTGTCTTAAGCTGCATTAAGCCTATTTGATCTTCTTCTCCTTTCATCAAAAGATATCTTTTCCCTAGAGGGTTTTTAATTATTGCTACAGAATTTTCATCAGATTTAGCCAGTTGCTGATATAGTTCTTCACGCATACTTTTCGGCATTTCTGGAAAGAGGTAATCAAAGTCAAAAGCAACTTCTTCTACTCCTATAGAATCAATTCCTGTACCAGCAAATTTGAGAAAATCACTCAGAAAACTAGTAAATTCTGCGCTATTTAGTATACCAATTTCCCAGCCGTAATAACTAGATTCTGCAGGAATGATAGTCAAAACTTTTTTGAACCAACTAACAACAGGTACTAAAAGTTTGACATTTCGTTCTACAGCTTCTGTAAGAAATAATTGATTAGCACGAGAGCAAAATCAATCGCTTTAATCAAGTTAGACTTACCTGCTGCATTTGCACCATAAATAGCAGCAATAGGTAGCAGCGATTTTCCCTGACCAGCTACATCAACAGCAAGATGTCCAACATGGTTAAGGTCACTATTAACACCTAGCATACTAAAGGTAGTTGCTTCCTTGAATGATAGGAAATTTTCTATTGTTACTTGAACCAGCATTGCTACTTTCTTACTTTGAGAAACTATAGTATAACGATAATAGCAGTCTGAACGAACTGGTAATGAATCTGAGAAAATGTAGATTCTTTCTCCTTAATCAGGGTTTCATTCCACTGCTATACTCCGATCATGCCACAAAAATTTCCTGCAACACCAATAAAAGTTGCTCGATTTCTGCCAGTGTGTTGTAATGAACCATGCCAACGCGTAATAATCCTCCTTTATCTTCTAAACCCAATCTTTCCGTCAGGTCAAGGGCGTAAAAATTGCCAGACCAAGTAAAAATACCGCGATCGCCCAAAATTCTAGCTATAGTTGCTGGAGCCTGATTTTCCAGACGAAAAGCCACAGTGGGTGTCCGCCAAGCCAAGCGATCGAAGTCAGTAATTCCGTAAATGGTTAAACCAGGAATTTCCTGTAAACCAGAAATCAGATGTTTGACTAACTCCCTTTCATACTGTTGAATAGCCACCATCGATGCTAACAGCGCTGCTCGACGACTACGATAAGCAGACGCTAACTCATGTGATGATCCATCCGGTTGTGTCAAAACTGAAGGACAACAAAAAGTAGTCAAACACTCTGCGTCCGCTACCATTAAAGAGTTAAGTAATTCACTATCCAATTTTGGTGAAACATGACAACCCAATTTAGCTAAATAGTTAATTGCGGCAATTAATCCCGCTAACCCTTCATGGTTTAAAGTACCTGTCTCCCAACGTGATGGAACTTCATCCCCAGCAGGTTTCACTTTAAAAGGAGTGAATTCAGATAGATGTTCACGCTTTCCATACAGAACACCCAGATGTGGACCAAAAAATTTGTAAGCAGAACAAGCCAGAAAATCACAATCTAGAGCATGGACATTAATCGGAGCATGAGGCGCATAATGTACAGCGTCAACGAAAACTAAGGCGTTAACAGCATGAGCCAGACTTACCACTTTAGCGATATCGTTGATTGTTCCTACAGCATTAGCAGCATAACCCACAGCAATCAACCGGGTTTTGTGGTTGATCTGGCGCTGTAAATCTTCCATATTGAGCGTACAGTCAGCAACGTTGATATCAATAACCCGAATAATTACTCCTTTTTCTGCTAAAGCGTACCAAGGAGAAATGTTAGCTGAATGGTCAAGTCGAGTCACGATAATTTCATCACCTGGTTGGAGTCGCTGTGCTATCGCCCGACTCATTGTATAAGTCAGAGTAGTCATATTTGCACCGAATACCACCTCATCGCTATGACAACCTAAAAAATCCGCGATCGCCGCTCTAGCGGAATTAATTACTATATCTGTACGTTCGCTAGTCATAAACGATCCATGAGCATTAGCATTAGACCTAACTAAATAATTACTAATTGCGTCTAATACTGCTCCAGGTACTTGAGTTCCACCTGGACCATCCAAAAAAATACCCAAATTACCATTAATTTTCTGTGTAAGTGCCGGAAATTGGGCGCGAATCCAGCCTAAGTCTAGAGATTCCATCACATAGCCTCCGAGATTTATCTTGTTTTATCTTCTTTGATGATAAGTTCAGTTTTGCCAAATATGTGGTTGTTTATTATCTTCATAAATTTTTCTTCATATGGTCGATCATTTCCTATATGATAATATTAGTTTTAATGCCTGAATCAATTACGCTTTTAGGTAAATATTTAGGAAGAATATTACGGTAATTCAGATTTGATATAAGTTAACTTCCCGGACTATTTGCTAATTTATTTAATTATGATCTGATATGTAAATATAGTCACAAATAAAGATACTTTTAAACCCAAAATCAATACCTAAGATATATATTTTTATAACTACTTCAGCAATAAGCTTGAATTGTTCAAACCACATGAATATTGCTCGTTTATGAATATTTTTCGTTCACTCAATATCTTCACCAAAATCTTGGTATACAAAGATTTTGGCAAAAACGGTTAGAGAGTTAGAGAGTGATCAAATCACCCTCACTAAGCGTTGGTATTGTTAATAGCAAAGTTTATCCAGATTTGATCAACTAGGAATTTTCCAGCTTCAAGAGGAATTTCATTCATCGGGTATTCCACTTAGATCGTCATTTATAGTTTTTTGCTCTTATCAGTCTAGGAGCTGAAGTTTTGTGCTGACAAAAGTAAAAATCTAAAAACCAAACAAGAAGTAAAAGGCACCAAGCAAATGATCTTAACTACATTGAAATTATTAGGAACTAGAACAGGCAAAGGTTTTGCTATTTTAGTTTTAGCTGGACTCGGAATCACAGCAAGTTCAATTACTCCTGCTCAAGCATTAGATTCATCAGGAGTAACCTCTTTCGATTTCTCGGCTCTAGCAGATGAAGGAGGGACTCCTGACCCTATCAACATCAATTTTACAGATCCTAATGGTGATGTGCTTGAGGCTTCCGTGAGCATTTTAGCTAACGGTAGTGTCGATACCAATATTAGTGGTCAGATTCTAGTCAGCGACCCAAGCTTACCAGGTTCACCGATCAGCATAAGTGTTAATGCGCAGTCTATTTCAGTTTCAACTGCTGCTACTTCTGTACCCTTCGAGATCCCTGGTGGTGCAACTATACCCGCGCTAGGCTCTGTCATATCTCTAGGTATATTCGGAAGAATTAGGAAGTTCGCTTCCCAGAAGATATTCACCACGAATTAAATTGGAAAACCCACATTTCGTAAAATATTCATTGGACCAATATCTTTGAGCAACTGCATTTGTGTAGAATTTCGTACTAGCATTGCACCAGCAAATCCTAAAGAGTTGACGGAGATAGACTGGTAATCTTCATGCGATCGAGGAACTATCAACATCCATTCCTTGGTCGCTAATAGATTATAAGCACCAGATTGCATATTGTTTGTCGTAGCTTCTATCCCAACTGCTTGGAGTAAACAGCGATATTTGGCGAAAGTTACTTGAGCATCTTCTCTATAATCAAGAGATGTGAAAGCGTGTAGGAAAGGTAATCTTAGTATATTTTTGATCCCCTGCTGGAGTTTGGTGCTGGGGAATAATCGGGCGATCGGGATTTCAATTGTATTTGTTAAAGGTAAAGGAATTATTTGTAAATGTTTATGTCTTTGACTAGCACCAGCAGCTTTACCACTATTATAAAAAACTAAACCCGGAAAGTCGGTTAGACAAGCCCACATAGCAGTAAAGTCCTCTACTGTCAATAAGCTTTCCTGCTCTGCGAAAGCGCGAGTAATAATCAGTAAGTGATGTTCAACCACATTAAATTTATTTAAAATACAAACATGTGTGTCCGTTATATCCGCTACAAATAAATCTTCCTCATAGGGTAAGAAGGGGTTAAATTCTTTACCGGTATCAATAAATTGTTGATCCTGCTTCTCTTGCGCAGCTTTTTTCTGATCTAAGTTGACCAAAACCCTGACTAAGAAGTTGACTCCATCCTGCTCAACAAATTCAAATTCTGTCGGGATAGACTGTAAAGCTCCACATCGCAGAGCCGTTTGAGTTCTGTGTTTGACACTTTCCCACAATGTATTTGGTGGGATAAGGATTTTGCTGTGAGCCATTTTTCCTTGAAAGTTATCGAGTTATTATCTGGATCTTTTCCCATTAAGTCCGACTATTTTGAGAAAGGAGTCATACCCAATTCCTATTTTAGCCTAAATACATACCCGTAGTCGATCCTCAACGAGCCAAATCCCCATGAGAGAGCAGATGTATCCTGCGTATTAATAGATACTTTCTCCTAGATGTCTCTCCTCAAGACTAGGAAAAAAGTCATGTCGATCATAGGAAAAAAGTCATGTCGATATCAGTACTTTTCGGCTAGGGACTTTAGGAACTTTGGTTTATGCAAATGTCTACTTTTGACTTTAGAATTAAAACTGCGCCAACCATAAAATTTTCAAACGTCAACCTTTAACCTAATTTTTTGGAGGCTCTCATGCAAGACAATATTCCTAATGAGAGTTCAATTGAGGAATATTTAGACTCGAAGCCCACTAAATGGGTTAGTTTGATCTTCTTTGTTTTGACACTGCTCGCTGTAATTGGCTTCTTCGCATCCCGAGGAATGACCAAATCGAATAAATCTGATAAGTCCGCTGGTAAAGATAGAGCAACACCCGTAACTGTAGCGATCGCTTTCCAAAAAACTGTTCCAGTGCAATTGCAGGCGATCGGTAATGTCCAAGCTTGGTCTACCGTATCAATTACACCCCAAGTTTCCGGACAGATTACGGGAGTTTATTTTAAAAAAGGTCAACAAGTACATAAAGGACAGCTTTTATTTGCACTTGACAACCGCACAGAATTTGCCGCTATTCAACAAGCACAAGGAGTATTGGACAGAGACATAGCACAAGTCCAACAGGCTAGAGCAACTTTAGCTAAAGATTTGCATACTGTAGATCAAGCTAAAACAACTCTAGGTAAAGACCAAGCGCAAGTCCAACAAGCTAAATCAACTCTAGCAAAAGATCAGGCACTAGCGAAGTACGCAAGAGCACAAAGTAAGCGATACGGTAGATTGTACAAGGATGGAGCTATCAGTTTAGATCAGGCTGAACAATATTTCACAAATGATGGTTCTGATAAGGCTACCTTACAAGTGGATATTAATGCAATCAAGAATGCCCAGGAAGTTGTTAAAGGAGATATTGTCGCAATTAAAGTCGATCAATCAGTTGTTTTAGGTGATCAGGCAGCAATTAAAAATGCTCAAGCTGTGGTGAAGTCAGACCAAGCAGCATTAGCAAGTGCTCAAGTACAAATGTCTTACACTAAAATTTACGCACCTATTACAGGTCTTGCAGGTAATATTTTAATCACGGAAGGTAATGTAGTCCAAGCAAACAGTGCGACTAGTAATCCTCTAGTCACGATCGCCCAAATTCACCCAATTCAAGTTTCCTTTTCTATTCCTGAATCCCAGCTACCAGCAGTACAACAGTACATGGAAAATGGCAAACTAAAGGTAAGCGTAGTTTTTGGTAGTAATAATACACATCCCATATCCGGTGTTTTGGCATTCGTAAATAACACAGTAGACAATACTACAGGTACGATTCAGTTGCTTGGTAACTTTGACAACTCTGAAGGCCGACTATTCCCTGGTCGTTATGTAGATACTACTCTGACACTCACTCGAGTACCTAATGCGACCGTTGTGCCTGCACAAGCAGTAGAAAATGGACCAAATGGTCAGTTTGTCTTTGTTGTTCAGCCTGATCGCACAGTGGAGAATGTCCCAGTCAAGGTGAGTAATACTGTGGATAATTTAGCTGTAATTGCTCAAGGAATCCAGCCTGGACAGCAAGTAGTGACTGATGGACAAGCTAACCTGAATCCAGGTAGCAAAATTAGGATTAAAACTGCTGCGGATTTAGCCATTGATGGCACTCAGACCAAGGGAAAACACCATCATCATTCCCATCAGTCATCGGGAGATAACTCATGAACCTCTCGGAATTATTTATTCGTCGCCCGATCATGACTACCTTAGTCATGGCGGGAATTTTGATCTTTGGCTTGATGAGTTATAATCAATTGCCGATTAGTGCTTTACCAAATGTGGACTATCCCACAATTCAGGTAAGTGCTTCTCGTCCAGGTGCGAGTCCGCAAACAATGGCTGATTCTGTGACTCGCCCATTGGAAAATCAATTTACGACTATTTCTGGAATTGACTCAATTAGTTCTACTAGCACCCTAGGTAGTACTCAGATTACTTTGCAATTCAATCTAGACCGGAAGATTGATGATGCTGCGCAGGATGTAGAAGCAGCGATCGCCGCTGCTGCTGGACAGATTGCTAACGACCTACCCAACCCACCTTCATACAGTAAGGTAAACCCAGCCGACCAGCCAATTCTCTACCTTTCTTTACAATCTGCAACTCTACCACTTTCACAAGTAGACAATTACGCCCAGACCTACGTAGCACAAAAGCTATCTACTCTACCTGGGGTAGGACAAGTGCAAATCTATGGTTCCCAAAAATATGCAGCACGGATTCAAATGAATCCAGACAAATTGGCTACTTGGCAAGTTGGATTAGATCAAGTACAAACAGCCATTCAGCAGGGAAATGTTGATTTACCGACTGGGAGCCTTTCTGGTAGCCACAAAAATTTCACTGTCCATACTAATGGTCAATTAGAAAATGCTGCGGCTTACCGAAAACTAGTTGTTACATATCGTAATGGTTCGCCCTTGTATTTGGAACAGTTAGGACGGGTAATTGATGGTGTAGAAAATAATAAAGTAGCTAGTTGGTATAATGACGACCGAGCTATTATTCTGGCTGTCCGCAAACAACCTGGAAGCAATACAGTGGGAGTTGTTGATTCAATTATCAACAAGAAAAACGGCTTCCTCACCAAATTAAAGACAGATAGTAATTCCCTACCTGCATCTGTAGAGATAGGTATACTTTATGATGCATCTCAGTCAATTCGTGATTCTGTAGACGATGTTCAATTCACACTAATACTGACAATTGGTTTAGTTATCCTGGTTATTTTTCTGTTTCTGCGGAATCTTTCGGCTACCTTAATTCCGAGTATGGCGTTACCAGTTTCCCTAATTGGTACTTTCGCAGTTATGTATATGCTCAATTACTCACTAGATAACTTGTCATTAATGGCTTTGACTTTATCAGTGGGTTTTGTGGTAGATGATGCGATCGTCATGTTGGAAAATATTGTGCGTCACATGGAAATGGGTGAGCGCCCTCTGGAAGCTGCGTTGAATGGGTCAAAGGAAATCAGCTTTACCATTTTATCTATGACCCTTTCTCTAGTCGCAGTATTTATCCCGATGTTATTCATGAATGAATTGCTAGGGCGATTATTTCATGAATTTGCTGTGACGATCGCCGTTTCCATTTTAGTCTCTGGGTTTGTTTCCCTGAGTTTAACTCCCATGTTGTGTAGCCGCTTTCTGCAACATACAGAACATAACCAGCAAAGCAGATTATATCAGGCTTCAGAATATGTCTTTGATCAATTCCTTAACTTATACGATGGGACGTTAAAAATAGCTCTGAAATATCATCTCACCACAATGATTTTATCAGGTGCGATGTTTTTGGTGACAATTTGGTTATTTGTCATAGTTCCTAAAGGATTCATTCCTAGCGAAGACACCGGACAAATTATTGGGATCACTCAAGCAGCACCGGATGTTTCTTTTGCTGCTTTGGTACGTCATCAGCAGGAAGTAGCCGATTTAATTCGTCAAGACCCTAATGTGGCTGCGGTTAACTCTAATCTTGGTCCTGGAACTAGCGCTGGTGGTAGTGGATCTACGGTTGCTGGTAATTCTGGGAACTTATTTATTCGCCTGAAAGAGCGATCGCAGCGTCAGAGTGCTGATGAGATTATTCGCAATCTAAGCCCAAAACTAGCAAATATTCCCGGTGTTCAAGTTTTCTTACAGAATCCTCCAGCGATCCCCATTGGTGCACAGCAAACCAGTGGACTTTACCAAGTCTCACTGCAAAGTTCTGATACCAGCCTGCTGCAAGAATATGTACCAAAGCTAGTCGAAAGCATGAAACAATTGTCAGAAATCCAGGACGTGAACAGCGATCTACAGCTGACCTCCCAAATAAAAGTTAATATCGATCGCGATAAAGCTGCAACTTATGGCATCACTGCCCAACAAGTCGGAAATACACTGAGAAACGCCTATGGTTCATATCAAGTATCAACCATTTATGCAGCAACTAATGAATATCAAGTCATCTTAGAACTAGAACCCCAGGATCAAAAAGATGAGAATTCTCTGCTGTCCTTGTATGTGGATGGTAGCGCTGGGCAAGAAGTACCATTAAAAACATTTGCTACACTCTCATCAGGTATGCAACCCTTGACAGTAAACCATGCAGGGCGGTTAAATGCAGCAACAATTTCCTTTAATCTAGCTCCCGAAGCTTCTTTAGGAAGTGCGACTGCAGCAGTTTCCCAGTTGCTTAAACAGATAATTCCAGATAGCATCATTACTAAGTTCACAGGTACAAGTGAGGTTTTCCAAAATTCCCTACCTAGCCTAGAGTTTCTGCTACTAATTGCTATTTTAGTGATTTATCTAATATTAGGTATTCTTTACGAAGACTTCATTCATCCAATCACTATTCTTTCAGGATTACCTTCAGCCGGATTTGGAGCATTGTTAACTCTCATGTTCTTCCATGTAGAACTAAATGTTTATTCCTTCATCGGAATTGTCCTTTTGGTGGGTATCGTGAAGAAAAACGGCATCATGATGGTGGACTTTGCGATTGAAACTCAACGAGATGGGGATAAAAAACCAGCAGAAGCCATTTATCAAGCATGTTTAGTCCGTTTCCGTCCCATTATGATGACGACTATGGCAGCTTTGATGGGAACTCTACCTATTGCACTAGGATTTGGAGCTGGTTCTGAAAGCCGTAGACCTCTGGGTATTGCAGTTGTAGGAGGATTAGTGTTTTCACAACTCCTAACCTTATACCTGACTCCTGTATTTTACATCTACATGGAATCCGGTCGGAAAAAAATCAACCAATTACTGAATAGAAGAAAGAACACCAAACTAACACCACAAACCTAATAAATCTTTCTCCCCTGCACCCCTGCACCCCTGCACCCCTGCACCCCTATAATCATCATGAACCTTTCAGAAATTTTTATTCGCCGTCCGGTCATGACCACTTTGGTCATGATAGGTATATTACTGTTTGGCATTCTGAGCTATTCTTTGCTACCTATTAGCCCACTACCTAACATTGATTATCCATTTGTTAACGTTACTGCGAGCTTACCTGGTGCTACACCAGAAACTATGGCATCTACTGTTGCAGCACCCTTAGAAAGACAGTTTACAGAGATTGCTGGGCTAGACTCATCTAGCTCTACTAACACCACAGGTAGTACCAACATCTCCTTACAGTTTAGCTTTAGTCGTAGTGTAGAAGATGCAGCTAAGGATGTGCAAGCAGCAATTAATGCTGCTGCAGGACAATTACCTACAGGAATGCCCAAACCTCCTACATATCGTAAGGTCAATCCGTCTGCTTCTCCGATCATATATATTTACATGTATTCTGATACAGAACCCATATACACAGTAGATGAATATGGGGAAGTGACAGTAGGACAACCCATCACCATGATTGATGGTGTCGCACAAATTCAAGTTTATGGTCAAAAACAATATGCCATACGTGCGCAACTAGACCCACAAGCATTAGCAACTCGTGGGATAAGTTTTGAACAGGTTAAAACAGCAATTCAGACAGCGAATGTGGACTTACCCAATGGGAACCTTTCTGGTACTTATAAAGGCTCTCTCGTTCAGATGAACGGGCAATTGAATGACGCTGATGCTTATAAATCCCTGGTTGTGACTTATCAAAATGGAGAACCAGTGAGACTCCAGGATTTAGGTAATGTCATAGACGATGTACTGAATAACAAAATTGTTAATCTTTATACTGATAAAAAAGTTACCAACCATCTAGGAATAGTTTTAGCAGTTCAGCCCCAACCAGGCGCTAACACTGTCCAAATTGTCGATGACGTTAAGAAACTATTACCTTCACTCCGAGCCCAAGTACCGCAATCTATAGAAATGGGCATTTTATATGATCGCTCCATATCTGTTAGAGCTTCCATTGATGATGTGAAATTTTCGCTCATTCTATCTATTGCTCTAGTAGTCGGCGTGATCTTTTTGTTCTTGCGCGACCTTAACGCCACATTAATTCCTAGTTTAGCCCTACCGATCGCTGTGATCGGGACTTTTGCAGCTATGTATCTCTTGGGCTACTCTTTAGATAATCTTTCATTAATGGCTTTGACACTATCTGTCGGGTTTGTCATTGATGACGCAGTAGTGGTCTTAGAGAATATTGTGCGTTATCTGGAAATGGGCGAAGCACCTATGGAAGCAGCCTTGAAGGGGTCAAAAGAGGTCAGCTTCACTATTTTATCCATGACCCTATCATTGGTAGCTGTATTTATCCCCATCATGTTCATGGGGGGTTTAATTGGTCGCATATTTCATGAATTTGCAGTCACTATTTCTGTCGCAATTTTGGTGTCAGGTTTCGTTTCTCTTAGCTTAACCCCAATGTTATGTAGTCGTTTTCTGCGTTCATCCCATCAAAAACAAGGAAATTTGCTGTATCGGATCACGGAAAATGCCTTTGATTTTCTGCTCAAGGGTTATGAGTTGACACTTAAACCAGTACTCAAATACCGCCTCGTGACAGTTATTGTTTCAGTGTTAATTCTTGTACTGACTGCATATTTATTCACCATAGTTTCTAAAGGTTTTATTCCTGCAGAAGATACTGGGCAACTTTATATCAACACAAAAGCTGCACAAGATATCTCTTTTGATGATATGCTGCTGCATCAGCAAAAATTGGTGGAAATTGTCCGTAAAGAACCATATGTTGCTGCTTTAACTTCTACTGTCGGTGCAGCCGGACCAAATGCCTCAGTCAATAGTGGGCGGATTTTTGCCAGCTTAAAACCACGCCCCCCACGGGAGATAAATTCAATAAAAATTGTGGAAGTGTTAAACAAGAAATTACGGCAAGCGGGCATAGTTGGTATTACAGCATTTCCCCGATCGCCCACAGCTATTCCTGTTGGTAGTTTACAGAGCAACTCACAATATCAATTTTCCTTGAAGAGTTTAGATCTGCAAGCTTTACGAAAATACACTCCTATCATGTTGGAAAAGGTTAAAACTATACCGGGACTTGATAGAGTTGATAGTGACTTACAACTTAGTACTCCCCAGATAGAAGTGCAAGTCGATAATCAAAAAGCCGCTACATTCGGTATTACTGCATCCCAAGTCCAAAAAACTCTAGGTGATGCTTATGGTTCGAGTCAAATTTCTACCATGTATACCCCCAATAATGAATTCTACGTAATTTTGGAGGTTAAACCAGAATATCAAAACGATCCAAATGCTTTATCTCTAATCTATGTGCAAAATAGCGCTGGCGTATCTGTTCCGTTGAGTGCGATCGCCAAACTTACTCAAGACGCAAGTCCACTTACAGTCAACCATTTAGGTCAACTACCATCAGCTACCATTTCTTTTGACATAGCATCGGACGCATCAGGTAACCCTTTAGCATCTTTAAGTGAGGTCACAGAAAAAATTAAACAATTCGCAGCAGACACACTGCGAGGAACACCAGTTACAGCAGATTTTGAAGGACAAGCCAAAGCTTTTGCCCAATCTTTCAATGGTCTCGGTTTGTTATTACTGATTTCAATTGTGGTGATTTATCTAATTTTGGGTATTCTCTATGAAGATTTCCTGCATCCGTTAACAATTCTTTCCGGACTCCCATCAGCTGGTTTTGGCGCTTTACTCACACTACTAATATTTAATGTAGAGCTAGATCTCTACTCTTTTATTGGGATTATTTTGCTAGTTGGTATTGTGAAAAAAAATGGGATTATGATGGTGGATTTTGCCATTGAAAAACGGCGTAGTTCAGGTGTCAGCCCAATGGATGCTATTTATGAGGCGTGTTTAGTTCGCTTCCGCCCAATTATGATGACTACAATGGCAGCTTTAATTGGTACATTACCTATTGCATTGGGATCAGGTTCTGGTTCAGAAGCGCGTCGTCCGTTAGGTATTGCAGTTGTGGGTGGGTTAGTATTCTCACAATTTTTAACTCTTTATATCACCCCAGTATTTTATACTTATATAGAATCATGGAGGGGAGGTTTTGGCAAACCGAAATTTCCGCGTATTTTCTCGAAATTAAGAGCAAAACATTCTAGTTAAGCGATCGCCTACTTCCCACTTCCTCTTTCCCACTTCCTCACTTTGATCACGCTCAAATGAGGAAAATACTATTTCTGATCGCTAAGTGCTGATCGAGATGAAAAAGGCTGTATATTAGCACAGGAAACAGTTCGCTAGATATCAGAAACTTTTGGATTGAGGAGCAAAACATGCTGGAATTATTGGGTTCGGGTTTGGTTTCCCTCTGGCTGCAAATGGCTGGTGTGCAGATTCAGCCTGGAGAAACTTTAAATATGTTAGCTTGGCCGAGCAGTCCTAGTTTGATTCTCGCCCCTGACCCAAATCCAGAGGGAGCTATGGTCGTACAAGAATATCTCAAAGAACTGCTGAAAACCAAGTTAGTCCCGCAAAATTTACTAGCAGACCAGGGGATTTGGATACAATCTGGACCTATGCTCATTGCTAATCACCAAGGTACAACACCTCTACCAGCTGCATCTTTAACTAAGATAGCCACTTCATTAGTGTCCTTTAAAACCTGGGGTCCAGACCACCAGTTTGAGACTTTGATTAGTGCTACAGGACCGATTACCAATGGCACAGTACAGGGAGATTTAGTGATTACTGGTGGTAATGACCCTCTATTTGTTGGTCAAGAAGCGATCACTATCAGTAATGCACTCCATAAATTAGGGATTAAACAAGTCAAAGGGAATTTGGTAATTGTGAGTAACTTCGCCATGGATTTCCAACATAATCCGCTGCTGGCTGGTCAGTTATTCAAACGAGTTGCGAATTATCGAAGTTGGAGTCGCAGAGAAATTTATGAATATTCGCTGATGCCTAAGGGTACACCAAAGCCCCAACTTTTGATTAGTGGAACTGTTAAAGTAGAACAACCCCCTCAGAAACAGACTTTACTCATACGTCATCAGTCATTACCCTTGAAACAACTGCTCAAGGAAATGAACGTTTATAGCAATAATGATATGGCCGAAATGCTAGCGCAGTCAGTTGGTGGGGCGGCGGTTGTGAGAGAAACTGCGGCGCAGATAGCTGGAGTTCCTGACTCAGAAATTCGGTTAATTAACGGTTCTGGGCTAGGAACAAGTAATCAAATTTCTCCTAGAGCTATTTGTGCTATGTTAATTGCATTGGAAAGAGAAGCTTTAACTCATGGGTTGACTTTAGCCGATCTATTCGCTATGTCTGGTTTCGATCATCGGGGAACAATACATGCACGACATTTACCTATTAATTCTGTAGTTAAAACCGGTACATTAAATAGCGTAAGCTCTTTAGCAGGGGTTATCCCTACACGCGATCGCGGTTTGGTTTGGTTTTCTATTATCAACCGTGGTAGTAGTACCGGAGTTTTCCGCAGCCAACAAGATAAATTACTGCAACATTTAATTCAAGCGTTGCATGTGCCTGGTATCCTTCCTACGGATCTGACACCCCACTCGGCTCAAAATTTCTTACCTAAATTAGGCGCAGCCGAGCGGAATACGATTGTATATCCAGGCTAGGGGAGCAGGGGAGCGCGGACTAAGATCAGTGTGCGATCGCTTTTTGTGGAAATAGTTTCTGGAATATTGCCGTGGAGAGCTTGCTGGAAAAGATTTTCCCGCGTAGCTCCTAAGACAATTACATCACTGTGGTCTTTTTCTGCATATTTGATGATCGCTTCAGCAACAGAATGGGAGTGAATCGTAGTAGTGGCGACAAATCCAGTAATTTTCTCCCGCAGAAACTCAGCCGAACTTGCTAAATAAGTCGAGTCAGGCGTTAACTCACCTGACTCAACAATCTGACAGAGATTAATCTCTGGATATGAACTGAGTTGAGTCAGAGCAGGTAATAAATGAATGGCTTCCGTAGAATTAGGACCTCCGGCTAATGGTACTAACCACCGGTTAAAACTTCTTTTATGGTTCAGTTTAGCTAAAATGACTTCACATGTTGCTGTGTGAATCACCTTATCCACAACTTGGCTAAAAACTTTTCCTGAAGTAAAGGTTTTACCTTTCCATCCCATCAGCAATAAGTCAATATGTTTTTCCTGGAGAGTATCTAAAATTGCTCCAGCTACGTCATGAGCGACTCGAATCTCTGTATGAATGGGAACTTGCCAATTTTTTCCGATTTGTCTTAACTGGGCGAACAGATGATGGCTGGTGGTAGTTTGTACTTCTGCTTCCGCCAGATCCTGACCTAGTGGTACAATAATTACTTGTAAACATTCTATATCGTAGTTCTGTTCCTTAGCGATCGCTGCGGCAATTTCCAGTAAAGTCCCTGCTGTTTGGGGATGGGATATTGGTAACAACAAACGCCCTTTCCCTAAAGATGGGGAACGGTTTTGATAAGTCACATAAGATTTTTCTAATTCCCATAATGATTGAGAGGAGTTTTGGGCTAATTGTTCTGCTTCCGCCCGGATGATATCACTGCGAGTAATAATTCCCAATAACTTGTGACCTTCGGTAATAGGTAAACAATTTATCTGATGACGATTGAGTAAATATAGTACATGGGCTAGACTTACTGTAGGATTAGCTGTGATTGGTTCTAGGGTCATGACTTCCTGAATCAATCTATCTCCGGTTAGTTGTTTTGTAGTGCGATTACTTAGGTCAGTTTGCGTCAAAATTCCCACAATTTGTCCATTTTTCATTACTGGAAAATGGTGATGTTGAGAACGGGAAAAAGTCTGGATTGCTTCATCAATAGTCATGCTCTGGTCTAAGGTTTCTACGCATCTTTGCATCACATCAGCAGCACTAATTTCAGACAAGAATGTTTTATGATGTATATCTTTCTTGATATGAATGTCTTTGCTCTCTAACAGCAAATCGTAGATCGAACGATGATCAATTTTATCTGCTACTAGATAAGCTACTATAGATACTATCATCATTGGTAGGACTAAATTAAAATCAGTTGTCATCTCAAATACCATGACAACTGCAGTAATTGGTACTTTAGAAACAGCACTAAAAAAACCTGCCATACCTACGTGGGCATAAGTTGTCGCCACACCTATTTTAAACAGGGCATTTTCACTATCACCTACTAGGTAACCGAGTGCTGCTCCTAGTATTAAGGTAGGAACTAATAAACCCGCTGGTGCGCCAGAACTAGAACAAAGTACGATCAGGATAAATTGCACAATTAAGGTAATGGCGACAAATACCCAGTCAGCATTACCAGTTAATAGTAGTTCTCGTAATCCGGCATTATCCCGAAAGGTAACAGGTAAGAAACAGATCGCTATTCCAGTGATTAATCCGGCTAAACCAAGCCGCCAGGGTAATCTCAAGTGCAATATTTGATGATTAAAATTTAAACTGGCGACAATACTGCGATTAAACAAAGTACCTATTAGTCCAGATAATATGCCCAAGATCAGATAAAAAGGGATTTCTGGGACAAAGAAAGTTGTGCGGAAGACTGATAGTTGTAAATCTAAATCTAACCCTTGATTACCATAGAGCCGAGAAATAACCGCAGCAATCAAAGAAGCTAAAATTGCCGTTCCTAGAGTAATACCTGATACGTCTTGCAACAATTCTTCCACGACAAACAGTACGCCAGCGATCGGCGCATTGAAAGCAGCAGCTAACCCAGCGCCAGCACCAGCAGCAATCAATTGGCGACGATTCTCTGGAGAAGTTGGCACCCAATTACTCAGCTGATTTGCCAATGCTGCGCCAATTTGGACTGTGGGACCTTCCCTTCCTAGAGGCATCCCTGCGCCTAGTACTAATGTAGCACTAATGATTTTGACTACTGCAATGCGCAAATTTAATGGCATGGGAATACGAGCTAAGACTGCCTTGACTTCAGCCATACCGCTACCAGCTGCATCAGGAGCAAAGCTCTCTACTAACCAACCAGCTAAAGTCGCTCCCACCAATCCAATGAGTGGTAACACTACATAAGCCGGAAACCAATATGACATATGGACTCGCCATGCGCCCGCCCAATTCACTGTTTGTTCTAGCAAGACCGCTGCTAACCCTGAAACTACGCCAATTAGACAAGCTTGACAAAAAGCTAAACGTCTATTGTGTTGTAGCATCCGGGATAATTTGATTTCCCAAGTTTTTCCTCTAGCTGACATTTTATTTGGTTTTCTTGATTAACGTATAAGTGGTATTATGAACGTTTGCACAAGTCCTTGCATAAAATTTCCTGTGCAACTAAATATAACAATTACCATAATTAGTATGTTATTAGCTATTAGTCGCTGGATCTACCTATCTTAAGATATATCTCTAATAGTCATAACCCATGGGAGGAACTTGTTGAATATCCATTAAAAGGGAACAATCTATAAAAATTTAAGTATTAATGCGTAAAAAAGTTGTTTCTCATATCGATTTGTAAGTCATGGAATCATTTTTTGTCATATCTTGAAAAAAATTCACAACAACTAGTAATAATACTCAAGATATTTTCACTCCTGTTTGTTAGATTAATCTAGAGATGTTCAAATAAATAGTACGAACATCAATTTAATAGCTAGTACAAAGTCTCAGTTCATTGTGCAAATAATAATGATTTTGCCAGTGAATAAATTCAGCCTTTAGTTATCCTTTTTTTACCATTAGTTAATCACTAAAGCAGTGAGTGAATCCTATGCGTTGTTCCACCTCTTCTCAAAAAAACAATCTTTCTCTCACTATAGCAGCTAATTTACTCACATTGACGGGATACTTAGTAAGTCCTATAGTCGTTGGCGCATTGAACAATTCTTTAGGTGCTACTCATTCAATAATTATCCCTTATCTCCATAGTGAGGAAGAATGTAAGGCTACTGTCGAGCATAGGGTATGGACTCATAATCAGTGCTTAGATTATGATTATAATACTTCATTTTGAATGGGATATGAGACACGGGAATTTAACCAAAATTTAAGCGATCGCTATCCGCAACCTATAAGAATCTTAAGTGCTAACGATTGAGCCTGTTTTTTCCCTTACAAGGCTCAAAATTAACGCTCTAGTCAGAACTCCTGGCAATAAAACACTAAATATTCAGTAAATTCTCAGCTAGAATTCATCTAGTTATTGGTGAGTCAGTTTAAAATTGGTTAAGTTGATCTTAGCAACAATGCGCTATCGATCAATTGGGGGACTTGATGACAGTTTTCCCAAAATCACAAATAGACTCAAGATTTTACTACTAATTAAACAAGTGAAGCAAACCAGGAAGTTTTGGCGAAATATAGATTTATTTTCTTTACGACTCCGTCTGACAGCAGGTATTGCTGCATTTTCAGCCTTAGTATTGGGTACTCTTGCTGTATGGACTAGTTGGCAAATGCAGCAAATCTTAATTGATGGTCATAAGTATAATATTGAACGAATAACTAGACGATTGCCACAGGATATAAAAATTTATAGCGAAATGATGCAACCTGAAACTGGATTGCAAAAAGCGATTAACAACTTAGAGAATACTAATACTAATACGTTTTCCTGGCTAAAAAAACCTAATCATCAGATTTTAATTGTGTCTCACAATTTAAATTTATTACCTAAAGATACAGTATCTGAATTAATATCTCTGACAAAGATGTCGATTAAACCTCAAGTTTATCAAATTAATCAGAGTTATTTTATTTTAGGTAGCTGTGATTTACAGGTACAAGGTAAATTACTCGGTAAGCTATTCATAGCGGAAGATATTACCCGTGAACAAACAATGTTTGTCACAATGGTAAATAATTTGAGAATTGCTAGTACGCTATCTATTATTCTCATAACTGTAGTCATCCTCTTTTATATCAAGCGTTCTCTACAACCTTTATATCAGATAAATTACATGGCTTCTGTGATTTCTGTAGAGGATTTAGGTAGCGTACAATTATATCTTGATCATGCTCCCAGTGAAGTTAAAGAGTTAGCTCAGACTTTAAATATGCTTTTATCACGTCTGTCAAAGTCCTGGGAGCAAGAGCGACAGTTAGTTAGTAATATTTCTCATGAATTACGTACACCTCTGACAATTATACATGGTTACTTGCAGAGTATTTTACGCCGTAAAAGTAACCTTACTGAAATTCAGCAAGAAGCTTTAGAAACCGCCGCATCTGAAGCGGAAAGGACTATTCATTTATTACAAGATTTATTGGATTTGGCGCGGGCAGATAGTGGTTATTTACACTTTCAAATGCAGCCGATTGTACTGAATGATTTGGTTGAGGAAGTTGTAGTTATGGCTAGAAAATATAGCGATCGCCAAATTACGATTGAGTCAGTAGCTTATCCAATAGAGGTGAGAGCAGATTACAATCGTCTCAAACAGGTACTGCTTAATTTAATTAACAACGCCGTTAATTATTCAGAAAGTGATACACAAATAGTTTTAAAATTAAATCAGATGCATGAGAAAATAATTATCCAAGTTTGTGATCAAGGTTATGGTATTCCTTTACAACACCAAGCGCGGATTTTTGAGCGCTTTTATCGCGTAGATGAATCCCGTAGTCATATGACCGGAGGTTATGGACTAGGTTTATCCATTGTCAAAACCTTTGTGGAAAGTATGGGAGGAAGTGTAAGTGTAGAATCAAAATTAGGCGAAGGAAGTATATTCACAATTACTTTACTTGCATAGCAATTTTATGATTAAGTTCAGACATACTTGATTTGATTATTTATGACAGCACATATTTTACTGATTGAGGACGAAGTTAAGTTAGCACGTTTTATTGACTTAGAATTAAATAGTGAAGGTTATAAAACAAGTGTGGCGCATGATGGGATGACTGGATTAACATTAGTACGGGAGTCAGCACCAGATATAGCAATTATTGATTGGATGTTACCAGGAATTTCCGGTGTAGAAATTTGTCGTCGTCTCCGGTCAACGGGTAATTCTATCCCAATAATATTGTTGACAGCTAAAGATGAAGTGAGCGATCGCGTAGCTGGATTAGATGCTGGAGCGGATGATTATGTAGTCAAGCCATTTAGTATTGAAGAATTACTGGCGAGAATCCGCGCTCATCTCCGCCGTACTCAAGAAACCAACGAAGATATTTTACAGTTTGGAGATTTGAGCTTAAATCGCCTGACGCGCCAAGTCTATCGGGGTAACCGCTCAATAGAATTAACAGCAAAAGAGTTCGATTTGCTAGAATACTTGATATCTCATCCGCGCCAGGTATTAACTAGAGAACAAATTTTGACAAAAGTTTGGGGATACGACTTTATGGGAGATTCCAATATTATCGAAGTCTACATTCGTTATTTGCGCTTGAAGTTAGAGGAAAATCAGGAGCAACGGTTAATTCATACAGTACGTAGTGTGGGATATGCACTTAGAGAGTAGTCATGGGTTTAATACCTAATAATAATTGGGAAATTGGGCTATAATAGGAAAATATACAGGAAATAGCTGATTATGACAGACAGACTAGATCGCATCGAAGCGATGATAGAAGCAAATTCTGCTCAGATCCAGGCAAATTCTGCTCAAATCCAGGCAAATTCTGCTCAAATCCAGGCAAATTCTGCTCAGATTGAGAAAAGTCTGCTAGCGCAGGATGAGTTGAGAAACAGTTTATCTCAACTAGAACACACGGTAACAAAAACAAGTAGTGATGTTGCCGAATTGAGTCGTACTGTTGTAGCGTTGGTACAAACTGTAGAAATACATCAGCGTAATTTTGAAATAGTTGTAGCAGAGATTAGAGGGTTACGCACAGAAAGTCAACGCATTCTAGAACACTTGTTTGGGGAACGAGAAAGTTGACAGGGAACTAACATAAATAAACTCAAAAGACCTATGTATATGAAAATGAATGTAAGGGAATAGAGATGGAAAACTTTGCTCCTTTGCCTAATTCTGATGTTACACTTATTTTTCCATGATGTTTTTTGATAATAGAGTAGCTAATGGATAACCCTAAACCCGTTCCTGAACCAATAGGTTTCGTTGTAAAGAATGGCTCGAATATTCGTCGCTTAATATCCTCAGACATACCAGATCCATTATCTATAACTTGAATAGTTATTGTATTTCTATTGGTGATTTTAGTACAAATTTGGATAGTAGGAAATTCTGTTTGTTTATGTTCAAATTTGGTTGCTCTTTCATTCGTAATGAATAATGAATCTAGCGCATCAATAGCATTACTTAGAACATTCATAAATACTTGATTAATCTGACTAGCATAACAGTTAACTTCTGGTATCTGTGCATATTTTTTAACCACCTTGATCGCAGGACGGTGCGATGTTTTTTCTAGACGATGGGATAAGATTAACAAAGCACTATCAAGTCCTTCATGAATATTAACGGCTTTAATTTCAGATTCGTCCATGCGCGAGAAATTTCGCAGAGAAGCAACGATTTGGCGAATACGATCTGCTCCAGTTCGCATGGAAGAAAGTATTTGAGGTAGATCTTGTAGCAGGAATTCCAGCTCGATTGACAGAATTTCTGCTTCGATCTCTGGATGGGAAGATGGATAATGTTTTTGGTAAAGCTCCACTAATCTTCGCAAATCTTGGGTATATTCACTAATGTGCGTCAGATTGCCAAAGATAAAATTGACTGGATTATTAATTTCATGGGCAATACCTGCTACCAATTGCCCTAGAGACGACATCTTTTCGGTTTCAATCAGATGAGATTGTGTGTGTTTAAGTTCGTCTAAAGTTTCTGAAAGATGTTGATTTTTCTCATTTAACTCTTGAGTTCTCTGCTGCACCTTGTTTTCTAAAGTATGGCTGTAACTCTCTAATTTTTCTTTAGCTGCTGCTAAATTAGTATATAGCATCGCATTTTGTAACGAGATAGCAGCTTGTGCTGTGAGCAACCGTAAAACCTCAAGACGTTTTTGCGTAAATACTCCAGTTGTTAAACTATTTTCCAAATAGAGAATGCCAATAAGCTTACCACGGTAGTGAATGGGTGTACATAATAAGCTTTTCGGTTGTGATAAAGCGATATAAGGATCTTTAGCAAATGTAACTTCTATGCTTGCATCATCTAGCACTAAGGTTTCATTAGTACGTGAGACGTAATTCACAACTGTTTTTGGAATATCTTGACTATCTGAAAGAGGAAGGGATGGCAAATTCATCATCTCAACGTATTCGTCTGATACCTCCTCTGATAGGAGAATTGGATTTGTCATATCGATTTCGACAGTGACTTTACTAGTTCTTTGAGCTGCAATTACCCAATTATTATCTTGTAGAAGTAGGAGCATGGATTTTTCAGCCCCAGCATTCTCGCTTACAACCTGCATTAGCGTTGTCAATAGCTTATCTAACTCAATTTCTTCAGCCAGTGCATGGGAAGCTTTTATGACTGTGACTAAATCCAAGGCCTCATCCCCACTGGAACTAGAAAGTTCTAATCTAGTTACATCATTGTTATCGGAAGCATGTTCTCTCTGCTGAAAGAGCATCGTTGAAAATAATTGAGGATATTGGCTCTGTAAATCGTTGATTTTGGCTACCGCACCCCACTCTTGGTAGGCATAACAGGCATTCCTCAAGTATATTTGAGCAATCGGTTCTTTGTTCCACTCTTGGTAAAATCTAGCTGCCAGTTCATTGGCTAGGGCTTCTTCTTGAATATATTTATTTTCCTTAGCTCCAGCTATGGCAAGATCGTAGAGATCCACCGCCTGTGCCATTTGTCCCAAAACTCTGAATTGTTCGGCTTTCACTAGGTCTAACTTGTGTAAGTAATTCATTGGGGCATAGTGCGCCCAAGTCTCCATTTTTACTTGGTTTTCTTTCACCCGTTGCCATAATTTTTCCCTGTAAGAGACAGTAGCTATAGAATATTCTGCTAAGGCTATAAGAGAATCATAAAAGTAGAACATTGGGATAGTAGCATAGCCAGTACCAGCAACTAAATATTCTCTAGCTTGAGCAGCTATTTCCACTGCTTGATAAATATTTTCAAACAAGTAACAAAGAATCATCTTGTGGAGGAAAAAGTAGTGCAGACCAGTTAATTCATTTGCTATAACCAGTTGAGGCAGAAATTTTGATTCATTAAGTGCTTCACCGTTCAAAGCACAAGGATTATCGGATTTACCAAGCAAGTTCAAAACAGCTTGCCAGAAAATGCGGCAATAGCTAAGAGTCACGCCTTGATTACAGTTTTTTAACACATCAATGTAAGCCCGCATATCCTGCTCTAGTGAAGTTAGATTTTGACCCAGGAAATAGGAATACTGGCAGATATCTTTTGTATTAAAGCCTACGTAATATAAATTCCCAGTTTCTAAAGCAATCTTATAACCCTCAAGCATAAGCTGTAGTGATTTCTGCAGAGGAGACTTTAAATAGGCAATAAAAGCACCGACAACATAAAATACTGTGGGTTTGATTTCATTAATATTAAACTTGTCAGTTAACAATAAAGCCAGGTTGCCAATCTGATCTGCTGCTTCAATATCATGAACAATTCCATTTAAAAGAATGCCATAACAGGCATAGCAGAAGGCGGAAAATGGAGCATTGCCGTACTGAATAGATGCATTAACTTGGGAGAGGATGAGTAGTGGAAATAGATTTGGCTCGGCAATATAGACAGCTGGAGTAACAACTGCCACAATTCGGATCACTGCTCGCTTATCTGCATCTACCATATCAGGTAAGTCGAGCAATTGTGCAATCTCGCGTCCGCTAATAGTTGTAGCAGTTTCTTGCAGAGCCTGTTGAATATCATCGGTTGTAGGATTTCTGGGAAAAACCAGGTTGAACTGACTCATTACCCGACGAGCGATTTCAATCGCATCTAAAACATGATTTTGAGCTACATAGGCCTGGATTTTGGTTTCATAAATGCTGATTCGGTCTAGTATATTTTTCGTGTGATGTATTACTGTTTGTGCTAACTGCTCCATCTGTTCATAATCACCACCAAGATAAGCTGCATCAGCAGCTGATTCATACAGTGCTAAAGATAACTCATACTGGCTTTGCCAGCAATCAGATTTCAGCAGACTAATCCCAGTGATAAAATATTCAATTGCTCCCTGGTAAGCCGTAGAAGACTTAGCTTTCTTACCTGCCAGTAGGTTAAGTTGTGCTAGCTCATCCCGTTCAGATTCAGAGGTGACAAGCTTTATACCAATATTTAATTGGTTAACTATTTCAAAAATGATTTTTTCTCTCTCAGGTTCTAACGTATTACTCAACAGCAATTGACCAATTTTTAAGTGAGTAGCTGGTTTTTCATTTTCCGAAATTAGCGAATAAGCACCTTGTTGAAAGCGATCATGGAGGAATTTATAAGTAACAGCTGTTGATCTACTATTATCTGATGCTAAATATTCAATAACACCAAACTCATTCTGAAAAAAATTATATCCTTCTTCGATAGGTAAGATAAATCCATCCTTAATAGCTGGCCAGAGATGTGCTACTGTCTCTGCTGGAGATTTTTCATAAATAACTGATAGCCTTTCTAGATTAAACTGATTGCCAATACATGCCGCTAGTTTTAGAACATCCTGGGTTTGCGGTAATAATTTCTGGATTTGCAGCACTACAAACTCCAAAACGTTTCCTGTGAAGGAAAGCGCTTCTATCTGCTCAATATCACAGTACCATCTGCTTAGTTTTGTATCAAAGGTTATCAACTTATCTTCATACAGCGATTTAAGAAATTGGCTAGCGAAAAAAGGATTACCCTTGGTTTTTCTATATACTAGATGCGTAAGAGCGGATACTTGTTCTGGTGATAATTTTTTTAGCGTATCTGCAACCATTTGATGGATATCGGTCTGAGCGAGTGCATCAAGTACTATTTTATTGACTGTAATTCCCTCTTGGCGCATCTCCTCAATAGTTATGATCATAGGATGATCAATAGAAACCTCATTATTCCTATATGCTCCAATCACTAGCAAATAATGATTACTGGTTTCACTCATTAGCAAATATATCAGCTTCAATGAAGCGGAATCTGCCCACTGTAAGTCATCAAGAAAAATCACCAGGGGATGTTCTTGAGTTGCAAATACTTGAATGAACTTCTGAAATAGCAAATTAAACCGGTTTTGCGCGGCATTACCAGTTACTTCAGGCAAACAAGGCTGTTTTCCAATAATATATTCGAGTTCTGGGATTACCTCAATAATTACCTGCGCATTTTCACCCAATGCTAATAGAATCTTGTTCCTCCAGACCTCAATTCGATCATCACTCTCTGTCAGTAATTGCGCCATTAGATCTCTAAAAGCTTGCACTAAGGCAGAAAAAGGAATATTGCGATTAAACTGATCGAATTTCCCCCTAATAAAGTATCCTCTCTGACAAGTAATGGGTTTATGAACTTCATTTATGACTACTGTTTTACCCACACCAGAGAAGCCTAATACAAGCATCAGTTCGGTAGCTCCTTGACTTACCCGGTCAAATGCTGCTAGCAGGATTGCGACTTCTGCTTGACGCCCATAGAGTTTTTCAGGAATCGCAAAACGATGACAAACATCCTCTTGTCCTATTTCAAATGGGACAATATTAGCGTTTTTCTGCCATTGCTCTAAACAGATTTCCAGATCGTGTTTTAGCCCCAATGCACTTTGATATCGATTTTCAGCATTCTTAGCCATCAATTTATTGATGATTGCTGATATTTGGGGTGGAATAGCAGGATTGAGACGATGAAGGGCATCAGGTTGCTTGGCTATATGACAATGCACTAATTCCATCATGTCATTGGATTGAAATGGCAATTGCCCTGCTAGCAGATGATAGAAAGTGACTCCCAGAGAATAAAAATCTGTGCGGTAATCAACTCCTCGGTTCATCCGTCCGGTTTGTTCAGGAGATAAGTAGGCTAGAGTTCCTTCTAAAATGTTTGGGCTAGTTGCCATTTGGGTAACTCTTGGCAGCACTGAGGCGATACTGAAGTCGATGAGCTTGACCTGCTTTGTAGTAGGATTTATAAGGATATTTGCAGGTTTAATATCTTTGTGTATAATATTGTTTTCATATAAATTGTATAGTATATCAGCAATCTTGATCGCAATCTGCAAAAACTCAGTCAAAACTTTAACGTTCGGCTTTGATAGTCTTTCTTCACTCTTTAGATCAATCAAGCCTGGTTTGGTCAAACCATAATATTCTAGCAAAGAGATACCGCTAAATTCTTCCATAATGAGAGCAAATCGATTTTGCCAATTCTCCAGACTATATACTCGAATAACCCCATCCACATCGAGCATTTTGGCAATTGCGTATTCATTCTTGAATCTAGCCAATTCAATGAGACTGGGATAGGAACTTTTTAGCAGCTTGATCGCAACTGGTAACTGATCGACTTCTCGCAAGCCTCGATAAACTAAAGTGCGAACACTGTTGTAAATAATCTCACTTATTTGATAACCAGGAAGATCAAACCGACTCTCAATCATAAAAGTTGCTACTGGATAACCAGAGTTAATTTTCCCAAAATTCTGTTACCTGTATATTGTGCTATCTCGGATGTTCATCACAAAAATTACTGCTGTTCATCGCAAAAATTACTGCTTATACAGTGCATTCAGACTGTAAGTTAATGATAACTTAAACAGGGAACTTTAGGTAAATTTATTATGATTGTTTCTAAACCCCGCCCATATTGAAAACCATAGTATATAAGTAGGTTTGGTTGAGCAGTAGGGGCGCAAGTCCCTACGCCTCTACTCCCATAACGGCTTTCTACACCCCTTTAACTCCTTTAATATCGCAGAATAACTCAAAATCCAACAGGTAGCTTAGACTAGACTTAATACTTGTTCTGATTGGTAAACTTTAGCAAAGGGTTCTTGATAAGAATGAGCCTGAGCGTAGAGATAAAATTCATCGACTAATTTAGTGAAGTAGTCAAAAGATACATTAATCACTTCAATTGCTTTTTCTCGAATTTCATCGGATATCTCGATATCTTTCATCTCTTGTAAACAAGCAGGAGTATGGAGAGTGTGAGTATTTTCTATCTGGTTATGACGCGTACCAAAGTAACGAAACTCTTCTCCTTGCATTTCTTCAAGCTGTAACGCTGCAGACATAGTTGCCTTGAAAAAGGCATTTGCTGTTACTTCAGATACTTCAAGGGCAATCAATTTGATAATTGGATCTGCACCATAAGTATACCGACTGAAAAGAGGCAACATGGCACGAGAAACCTTGGTTTGCTCACTCCAAAGGAACTTTGCTGCGTCACTAAATTTAACAGGATAATCAATCCCCATCTTTTCCATATCTTCTAGTAACCATTGCCAATGGAAATGTTCTTCATATGTATGCACATTGAGCATTTCTTGGATGCGATTAGTTGTTGGCTCATCTCTGATAACTTGTTTACACCACTCACTAAAATCGAGTGCGAGTGGAACAACTATAGGTGCATATACCAATTTCTGTCTTGGCTCAATCGTGTTGTCTTCCATATACTTGAAGAACGGCGACTGGAGATATTCTTGTTGTTTTTTGTCAATTAACTCTAGAAGCAATTTCATTATGATACCCCGAATGGTAAACGACAAGTTAGTAACTGGTACATTTGTTTAACCAGCCATAGTACTAATCAAACAGACGAATCATGAGTAGCTATTTAGGAAATTTGAGATTTGACAATCAAAACTTCAGCTAGGATAATTCCTAGCAGAGTGATTATTTAGAAATTAATAGCAAGGTGTAGAAAAGTTAGCTTTTACTAACCTCAGCAACATAATAGCGTGAAAAAAATAACATTGTAATCCGTTAAATTACTGGTAAAATAAACAAATATACACAATTATAGTACGAATAATACCCAGTATACGTAGGTAATTAAACGAGTAAATAAATAAATGAGTACGTAGGTATTATTTAAAATGGCGAGAGAATAAATCAGCCCAATGAAGATATTTTACAGTTTGCAGATTTGAGTTTAAATCGCCTGACTCGCCAAGTCCATCGGCGTAAGCTGATAATAGAATTAACAGCGTTTGATGACTTGGGAACTAAGCGATGGGGAAACGTCTGCCAAAAGGCATCCCTCGATGAAGATTTAGGAAGTTAATATGCAAAATGCTGAAGATGATTCAATTTCAGTCTTAAGATAGAGGAGATACGCTATTTCAACATCTACTATAAAGGAAACATTTGATCAAATCTTCCTGCTAGCTTGATGGTCAAGAGAGGAGGCAAGATGGTCAGTGCAATATTCTCCCTCTGTTGGGCCCGTGTGGGTCTGACGAGGGGGAATTTGGCAAAAATTGACCATCTTTCATGCTCTAGCTAGCTGCTGCTTGAGCTGTTTAGCCGCGAGAGCATAACCTCCATCGGCGGAATCTACAAGATGTACTTCTTTTGTTACCAGTAAACAGGTGACTAATGCGCGATCTGAAATGTGTAATCCAAAATATATTTTTCCTTCCTGTGTCATTTCCTCAAGATATTTTTGGAAAGCTTCTCTCTGTTGGCGATCGCAAGCCAAAGTCAACTTGAGAGTTCCATCAAACTTTTTATAATCAGAAGAAGCAAGCACATCGATAGGAGAACCAAAGAATTTATTCATTTTTATATATATAGGCTGAAGCGCTATGGAAAATTTACCAAAAACTCCTCCCAGATATTTAGATATTTGACTCTTTTTATCTAAACGAATTTTAATCAAAGCCTTAGCCCTATCGCTATCGCTACTAATAAACCTGAATTGAGCTTCAGAGAGTGGATGACATGCTGCAAAAGATCCAAAAATATCCTCAATTTTCTGCAGAATTTCTGGATAAATCAGATTTTGTTCGGCAAAATTATCATTTCTTGTTTTGATAATTATAGATATCACTTCCTCCTTGTGAGAGTAAACATCTTCAAACGGACATTGAAACCCCGAATAGTCAGCAAATTTAGTAATTTTATAATCATTTGGAACTAGATATTTATCAGCATACTGGGGATTTTTAATCAGAGACTCAGCATAATCAATTCCATTACCAAAGATCAACAATTGTGCATAAGTAGTGGATACTTGATATTTTCCTATCTTCAACTGATAACCAGATTGATAAATTTCTTTAACCGCAACATAGCCTACCCTCAGAGATAAATCAAAGGTTTCTTTGATTAAGCGGCGATTATCAGCTAAAACGCTGAGAGTATCTCCCAGCATATCTTCTGATATCAAAAATGTAACTCCATCACCACCAAAAATAAATGGACAATTTAGGTCGGGATTGAGATTAATTACGGAAACTAGTGATAAAGCACCGGTGAAATTGATATCTTTATATTTACCTTGTTCGATCGCCTTTGTAGAACTGACAACATCTGTAATTACAAGATACCAATCATTGGGTGCGTCAGGATAGGTTTGGAAATTAGCAAGTTCTTTAAAACTGCTTAAGGCTGGTAATTCCTCGTAGAAGCAACGACTGGAATACATAATTAATAATCACTCAACTAAATTTACTAGATATCAACCATATATTTTATAAACCTCCAAACCATTCATAACCTTGATCCTCCCAATAACCCTTAGCAGATAGTAATTTGTTAACAAAGGTAATTTTAGTTACCCATTTACTTTGCTTATAACCCAATTTAATCGGTGATGCTAGACGTAGAGGTGCGCCATTCTCTACAGGTAAAGGCGCACCATTTTTTTGGTAAGCCATCAAAGTTTGCGGATGTAGAGCAGAGGCTATATCCCAACTTTCGTAATAACCATCAGCCGATTTAAAATAAACGTAACGCACACTGGACTTAGGTTGAACTAACCTGGCTAAGTCCCTTAACCGAACACCACCCCATTGAACGATCGCCGACCATCCCTCAACACAGATATGGCGAATTACCATAGAAGTTAATGGCATTTTTTGGATATCCATCATACTCAATTGTAGAGGATGGTTAACTGCGCCATCAATAGTCAACTGGAATGTATCCAAGTCAATATCTGGAGTTTCATCATATGTATTAATCAGCAATTGTTTTGGCTCAATGGCGATTTTCGGGAATTCTGGTACAGGTTTTTGGCTCAACAGCAGTTCTTCAAAAGTTTGATTGAGTGGCTCAAAAACTTGTCCAACATTATCTGAGAATATATCTAACGCACAACCACCCAAAAGCAAACTAGCTCCCGATAGTCCAGATAATTGTAATAAGCGGCGACGAGACAAAGTATTTTTAGGTAGAATTAGACTCATAAAGTTCCTATATAAACATAGACTTGACTAAACGGACACTTCCGACTTTCAGAGCTAGTAGAGAATGAGCCAACGTAAACAATATAACAATTGGAATAGTAATAAAATGAACAGTACGCAATATTTGCCAACTACCAAACAGCCCAGACAACCAATAAAATTGCGCAGGTTTGTACATAGCTAAACCAGTCAAAATCGCTAAGAGTAACACAGGAATAATCCCTGTATAAACTAAGCGATGCCAAGCGTAGTTTATACGTTTGATACTATCACTAGTCTGTAGTACTTTGATATCTTTACCATTGACAAACCGATGTCGCCAACGGCGTGTAATGAAGATATAAATACCGTACCACAGCAAATTCAAGGAGAAAAACCACATAGCAGCAAAGTGCCAGTGTCTACCAGCACCTAACCACCCTCCTAGTAATAAGAAACCAGGAAAATGCCAACCTCCACGCCCACCAAACACAGGGTTAGCGTTATAAATTTGTAATCCACTGCTGATCATTAGTAATAGACTAATGATATTAATCCAATGGAAAATCTTTGAGAGCAATGTCTGACTAGGGAGTGGAGGAACTTTACGTTTAGTCCCCTGATAAGGTATAGATGAAGCCATTGCTGTTGCTACAATAGATAAGCCGCTAATACAATGTAATTTAACACTAAGGAGCCGGAGAGGCTCCGCCTCTGGTAGATTTTACATAACTTTACATAGCTATAATTATTTTGCTATCTCTATTTAGGAGATGTGGGTTAGATTATATTTAGGTTCATTCATGATTAAATATGCTCAAAAACCTTAAGATAAGGTTGTATGAGTCGTCTTCAGATGACATCATGTTGTAAATGGTATAATTAGGTTTGTAGATGATTTAGGAAATTAAAATATGCAAGTCACAATCGATTTACCCGATATGTTGACAGACAAAATTTTAGATAAATGGGGGGATTTACCGCAAAGAATCCTGACTAATCTTGTTTTAGATGCTTTTTCGCGATCGCTTGATTAATTTCGATAAACTCAAGGAATTGCTAGCTTTTTATCCTGATAGCAGACTCAAGGAACTATTGAAACAAGAAAATATTCTTCATCCTGGGGGAATACTCAATTTATATGGCGCTTGTGCTGATAGTGATTTGGCGATAGATGATCTAGGGATTTCTCCCGAAACAGATGATGATTTAATTGGTTAAAATAGCAGAAATAGAGTCAAATGCTTTTCGAGCTTTATTGATTAGGAGATTTTACTCATGGCTTTAACAATATTAGATGAGCAGTTAGAAAGCATTAAACTTTCAGATGAGGTTCGAGAAAAAGCTTTACAAAAGGCTAAGGAAGGTTATGTAATGACGTTATTAGAGATGGGCGAAATCAGTAGTGGGCGAGCAGGAAAAATTCTTGGTGTTTCTCGTTTAGAGGTTATCGAAATGATGAACAAATGGAATATTTCTATTTTTGATGATTCCCAGAGCTTAGAAGAATTGCGTCAAGAAGTAGAACGAGCAGAGTTAATTATAAGTCAGCAGATTTCTTAAATGATTGTTGTTTCTGATACTACGCCAATTAGCGAGCTAGCAAAAGTAGATCATCTTGATTTGTTACCAAAACTGTTTGAAAAAATTGTGATTCCGTATGGTGTATTTAATGAATTACAGGTGGGTCAACATCCAGCAACAAAGTTGGTACATAACTTGTCTTGGTTGGAGGTTGTAACGGTAAATAATCGGCAGGTGGTCCAAGAGCTACAGGAACTGTATAATTTAGATTTAGGGGAGTCAGAAGCTATTGCTTTGGCGGAAGGAATTGAGGTGGTTCAGCTGTTGATTGATGAAAAAAGGGGGAGGAGAGTCGCTCTGGCTCGAAAGACTCCAATAATTGGAACTGTCGGGATTTTGCTATTGGCGAAGCGTCGGGGTTTGCTGGACAGTATTAAAGATATCTTGGATGAAATGCAAGTACAGGGAACGAGAATTTCGGCTCAACTTTATGTGCAAGTTTTGACATTGGCTGAAGAAATGGGTGATTAAGAGAGAAAAAATCTCCTTTCTTGGAGGTTAAAGCTGTGATGGATAAAGATAGGGTATGTCAGTTAAAACAACAAGCTATGTTTAGATGTATGAGTCGTCCTCAGATGACATCATGTTGTAAATGGTATAATTAGGTTTTAGGAGGTTTTATATGCCGGAAACGGAAATGTCTCAAATAGTTAATCCTGGTATAGAACTGGATGCACTCCTTTATGAACGACTAAAAGCGCTTAGTGGAATAAAGGAGCATGATCTCCACTGGTTGGTGCAAACTGCGATCGCTGAATATGTGGAGCGGGAAGAAAAATACGAGAGAGAAAAGCGTGAGGATATGGAAAGGTGGGAACGCTATCAGCTAACTGGTCATGGGATTCCGGGTGAAGTAGTTGAAAAATGGCTTGCTTCATGGGGAACTGAAAGCGAGCTACCATGTCCCAAGTAATCTGGCTGTCGGAAGCTCTGGAAGATATAGTACGGCTGAGAAGTTTTCTTGAAGATAAAAGTCCAGAGGTAGCTAACCGGGCTGCTGCTGTTATAAATAACGGAGCCAAAATTCTTGCGGATTTCCCTGAGATTGGCAAACCAATGAATGATGGTACGGGACGGCGTGAACTATTTCTGTCTTTTGGGACAGGAAATTATGTCCTACGCTATAAAGTTGCTCAAGAAATTGTTGTGATTATGAGGGTGTGGCATAGCAGAGAAAATCGCAATTAAGTTCAATACACGTCAATAAATAATGAGAGCCAAAATAAAAATGTAGATGATTTAGGAGATTAAAATATGCAAGTCACAATCGATTTACCCGATATGTTGACAGACAAAATTTTAGATAAATGGGGGGATTTACCGCAAAGAATCCTGACTAATTTTGTTTTAGATGCTTTTGGCGATCGCTTGATTGATTTTGATGAACTCAAGGAATTGCTAGCTTTCAAAGAGAAAGGATACTCTGAAGAAGAAATAGAAAAATTATTTCCCACTACCCAAAACGCTATCATTTCCCCAATTAAGGAAAGTAAAAGAGCACTCTTTGGAGTGATGAAAGATAGTGGCAAAATTCTAGGGGATATTATTGAGCCTACGTCAAATTTAGTCACTTGGGATGTTGTATTATGAAGCTTTCAAAACAGTCGTTCGCCCTCACCCTAAATCCCTCGCCCTTTGGGAGAGGGACTTTGAATTTCCCCCTCGCCCTTTGGGAGAGGGGGCTAGGGGGTGAGGGCGATTTTAGATTTTTCAAGGGTTTTCTTAATCTTTTACAAACAGTCTCTTAAGCTAAATGCTGATGTAATGGTCGTTTTGACCAATTTTGCCGAAATTTTTCTGGACTCTTGTTTTGGTAAACGTCAGTAGAGGGATCAAAATGATTATAATTATGTCAGGTTTGGTAAAATTAATAGAACTCGTTTGCGTGAAGGGTTTGATTGCGCTGAAGCGCAACTACGAACTAAGAGTTTTATTTTGCTATCCTAATTTATTAACAAAAATTTAGATTTTCTTAATTAACTATGCTTGAACTTACTAAAATTACTACGCTGATTAGTAAATATGCTCCTCAAGTCGGTCAACTAATTATTAAACAGGCTCAAAAAAATGAAGCTGTGATCAAAATCTTACAGGAGTTAAA
>Ga0116229_10001801_pt1 | contig 34186 bp, 30 predicted proteins | sample S1TSphgellanicum_3_FD_87313 | JGI IMG/M metagenome (GOLD analysis project Ga0116229, IMG submission 87313) | Host-associated microbial communities from peat moss isolated from Minnesota, USA - S1T2_Fc - Sphagnum magellanicum MG | ecosystem: Host-associated > Plants > Peat moss > Unclassified...
AAATACAGGCAACATAGGCGACAAAACTAATGGTACTGGTTTTTTGAGTGTTACACCTCCCTACAGTACAAGCCTCAAATCTTTATTTCATCAGTCTTTCAGCATAGTTTGTCACCCCGTCAGATAAATGGGAGAAAGTTTCTCATAAATACTAACTTTGCATAATTCATTAGTGCTTGGGGTAAAAAGATATAATTCAGGTAATTATGTCTAGTAAATCTGGCAAAATCTCTTGATTTTCCCGCCTGATTTCACAACAATAAAGGCATCATGTGTCATGCATGATTGTAGCCAATAAAAAAAGAAAAGCCCTTAAGTATGTCCGTTAACGCGGACATTTTATTTTTATTTTCATTTTTTATTTTATTTTTCAATCTCTATCTGTGGATAGAGGGAAAGTAGTCCAGAATTTCATTAATATTGATTTAACGATGTAAGTAGTACTTTCTCCTGGGTTTAGAAGTTCTCAAGGGGGAAGGGTTACTTCTTGTTAATTCTCTCCCGTTCTGGCCGTGCGGCTGGGGCTGGAGAGAATTTGGCTAATTTTGTACCTGATGCTTGAATTAGTCCATCGCCCTCACCTCTAGCCCCTCGGGAGAGGGATTTAGGGTAAGGGCGATTTCTAAGCTATTTACTCACGAATAACCGATTAATCAAAGACTACCAGCCCAAGTTATCCACTTGTGAGATAAACCTATATGTGATATGGTGTCAGTCACATCTAATTCGCTGATGGTTATTTCGCTAAACTCAGCATAATTAATTTTTGTTGTACAAGTATTACAACCAGTCAAGTTAGCTTGTTCAAGATTAATATCAGCCAAGTTAGCACCACTCAAATCAGCATCTTTGAGATTCGCTCTCTGAAGATTTGCCATAATTAGGTTAGCACCACGCAAATCAGCACGATTTAAATTAGATTCTTCCAGATTGGTTTTAACTAAATCAGCGCCGATTAGATTAACATCGCTTAAATTCGCACCTTGTAAATTAGCATTGCTTAAATCAGCATTGGTTAAATTTGCACGGCTCAGGTTACATTCGCTTAAATTCGCATAGCTTAAATCAGCGCCACTCAGATCAGCTTCAACAAAACTGACACCATTTAACTTAGTTTCTGCGAGTTTGGCTTGGTGCAAATTAACTCTATCAAAACTCCGCTCTCCTGAAGCATATAGATTCAGGATTTCTTTAGCACTCATAGAAATACTCCGTATGCGGGAAACTCAGTCCCTTTAGAACTGAGAGGGAAGCGACGGGCTAGTCAAACACGTAAGATTTATTTCTTACAAGCTCAGTGGCTTCAGCCCTGAGTTATTGACAATCTCACCTCAATATTGTCTTTGGGGAGTTACACACTCTCTCAGACCACATTTTTAGCAATCCTCGTTATTGCTCTAGCCCTTATTATAACTAAAATTCTAGCTAATTTCTAAATTTGGTTTTTTAGATCAAGCTTCTCATATTCTGAAAAACTGGATAATCACAACCGTAACATTCTATTAAACATTTTCTGTTGGGACTGGAAATTTCCTACAATGATTCTCAAGGATTTTAACATAGAGGTGTCAGTAAACAAATGACTAAAGCCGTTGCTGACGTGATGACTCACGACCCGATTGTTGTCCGTCCAGAAACTCCTTTACAAGAAGCTATCCAAATTCTGGCGGAACGCCGTATTAGCGGTTTACCTGTGGTCGATCGCTCTGGTGAATTGGTGGGTGTGATATCAGAAACAGATTTAATGTGGAAGGAAACAGGTGTTACCCCACCTGCTTACATCATGTTTTTAGATAGTGTGATTTATTTACAAAATCCTGGTGCTTATGAACGGGATATACATAAGGTATTGGGACAAACGGTGGGAGAAGTTATGAGCAAAAATCCCATTACCATTTCTCCTGATCAGCCTGTCAAAGAAGCAGCTACGATTATGCATCAGCGCAGTATCCATCGTCTACCGGTAATTGATGGTACTGGTCAAGTAATTGGGATTTTGACGCGGGGTGATATTATTCGCGCTATGTCATTAGATTAACCCAAGTTGGTCAAAACCACTTTTAGCAATATTAGGATCAAGTAACTAAATGGATATTTCTGTAGAATCTGTCAAAGCATTGTTGAGTTCATCAGACTTGGGCGATCGCCTACGGGCTGTGAATCAAATTCGGGGACTTGAGGCGCAGATTGGCTGGGAATTGATACAAATAGCGATTGGTGACAGTAACGCTCGCGTGCGTTATTCCGCTGTCAGTCAGATAGATCAATTAGGAACCCAGGATTTAGATTTAGCTTTAAATCTCTTGCGCGGTTTGCTGAAAGACCCGGAACCTGATGTCCAATCCGCCGCCGCAGATTGTCTAGGTGCGCTTAAACTACATGCAGCTTTTACAGATTTACAGGAATTGTATCAGACAACAACAGAGTGGCTAGTAAAATTTAGCATTATAGCGGCGTTAGGTGAATTCGGCGATCCACGCGCCTTTATTTTGCTTGAACAAGCTTTGCAGGACGATAATGGACTTATTCAAACCGCAGCAATTAGTTCTTTAGGTGAATTAGGAGACCAAGCTGCTATTGAGCTATTAAAAACTTATGTGAATAATCCCGATTGGCAAATACGCTATAGAGTTACACAAGCTTTAGTGAATTTGGGAGGAGAAGAAGCTAAATCACTTTTAGCGGTTTTGGCGAATGATCCAGTAGAGGCGATCGCTAATGAAGCGAGATCCAAGTCGGGTGATGAATAGATGATAAGTTGGATAATTTTGATTTAACGCAAGCTGGATGGGAAATCGAACCATTTGCAGTTTGTAGTTGAAAAGACAGCGCAACTACAAACTCTATTTGATCACCAGAATATACTCTCAATACGAGAAAACTAGGTGCTACTTAGCTTAAATTATTGAAAATGCGGCTTTTTCTTAGCTTTTACACCTTTGTGCTTTGTTGTAATTGATTTAGATATTTTTTGTTTAGAACTGGATTGTTTTGTTGTAACTGATTTAGATACATTCTGTTTAGAACCGCGTACTTTACCAATATCATTACCAATAGACACAACTTTATGTTTTTGAGTACTATCGTCAAAGTCATAAAGTCCATTGTCATGGATAACGTTTTGTCCTAGATCACCATTATTTCCTATATCTGGTAAAGCATTGATAGTTACGACTATACCATCTCGACGATTATTTTTAATCAGATTTTTGCGCAGTACTGGTTTAGCTGCTTCTGAAATGAAGATACCATCTTGGTTTTGAATAATTGTGTTATCTGTAACTAAAGGTTTGGATTCACCGCCAATTGCTAACCCAAATCCTGTGTGTTGAAATAAGTTATTGCGAATTTCTCCTTGAGCAGAATTCGTGATGGAAATTCCATTGGCTGCGTTGTCTTGAAAGGTATTGTTGATGATCTGAGGATTTCCTGTACCTGTAACAAACACACCCTCTCTCAAACTCTTAATAAAAGTGTTATTTGCAATAATGGGATTAGTTGACTCTACCCACACACCTGTACCTCGCTGATTAGGGTTTGTGACAGTGACACCCGTAATCACAGTTTTATCATCAGTGATAATACTAGTACTTTGTTTAGCAAAGAAACGACTCATGTAATCACCACCACCATTAATCAGTATTCCCTGACCTCTGGTGGATGTATCTCCCCGCAAAGTAACTCCTGGTTTAAGTACTAGAGGGAAAATTTCGCCACTCTCCTTACTATAAGTTCCAGGGGCGAGTTGAATTACTGTGTCTGACTTAACTTGATTAAGTGCATATGAAATAGTTTTGTATGGTGTTGTTCCAGTATTACCGTTATCTATACCTGTTTCTGGATTCACATAAATCACTGTTGCTGCGTCTGGTTCGGCGGCTATTGCGATTGAATTAATGCTAGTATTCACTGTTTTGGGATTTACTAGGATATAAATACTAGAAGCAGCTATGACAGCAATTCTTCCTACTTGTAAGGATATAGCAGATATAGAAAAATATGAGTATTTTGTCACTTTTATCTACCTTACATTTACTTGATTGGTACGCTTTATCTGAGTAAAAAGTTAACTTATATGAGTCAGAAATGTCAATATTCAGTGTATTTTATTCAGTATATTCGGGTATACTGTAAAGTCAAATATAACTCCAAGTATACTTAATTTTTTTTAATCTGGCATAATTGCTGCTTGTAAATTTACACCGTTGAGATTTGCTCCCTGAAGTTTTGCACCTCTCAGGTTAGCACCTTGGAAATTAGCGCCAGCCAAGTTCGTTTGTCTTAAATCAGCCCAACTTAAATTAGCTCCCATCAAGTTAGCTCCACTTAAATTAGCACGATACAAATATGCGCCACCCAAATGAGCTTTGGTTAGATTAGCTTTACAAAGTGTTGCTTGATAAAGGTAAGCCCCGAATATATCTGCTGCATATAAATTAGATTCGTTTAGATCAGCGCCAATTAAATTAGCTGAAATCAAATTACTAAAACTCAAGTTACTCCGAATTAACTTGGCTGTTCCTAAGTCCGCATCTCTTAAATTAGCTTCAGTCAAATCTGTACCAATCAAATTTGCATCCACTAGCACAGTAGCTTTGAGACAAGCTTCTTTTAAATTTGCCCCGATTAAGTTTGCTCTGGTTAAATCTGCTCTTTCTAGACTTGCTAACTCTAAATTAGCCAGGACAAAATTAGCTTCTTTTAAATTAGCTTCAATCAGTTTGGCTGCATAAAGATTAGCGCTGCTTAAATCAGCATTACTCAGATCTGTACGCACAAGTAAAGCCTGTTGGAGATTTACCTTTGCTAAATTTACTCCTTGGAGATTTGAACCCCGGAGGTTTTCACGCCAGAGATTAGCGCGACTGAGATCGAGTTGAATTCCAGGATTTTCCTGTCTCCATTCTATCCACTTGACCGCACCTGCTTTCAGTAAAGCTAGATGCTCCAAATTTGCCATATTTGCTCCTTTATTCCTGACGTTTGGTCAACTTTTCGCGACCGGGACTATTTTCAATCGCTGTTAAGGCTGCTGCTGCGCCTGCGAGAATATCTCGTTCATAGCCGCCTAAATATAGTCGTCCAAAACTACCAACAGCTTGTACTTCTAGAATGTTGATTTCTGCTGCTTTCTCCGCTTCATTGGCTGCTAATGCAGCGTAAGCAGCTGGTTCAACTTCTAGTACATACAAAGTTTGTCCTGCTAATAAAAGTTGTCCACGGCGTGTACGGTTGATGAGTTGTGTTTGGTAAGCATCTATATTGCGAATAATTTGACTAGAAACAACTCGTGGCTTTAGACACTCTTCTTTTCTCACTCCCAATGTTGCCAAAATCGCTTGACCAGCTGCTCGTGTTTCACCTTGGGAGCTAGAATGAATTTCTAAAAGTCCATATAGTCGTTCAACTACTTGTACGCCAGGACGGACAGAAGCAGATTTCAGGGCTACATCTGTAATTTTATTAATTTCAATACCAGGCGAGATTTCAATCCACAGCGACGTATCCCCCGGTAATGGCAAAAAACCTTGGGCTACTGTTCCCATGTATGCTGCATGTTGTGGTTGTAGGCTGTCTAGAAATACGAAACTGCGTAGTTCTGCTCCCAAAGTTCTGCTCTCCAGTGGTCAAGGTAAAGTGTATCTATCGCAATATATGAGTGTACGTTAATTTAAGTGACTTGGACGAAGTTACCACAGCTAAAAGGTAAAATATTTTAGTTAAACTCACAGGAATTCAGTCGGTGAGAAGTTGCCAAATACTCAATTACAAGCTTTATTGGATGATGTTGTCAAAACACAACACATATCAGGTATAGTAATTTATATTTCTATGGTTTAATGTATGTCTCAAGGTGTATCTGATATGACTAGTCGTGAAACGAAATTCATATAAAGTAAGTTGTCAGTTGACAACCTATCGCTTACAGACTAAAATAATAATGGGATATTATAAGAAGTTTAGGGATAAATAGTAGTAGACTGAGCATAGAGGATATTAAATCTTTCTTTTTTGAGGTTTGTCTTATGAGTGTTATGGATGTCGTTAAGCTTAATTCTTTTGTTGATTCTCATCTTCCAGAAAACTATCTTAATCAATTTCATAACTTTTCAGAGGTTTGTTATCTGAATAATTCCTTTAATGCGCGTTTAACGGAATTTATTGTTGATTTATCTCTTTTTCTTAAGACAGACGTTCATTCGATTAAACAACATTTCAAAATTGTGGCTGAGTATTGTGCTGGCTTATTAGAATTGAGTCATCAAATTTACTCTCAAATAAACCAACTGAGTTTTATTCTTAAATCGGTTTCCCCCCACCAGGAACTAGCTAGTATAGATTCTGAAACTTTTTCTATTCATTATAACTGCTTTGTTGAAAGTATAATAGAATATCTTTGCTATTTGTCGGAGTACGTAGATATTAACTGGGTTTATTCTCCAGTTCAAATACAGGAATTTATCACGAAGATTTCTAATGTGGACAATGGTATTGATCCAGAAGTTTTATCTTCTGATATTTTAAAACAGTATGAAGAGTCTAAATCCTGTCTTCAGCTTTCTATCTCTCGTGCTCATCAAAAGTATTACGGTAGTCCAGTAATTCCCTTTCCTTCTTTTGACTCATTAGATTCTCAAATTTCTGCTGATAGCTTAGTTTCCGCTGCACAAGCTTCGTCTCTTTTTGATACTACATATAATTTAAGTGCTATATTAGATAAGATTCTACAGAATCAAGCACATGACGCAGTTGAGAGAGGCGAACCTGTTGGTAGAGAATTTTGGTAGTGATTTAGAATTTGGTTCAATTATTGACTATAGTTTTGGTAGCATTCCTGTTGACACGACCTTAAGACGCGTAGGACATGAACAAGGTCTAGACCGTCCTGCGATTATTGTTAGTCCATCTGAATTTATTCAAAGAACAGGTTTTATTTGGATTTGTCCAATTACTGGAGAGTCTAAATATCATATATCTTCTATTGATCAAATATCTTTACCACCTAATTTAAGTACTTATGGTTTTGTTTTATTAAATCAGTTAATTTCTGCAAAACTTCCTTGTGATTATGTTATTGATATTAGAGAAAAAATTCCAACCTTTGCAAGAGAAGTATCTCTTAAACTTGTTAAAAAACTTCCTCCTTTAGAAACTATTAAAGATGTTATATCTACTATACTAATAATTAATCATCGGCTTTATAGACCTGACTTTGGACATATTGTTTCCTATGATATTTCTGCTCAACGTATAGACAATAATCGTCATTCTCCTCCTCTCGCTTTTGTTGTTACTCCGCTAGTTTTTAATAAAACAACTGGGTTTGCTTGGGTTCTTCCTATTGTTAGAGAAAAGGCTGGTACTTGTATTCGTTTGCCTAATGATTCTCCTTGTAAGGGTTTTATCGCATTGGATCAGTTACATAGTCATGATTGGCTAGCAAGGAAATTTCAGCCTATTTGTAAACTTTCTTCTGAATTTACTAAAGATATTCTATTTGTAGTAAGTGAAATATTATCTTCTGGTTAATTACAAAATGATAATTCAAATTTAAATTTACTCCTTTGTCATGAGTGTACGTTAAATTTAGGTGACTTAGACGGAGTTACCACAGTTAAAAGGCAAAATATTAGTTAAACTCACAGGAATTGATCATGAACCACAAAATTTTAGCCAGGATCACCATGTCATTTTTTCTAGGGTCTCTGGGACTGGGATCTTTGTATTTATCAGGGTGCTTTATTAGTAGTAGTTGTATCCAAACTGCTAGGGGAGAGATGGTCGCATCTATGTATGCAAAATCAGTCCGTCAGAAGTTGCCAAATACTCAATTACAAGCTTTATTGGATGATGTTGTCAAAACACAACATATACCAGGTGTGGCGATGTATATTTCTACTCCTCAAGGTAAGTGGCGAGGTGCATCTGGTGTGACTAGTCGGGAAACTAATCAACCTCTCCAGCCTGATGATGATTTTTCCATCGCTAGTACTAGTAAAACTTTTGTCGCAGTGGTTGTTTTACAATTAGTCCATGAGGGACGGATTAAATTAGATCAGACGATCGCATCTTATTTACCCCAGTCTGTGGGCGATCGCGTGAAATTTAGTCATCAAATTACCGTCCGTCAGTTGTTGAATCATACTAGTGATGTAGCTGAATACCTGTCAACTCCCGCTTTTATCGATGCGACTCAGCACAGAGATAGAACTAGACCTTGGACAGCCGCAGAAGCGATTCAATATATGTTCAATGAGCCTCCTAAAGCATCTCCAGGAACCGAGTTTTCCTACACAGATACCAATTACATTCTTTTGGAGTTGATCGTGCAACAAGTCACCCAGGGAACTCTGGCGCAAGCAATTCGCGATCGCATCTTAGATCCTCTACGCTTAAAACACACCTATACTGAATTGCGTGAACCAGCATTAGGGAATTTAGTTACAGGTTACGGTCTCAATAGCAAAAGTGGTAAAATGCAAAGTTTTGCCCAAATCAATGATGGTAATGGCTTAGGAGATGGAAGTCTAGTTTCCAATGGTGAGGATTTGAGTAAGTTTATTCAAGTATTGGTCTCAGGAAATAAATTACTTCCAGAGAAAATCAAGCAAGAGATGTTTACATTTGTTAATGATGGATATGGGTTAGGGTTAGAATGCTGGACAACGCCCTTTGGTATGGCTTATGGACATAGTGGTAGCGCCTATGGTATGGTATCCATCATGTTAGATTTACCTGAGAAGCATACTAGTGTAGTAGTATTAGCAAATCAGCAAGGTGTCGATCCTAAGGATATCGCAATTAAAGCTTTAGCAAGTATATTTCCCCAGGGCTCATAGCTTATATAAAATACTATGAGAACAACCAAACAAAAACACTGACTTACATCAATTACTACATACGATCTATCAGTTCATGATAGCGCTAAATAGCATTTTAACAGAGATGCTACAGAACAGAAACCTAGATGGGAAAAAAGGCTTGGTTTTGCCAAGCCCTTTTATAAATACCAGACATTTACTACACCAATACTAATTTAGACAAATTTTTAATTCTGGACATCTACCTAAAGGCTGTATTTAAATGTTCAATTAAGTGATAATAGTCTCCTGGAAAGCCCTATAAGTAAAAAGAAATTTAATGTGCTTAAGAAGCTGGGAAGTAGTTATATAGTAGGTTGGTTGAGGTCATTAGACGCAAAGTGGCTTACCTATTGGATAACCCAACAAAATCATTGATCATGTTGGGGTACCGCTATTGCTCAACCCAACCTAAACTTCTATTCCTTTTGGACAGTTCCCTCGCCCTAATCTCTATCTCCAGAAGGAGGAAAAGTAGTCAAGGCTTGTAATTAATATTAGAGCTATATTTCCTATTCCAGATTTATTTCTGCAATTTTTAGATTAATTGCAATTGTTTGTATTGGTGCTTACAGATATAGTCGAGACTTTTAGATTAATAACCATTTAGGATCGACCTAGGAGTTGATTAAATGGTAAGAGTAATTTTCTATGAAAAGCCTGGCTGTCAAAATAATACTCGACAAAAAGTGTTACTGACAGCCGCAGGTCATGAAGTGATAGCTTATAATTTGCTGACTGAACCTTGGACAAGAGTTCGATTACGTTCCTTTTTTGGCGATCGCCCCACAAGGGAATGGTTCAACAAAGCTGCTCCCAGAGTTAAATCCGGTGAAGTAGCGATCGATCAGATTGATGAACAAACAGCCTTAGTCATGATGCTGAAAGACCCCTTACTAATTCGTCGTCCTTTGATCCAAATAGGCGATCAATTTGAAATTGGTTTTGATGTAGAACGTCTTGATGCTCTGATTGGTTTAAAACCTGTGGACGAATCTTTCCAGGAAATGAGTGACAACCTGATGAAAGAAGATTTACAAGGTTGCGCTCATGATAAGGCTCACGCACATAAACATGCAGTAGGTAGTTGTCAGCATTAGTAATTCACATCCAGCTAGTTTACTAGTTGGATGTTGAACTCAAGATTAATTATCTAGTGACTGACACGAAAAATGACCTTTCACACATTCTCTTAATAGAAATTTTTGCCAAGAATTTTTTCTACTGTCTTCAACTGATAAGATATTTCCAGAAGATATTGATTTTTGGGGGCTGGTATAAGTACTTATAGCTATTACTAATGATATAGCTAAAGTTAACAGCGATAATGTTTTCATATTTGTCTCCTCCACTGTGAAACTTAGTCTATCTTCCTTTTGAGATTTTGGCTGTGGCGATCAATGATCGACTCCCAGTACTATTAATACTCAATGAGCCTTGATGTTAATCCAGATAAAAGTCATCAAAAGGGGACAGGGAAGAGGTTTTTAGGTAATTTTACTTTTGGTTATATCAATACCTTAGCCAATTTTAGGAAGATGAAAAAATTAGAATTTACGCATGAGCAGGTGTTTCCCACAGTTAAGATTCCGTAACCTCAAATCGACCGAGAGAAATGAGCAGATCTATTTCTTGTATGTGTATCAAATACAAGAGCAATATTCCTGACTAACAATCTACCGGTATCTGTAATCGTAATTTGATTATTCGACAAATGCACTAGACCATCACTTTCTAATGGTTTCAATTCCTCTAGTTCTGAGGAGAAAAATTGATCAAAGTTGATGTTATGTTCATGTTCAATATCTGTCTTAGATAACTGAAAGTGAGACATAATCCCCATAATCACATCTCGTCTGATGATATCATCCTGTGTAAGTTTGATACCTTTATGTGTGGGTAGAACACCTTGATCTACAGCTTGATAGTAATCCTTTAGTTCTTTGTGATTCTGAGCATAAGCATCTTCTAACATGCTAATCGATGTCGAGCCAAATCCCAAAAGTTCCGTTTCAGCATGGGTAGTATAACCTTGGAAGTTGCGTTTGAGCGAGCTATCGGATTGAGCGATCGCCAATTCATCATCACGTTTAGCAAAATGATCCATCCCAATAAACAGATATTCATAATGAGTAAGTTCCTCAATAGTCATTTTGAGAATATCCAACTTGGTTTGCGCTCCTGGAAGAGCATCTTGGGGAATCATTTTTTGGACAGGTTTCAACCAAGGAACATAAGCAAAATTGAACACCACTATTCTGTTAGGGTCTAAAGCGATGGTTTTGTGTAAGGTTTCCCGAAATGTGTCGATATTTTGATAAGGTAGACCATAAATTAAGTCTACATTCACACTATGGAATTTAGCTTCTTTGATCCAATCCATCACATCATATAACATGCGTTCTGGTTGGATGCGATTTACAGCGGCTTGTACTTCTGGGTTAAAGTCTTGTATACCAAAACTAATGCGATTAAATCCAATATCACGCAAAAACTGAATATATTCCCGATTCACATAACTGGGATTAATTTCAATGGAAATTTCAGCTTGTGGGTCAATCTGGAAGTAACGCCTAATTGTCTTCCACAAACTTTCAATTTGAGGAAGTTCTAAATAATTAGGTGTACCACCACCCCAATGTACTTGGAGAACTTTTCTGTTAGGATCGATCAAGGCTGAAGTATTTTGGATTTCTCGTTCCAAACGCTCCAGATATGGTTTAGCAATATTCTTGTTTTTGGTAATTACTGTATTACAGCCACAGAAATAGCAAGCGCTTTCACAAAAAGGAATGTGGAAATACAGTGATAAAGGAGATTGGCGTTGATTGGAGGTAGCGATCGCCGACCGAAAATCATTAGCGGTAAAAAGTTCATGCAATTCCGTAGCTGGGGGATAGCTAGTGTATCTAGGAGCGCGAGTATCATATTTTTGAATGAGCTCAAGATTAAACTTGACATTTGGTAATAGAAAAACCATCAATACTTCCTCTCTGTTTTTGTTGTAAAATCCAATTTTCCAGTTATCCAACTGTACTACCAGGTTGATGAAACCCAGTTAATTCTTCGTATTTAGTTGCTCCCAGAGCTTGAATTAAACTAGCTTCCAGTTCCTGTCCCATGAGCATATTCAAATGAAAGGCGTGGTTAGCTTCCACCACAATTTTGTCAGCAGTGCGATCGTCAATAGGTAGAGAATCTAATGCTTGACGGTAGCCATCTTTGAAATTTTTCTTATCAGGAATTTGCTCAAAGGTGTAAAAATATGTACCTTCATAGCCAGAAAGATTGAGTGCTGTCTGAGCTATTTTTTGTAACATCTGACCACCAGAAAGATCGCCCATGTAGCGAGTATAAGCATGACCAATTAATAAGACTGGTTCGCGAGCGGCGATTTGGCGAATTCGCGTCATATAGTTGAGAGCAGAAGTCCCTGGTCGGATAATTTTCAGCCATTCACTTCCGTAATAAAATACCATATCTTTCTCTAAGGCGATTTGGCGATTTAGTTGCGGGAAATAAATTTGGCTGATGATCGGATGCTGTTGATGTTGGGCGATCGCTGTTTCTAGTTCAGTGTAAACAAAATACAAGTTACTCAAAAATTGAGCGAAACAATTACGATCAATCGCTCCTTTGAGAAAACATTTCATAAAACCGACATTTTCTGCGTTGGTATGAGCTTGTTGAGTTCCTGTACGCAATTTTAAGGCGAGATTGTGACTCATTGTACTTTCCTCAATGCTTAGTTACCAGTTAAATAACAGTCTGTTGCGAAGTTATTTAGACTACTATGTTAGTTTTTTCACTTATCGATCCAGCACAAATTACAGCCAGTGCAAAAACTGACTATTGCAATTACTCCTAATATATTATTGAACTATCAATATTTGTGTAACGATAAGGTATTAACATTTATTTAGTGTTTGGTGTAGAATCAGATAATGTATAGGTATTTTGACTCTAATTAACCAAAATAATTAACTAAATTTTCTCATGATAATTTTGTGATACTAGCTTTCAATAGTTTACCTGATGACTACTAGCCATGATCTATGCTTAGATCAAATATAAGATATAAATTCATCTGGATGAGTCTGATGATCAAAGCCTTGGAAAACCCTCCTGTGGAAAAACTAAAATCAGGAGTAAAAGCACCCACTCAGGAAACATTGTTAACGCCTCGATTTTATACCACTGATTTTGCTGCTGTAGCGAAAATGGATATTTCAGCAAATGAAGAGGAATTACAAGCAGTAATTGCTGAACTGAAAGCTGATTACAATCGTCATCATTTTGTCCGCGATGCGGAATTTGAACAGAGTTGGAATCACATCAGTGAAGAGAAAAGATTAGCTTTTATTGATTTCTTAGAACGCTCCTGTACTTCAGAATTTTCTGGTTTTTTGCTATTTAAAGAATTATCTCGCCGACTCAAAGAAAGTAGCCCTCTATTGTCAGAAGCTTTTGGTTATTTAGCTAGAGACGAAGCGCGACACGCAGGATTCTTGAATAAGTCAATGGCGGATTTTAATCTCTCCCTCGACTTAGGTTATTTGACCAAAAATCGTACCTACACTTTTTTCCCGCCAGAATGGGTAATTTACACGGTTTATCTATCGGAGAAAATCGGCTATTGGCGTTACATTTTAGTTTATCGTCATATGGCGGCTCATCCAGAGTATCAATTCTATCCTTTATTCCGTAAATTTGAGAGTTGGTGTCAGGATGAAAACCGACATGGAGATTTTTTCAAAGCTCTATTGCGATCGCAACCCCAATTATGGAAAAGCTGGCGGTCAAAATTATGGGTGCGATTCTTTCTTTTATCAGTCTTTGTCACCCACACAATGACTGTCTTTGAACGCGCCAATTTCTATGAGATTTTGGGTATTCATCCCCGCCAATACAACAATCAGGTAATTGAGGAAACCAATAAAACAGCAGCTAGAGCATTTCCCTTAATCTTAAATACAAACCATCCCTACTTTTTCTGGTATTTGGAACAATGTGCTATCCAGAATCAAAAGTTAATCGAACTAGAAAAAAGTCAAAAAGGGGCAATAGCTAAGTTTCTGCAGAAAATCCCGCTCATCACTAGCATTATTTGGTATATGTTACGTATATACCTAATTACGCCTATCGAAGTGGAAGTCACTAGAGGAAGAGTTAAATAATACTAAGCATGGGCAAGACCTAATTTTATTAATATCTATCTCCAGGAGGAGGAGAAGTGGTCAGGTCTATGATTATTATTAGAGGCATCTTCCGATAATCTTTTTCCCCCTCAACTTGAGATAGCACTGGGAGGGTAAGGTTATTGGATGCATATTCTCTCCTATCGGGGCCGTGCGGCTCTGGTGGGTGAGAATTTGGCTTTTTTAGGGGCGTAGTTTAGTTGAATAGGCGATCGCTTTGCGCAATTAACCTAAAAAAGGAAACATAGATTGGGTTGAGCAATAGCAAAACCCAACAGGTAAGCTGCTTGTGTGTCCACGTACCTCAACCCAACCTACCATAACTTAATCTCATAATATCTAACTGACAAGCTCAGTCGGTTGTCTCTCTGGTAACAAGCGCTTTATACCCTGCTTAATAAAAGCTTGCAAAATAGCCACTTGTTGATTTTGCTGAAATACTTGGGACAAAGTTTGGCGTAAGCGATCGAGATTGGCTAACTTCCCCGCATCTAAAGCTATTTCTTGTTCTGCAAAATATTCCACTAAACTTAATCCTGCTATTCTGGTGAGATAAGCTGCGCTGACTCCTTCGACTAATCCCCCAGCTACGAAAGTAGCAGCATTCGTTTTTAGTAACCCAGTTACAGTTCTAGTGGAAAGTTCGACTAAACCTAATTTCAACATTAAGCTTCCCATTGTTCCCGCTACAGTTTGCGCCTGCTCTAGGGAAATTTTTTGCTGATAAACATTACCTAAATCCATTACCATCTGGGCGTTAATCGCCGCAGTTGCTAGTAAGTCAAGGGCTGGAACTGGGTTCGCAAAAGCAGCAGCAGCGGCTATCCACTGATATTGCTCGATGATCGGAGTGCTGCGATCACCTCTTGTTTGATTCAGCAGATTTTTTGCTATGGCTTTGATTCCCATCGCTTTCCGCATGGTTGTAGCGCAAAGTAATTGCTGTTTCTGGAATTGGACAATCTCTGTCAAATGTTGGATCAATGGCTGGATATCTGGAGATCTTGCTTCCATCCATTCTTCCACGGAGCCATCAGCTTGATGCTTGCGCACTTTGATCGGTGTAGGAGCAGCAGCAATAGCTATGACATTTCCTGGCGATCGCTGTTGTAAGGATTGTAGAACAGTAGCCCGCTCATCCAATAGATGCTGGTCTTGTTTGCTAAAAATCAGCGTTGTAGGCTGTTTCGCTGCTTTTAACTGCTGCAAAACTTGAAATTCTGAATCTGTTAAATCACCATTTGTCAGAAACAAAACCAAATCAAATTTTGCGACTTCTGACAAAATCACAGTATCATGACTCAATTCTGCAAACAAAGGTGCTGTTTCGGTAAAATGTAGAGTACCAACTCCAGTGATTTCTGCTCCTTTCAATAATTCAACTACTGTACTTTTACCAGTATATTTACCACCAGTAACAGCAACTTGAATTTCCTGTCTGTTTAACTCTAAAGGAAGTTGAGCCAGTTGGGTGCGCAATGCTGTCAACCCTGGATGATTGACCGCTTCCGCTTCTAGTTGGGCGATCGTCTCTGTAGCTTGAGCGATCGCCATTTCTACAGTCTTCTGGTCTACAATTTCGCCGTCTGGCTGTTGAACCACCTGGGGACGATTTTTCTGGAATAACCATAAACTACCACCAATGGCTATTGCACTCAGGAGGCTCAACTCACCCACTTGAATTATGGAATCATGCCAACTTGCTAAAATCCAGAGAGAAAAGGACAGTCCCAATCCCCCTACTAAAATCGGTCGTCGTAACTTCACGATTCTCAATCTCCCCAATTAATAGATGGCTTTCCTTAACTTTAGATCAAAACCTCTCTAGACTTATCATTTTAGGACTTAATCTATTTGTTTTTTTAATTTACTCCAATTTTTCGGATGACAGGGTATATAATAGAGAGTAAAGCTGTTGTCAAGTTTTATACAAACACAAATTCGGCGTTCCAACAATTCAAGGAACAAAAGATGAATCAGCAAGAAATTAAACAGCAAATTCACAGCAATATGGCTAAAGCCAAACTGGAAATAGAGGACTTGCGCGTTCAACCAGATCCCTTCACAGGTTGGATTATAGCAGTTGTTTCTCCAGGATTTGCAGGTAAATCTGATCAAGAGAGAAAAAATATAGTTCTTGAGGGACTAACAGAAATAACTATCGAATGGATCGATCTGCTGACTCCTGGTGAAAGAGAATGGGCGGGTAATTTACCAATCGACTCAACTTTGGAAGATTTACCTCTATGGCCAGAAGCATTGGCGCGGAGCAATAATACTCAAAATATCCAAAATATCGTATTTCCATCTGATTTAGAAGAAGACTTAGAACTTCCCATAATTGCTACATTTTATTCTCTTAGGGGTGGTGTTGGTCGCTCTACCGCTTTAGCTTATACAGCTTCGATTCTTGCAAGTAGAGGAAGAACCATATTGTGCGTAGACATGGATCTAGAAGCTCCAGGACTAGCCGCACTTTTTGGTAAAGAAGCGGAAATCTCACCAGGACATGGACTAGTTTCGATTTTGGCAGATATTGACCGGGGTGGACATCCTGATGTGATTAACCATATCCTGCGTATTTCCGAAACAGATGAGCTTTACTGTTTACCTACTGGTATTCCAGATGCTAATTATGCTCGTCTGTTGAATTTTTTAGATCCATCAGCTTGGTATCGTGAAGAAAAAAATCCATTACGAGAATTAATCAAAATACTCAGTCATGAACTTCCTTTTCAGCCAGATGTGATATTGCTTGACGCACGTACAGGAATTACACCACTAAATGCACCATTACTATTCGATCTATCTGATTTAGCATTTATCGTTTTTTTCCCCCACCCACAGACAAAGACAGGTACTCAAGCATTAGTTCGCGCTCTTTTAACAGCACATACAAGAAGAGAACAAAATCTAACTCCCGAACCACGATTTATTGTTTCGCCTATTCCTGCTAGCAAAGCACCTGAAGTTATCCAACATTATCAAGAAACATCTCTGGAATGGATTAACGATTGGCTTGCGGGTGTTGATGAAAATGAAACATCAGGTGAAAAGTTCTCTGCTTCGGAAATTACCCACTTTATTACTTACCAAGAAGTTATTGCTACTTCTGATAAAATTCTAGCTGACGAAGAAATATGGCATAAATTTGAATTAGTTGCTGAATGGTTAGAGAGATTTCTTCCTAGAGCAAGTGAACAACGTCAGAAAGTTGATTTACAAGCAATTAAGCCAAGAATTTTAGAAAATTTAGAATTCTCTGCTGGTACAGCAGAGTATCAAGAGAACTTTATTCACACTTTTGTTAAAACTGAGCTAGTTAAAAAAGCTATTAGTCTTAATACTCCTTTAGTTCTTGGTCGTAAAGGAACGGGAAAAACAGCTATTTTCCGCCGTCTGATGGAAGATCCTAATCAGCCATCAGTAATTGTTTTATCTCCTAGCCCTTTAAAAGGAGACAATTTTTGGTCAATAGGTGCTGATGCTTTCAAAGAAATCCAAAAAACCTTGAATGCTACTGGAACTGGCTGGCGAGAGTTTTGGACTATTCAAATTTGCCTAGCATGTCATCTATCCTGGAGAAAATTTGACATTCATCAGCCGCCACCACAACCAGATTCTAGATTAGCAGATATATTCAACCAAGAACTGAAGAATGAATTAGATGTAGTTGATTAGATTACCTTGTTGTTGAATAAGCAGTCAATAGGACTTTTAGCCAAAGACTGGTTGAAACGGTTTGATCAAGACTTGCCAAATTATACTATGTTACTTTTTGATGGACTAGATACAGATTTTGGTAATGATAATGATGATATAAAAATACGTAGAGAAGCTATAGAAGGATTATTGTCTCTAGTTACGGATATTAGCGACAGTCTGAAAAAGCTGAAATTTAAAGTTGTTCTGAGGGAAGATATTTGGCGACAGTTGCGCTTTGATAATAAAAGCCACTTTTTTGGTCGCTCGGTTACCCTTAACTGGGCTGAAAAAGCTGATTTTCTCAAGGTAGTGATTAAACAAGCTCTTGTTTCAGACAGCTTTACCCAGATTGCTAATTCAACCAGGTTGGGTCAGCAACTGGTTTCATCACAAAATGATGATAATTATTGGACAGAAGAACAGATTTTTGAAGTATGGCACTTGCTTGTTGGAGAGCGTATGCAATGGGCAAAATCTGCTTTTACTCGTAACTGGGTATGGCACAAATTGGCTGATGCAAGTGATAATCGTAATCCGAGGTCACTTTTACAAATGTTTAAAACAGCAATAGCCAAGGAAAAGCAAGAACAACGGAGAAACCCCAACTGGAAAACAATTATTCGTCCGCGTTCTCTGATTTTATCCCTAGATGAAGTTTCTGTAGAAGCTCTCAGCGCTCTTAGGGAAGAATTTCCTGAATTGCAAAAATTGATTGAACAATTAAAGGTGATTGGTCGTTCCCCATTCAATGCTAATGAATTACAGGAATTTGAGCAAGATATCAATTTAGCCCAAGAAGTTGGTTTACTAGCTATGTATGATACTGAAAGATATAAAGTTCCAGATATCTATCTTAAAGGTATTGGAATGACTCGCAAAGGACAAGGATAAGTTTTATGTAAATGGCTTGAAGTAAGTAGAAATCATGGGTAGTCTTCTAGTAAGTTTTTTATAGAGACTAAGTAAACAGCGTCAGCTTATCTAACTAGTGTGTAACCATACTTAACATATAGCGCTTTTGCTTGTTCGCTGCTAAGAAATTGCATGAATGATTTAGCCGCTTGGGGATTTTTACTATTTGTCAACACTGCTGCTGGATAAATCGCCGGAGCATGAGATTTTTCTGGAGCGATCGCCAGAATTTTCACCTTATCTGATGGTCGAATCGCGCTATCATGTACAATACCAAAATCAACGCTACCAGATTTCACAAAGGTAAGAATTTCTAAAGCGCTTCTAGCATAAATTAATTTGGGCTTAATTTGTTCTAAAATACCAAAGTACTTAAAAACTTCCTCAGCATAAGCACCCAGAGGTACACTACGGGGTTCACCTATGACAATTTTCTTCACACTAGGTTTTTGCAAGTCTTGAAAGCTAGAGACACCAATAGCTTTCTCCGAGCCGATCAAAGCTACTCTACTTTTTATGAGATTTTTCCGAGTTTTAGGTAACAGCAATCCTTCCCTTTGCAAATCATCCATATTTTTAGAAGCAGCCGCGATCAAAACATCTATATTTGCACCTTGCTCAATTTGTCTTTGTAAGACACCAGAAGCAGCAAAATTGTAAGTAACATTAATATCGCTTTGCTGCTGTTGATAAACTTTCCGAATATCTTCTAATACTGCTTTTAAACCTGCTCCCGCAGATACGGTGAGATTTACCGTATTTGGTTTCTGCGCAATACTGAAAGTCGGATTAAGTAGCAAATCTGTCACCAATGTTAACACCAAGATGACAGTCATTAATGTCAAGTGGAAAAATCGCCGACGTGGTATAGATATACCAACTACCTTTGTTGTAAATTTCATGATTTATCAATACTTCTAAAATCCTCTCTTCATAAATTACCAAAAAAGTAAGTAATTATTGCACATCAAAGCAGTATGTATTGATAACTATTTTATTTCTGCGCTTATTGCTGTGCGTTAAGCTATATTTACTCTTGGTTTTAAATCCCGAAGATAGTAAAAGCGATCGCTCTTCCAATCATCTCCTCTTTCGCGCCCTAAATATCCAGTTAAGGGTGAAGAAAGTTCTATCAAAATGTCATGTAGCTCTCGTACAGATTTCAAATGTCGAGGAGAGTTAGAAGTAACATATGCTGCGTGTAAAGATTCAACTCCTGCGACTGTGACTTGTTCATTAGCACGCTGTAGATAATTTTTTAAAGTTTCAATAACATGCGATCGCACTTTTATCTCGGTTTCCAGTTGAGTAAGGTATTCTTCAATGTGATGATCAATTTGTCCAGGTAATAAATACTTCTGTAATTCCACTAGGTTTATAGCACCTGGATATTTTGCGTTAAACTCGGCTAATTTTTGTAAAGTCATTGGATTCATAATACTTATTTTCCATTCATTTGCAGATTTTTGTGTAGCTTGAGTTGGATCACCAGGTCCAATGATTAACTTTGATGAATTAAAAAACTGTTCAGCACCTAAATTCTTACCACCAAGGTTAATTAATTCCTCAACTGTGTTACTAGGAATACTCCTACCTGATTTACATTCGCATATAAGAGGATAAGGTAGAGAACAAACCAAGTCTAAACCACCAGCACCACCTTTATGGGATGGATCAACTACAAACCCTAAAAACTCTAAGCTCTGGCGGACTATATTTTCAAAATCTGTCCCAGCTTGATAATTACTCTTTTTTTCGTTTTCTTCAACACTGCGATCTCCTAAGACTGTAATACTTTTTATCCAATCTATACTTGGATCTGGTAGTTCGGAGATTTGCTGATTACTTCTATAAAGAAAAATTCTGATATCATTCTCAAGTTTTTTGGCAAATAAATCCTGATTAAATGTTTTTGATAGAACACTATGGATTTCTTCTAATTCAGTATATAAAGAGGGTTTGCGAATCTCTAACTGGTATTTACGCTGGGTAAAAATTTGTGTATTTAATACTGGTTTATCCTCAGAAACATCAGTTTTGGCAATGCTGACAAATTTCCCTATTTTTCCTCGGATATTTTCATTAACTGGAACTTGACTAAATTCTGATAAAAAGTAAACGCGCAAATAAGCCAGAAAAATATTTTGCTGTTTATCTATTATTGCTTGAAATGTTTCTAAATTCCATATTGTTAACTGAGACAATAAATCTAAAGGCTGAGTTTGGTCTATAATTTGACATAGTTGACAACTAGCCCAAACTTTAATTGAGAATTTATCAAAGTCAATTGACTTAATAGCAGTCTGAGAATTGAGTGAAAAGCTGGAGCGGTAGTATTGTTGAATAGAAAACGGAATTAACAAAGTATCAACTGGATGAAGCACAAATCTCTGTCCGGGACGAATAAACATCTTAGGTAGAGCTACAATTGTATATCCGTGTATTAGAGCTTCGATATCTAAGACTGGTAGACACAATGCTGTTTGTAATGGAACCATCTGACTTATTTCTATTTACTTATAATTTGCAGTAGTACTATTCAGCATTAATGATAGACTGAGGAATTACCATACGATAGTCACCATCAATCATCGGATCGTAAGTAGAAGGTCTCAAAATTTCTCGGATTAGAGGATTATTAATCACTATTTTTCCATCCTTAATAAAATTGAGTACATCTTTTTTACTAATCGTTACACTTGGTGGATCATCATAAATTCGTGATATAGCTAAAATAGGTAAGATATCTTGCTTTTGTAGTGCTACCCATTTCCCACCATGCTTTTGATCATGTAGTGTTTTGAGTTTGTCTCTAGCTACTTTAGCGCCTGGGCTGATTTTATCTGATCGTACCAAGCAACCACGAGTTAATTTAAATGTTTTGTAATTAATCAATCTATCCAATGCAGCATTTAAAGTCGAGCCACTTTGCTGAACTACGTCTACTCCAATTTTAATTTTCTTATTATTAGCAATGATTTTGAAATCCAGGAAACCATTATTATCTGCAACAGGTTCAATTTCTTCAACTGCATCAATTGTCATTCCCTCTATAGTTTCTCCAATTAATGTTTGAAAAGAAAATTTAAGAGCTTTGGAAATTTTTAATTCATCTCCTAGTAGCTTCTCAGTACTAGTAGTAAGCTTCTTTAGCTCTTTATCATAAAATAGAAGAACTTCATTAACATGATTATTTTTTTCCGGCTCCACTACTACTTTAGGCTGTGAAAAATTGTCAGCACACCACTTTAAAAGCCCTCTAATAGTAGGTTTAGCTTTACCAAAAGACCTGAGTTGATTTTCATTAAATGGGTATAGAGGATGAGGTGGTATTTGTTCATATTTCTGATAAAATTCTTTTAACCATTGTTGAACAATTGTGATAATATCGTCAGGACTGAGATATTTTAATTCAATGGGCTTTCTGCTATTTTCGCTGACTAACCTATCAATTACAGCTTCAGCTTGTGGTAAAGTTTCTATCTGATCTCTCCAAGTTTCAGGGTACATCGCCAGCAGAAATACTGCTGATTTAAGATTATTATATAAGTCTTTAACTAACCCAGCAATGACCTGTGCTGTTGTTAAACCATTTTCTGCAACATTTGGGTCATCTAATTCATCAAAGCATATAACTGGAATTTTGTAGTAACTAATAATATCTAGAATCTGACGAGCATTGCGTAATGATTCAGTCTCTTGATCCTGTTTTTGATGATTCGGTAACCCCATTGTTTTAGCTTCTGCTTCACTTAGCTGTAATCCAGACAACCAGTGGTTTGCCAAATTAACATGGGCTGGGGAAAGTGTCCATAAAATTGCTTTAACTATATAAGGATTAGTAATCTCAGGTTTTCTTATCTGAATATTTTCGCTTAATTGTTCAATAAATTTAGATGAGTATTTATCTAACAAACTCGGATATTGATTAATATACTGTTCAGGAGTGTAGCTTACTTGTTTTACTTCATTAATTAAAGCTGTTGCTATTTCCTGCCATTGCATCACCTTTTTGTTACCAAATGCTCTAAGGCTAGAAGCAACAGCTTGCAAGAAGTCATATTTAATTTGATTCAAGTTATCGTATTTATTCATATAGATAAATAAAGTCTTATCTTCTATTTGTAATTGATGGCGAATACGACTAATGATATGACTTTTACCTAACCCTTTTTCGGACGTAATTGTAATACTTGTAATTTCCTTTTGTCCCTGACAAATTTTGGCAACTGCATCTAATACTGCATTGGAAGCATGAGCATTAATTGAAATCGCATCGGGAAAACTTTTTCTCCATATTTGTTGTTTTCTGACGACATCATTACCTGCGAAGGGATTTTGCTTTTCAATTAATTCATCAATAGTAAGTTTGTGGTTAGTCATAATAAATTGAAGTAAACAATTGAGGTAAGTCAGGAAAAATCAAAATTTCAGACGTTGACAGTAGCAACGCAATCCATCTAACTCTGTAGTAATAGAGTCTTCTATCTTATCCCGTGCGCTATCTTCTACAGAACCACCTTGTAGTTGTACAATATCATCAGCTTGCATTTCTAACAACCAGTTATTAAACTCTGTTCGACTAACTCGTTCTCCTATAGATCTTCTTAAACGATAAATAGGTACTAAATGATGAAGATTGTATTCATAGTTTAACTTGTCGTACACTTCTAAAGCTACTGACTTAAACTCCTCATAAGAAGTGATATTCTGATTTTCAATATCTGTGACTTTATCTCCTAAAGTAGACGATTGGACAAATCTAGTATTAGTCTGGTATATCCTCCGCAATAACGCATTAACTATCCAGGTTCCCACAACGCTCCCTTCAATCTGTAACTCAGAGCTACTTACAGTCTGATCCAGAATTTCTAAGCCTTTGGGTGAGATGAGGGTATAGCCATTTTTACTCACAGCGATCGCCCCTAATTCTTGTAATTCCTCAAGTACCTCTTTATAGTCCCCAATCTTCTGACCCTTCGATACAATACGTTTAGTCAGAGAGCTTTTTTTCACCTCTTGTTCAGTACCTCCTAAGTCCCAAAGAGCTAGGAGCGATCGCAATTTCTTGACTTCAGCATTCATAGTATGTATTTGATTTCACTCAAAAGCTATTATAGTATGTTTGATTTTATCTGTATCAGAAAAAAATTTACTGCTAATTTTTTATATCTGTCGATGAATCAAAGAAAATCTTTTCCTAGTACTGCAGTACCATAAAATAAAAATGCGTAATTTGCATATTAATACTTACGGAATCAGCTATTTCTTTTGGTCAGCTGAGAATAACAATAATCTCTATCCTGAGAAAGATGTGAAATAGTTAAGTTTGTAATTACTATTAAAAGTATCTTCCCAATAATCTTTTCCCCCTCAAGTTGAGATATCGCTAAGAGGGTAGATTATCAGGATGCCAATTCTCTCCCTCCGGGGCCGTGCGGCTCTGGTGGGAGAGAATTTGCCTTTTTTTACGTATGGGCGAGGTAGTTATGCTGCGATCTTTTCTGCGAAAGGTTCAAAGGATTTTTTGCTAGCGCCACAGATAGGACAAGACCAATCATCAGGAATTTCTGCAAAAGGAGTACCAGGTGCAATTCCTGAATCAGGATCACCCACTACAGGATCGTAAATCATGCTACATTGTTTGCAGATCCACTTGCGATTTTGTGGGTCAGCACTAGCAACTCTTGTAGATGCTTTTCCACCGTTGAGTACTTCTAAAGCATCATTATAACGATCCGCATGATAATTTTCGATGAATTTCAGCAAACCAAATCGATGAGCTGCTTCTCGGAATGTATTTGCATGTTCGCTAGATTCTTCCGCTTGTTTCTGAAACTCTTCTGTCGCAGCATTGTCGCGATCGCTCCTCGCTGCTGCAGCGAATTCGGGATACATTGTAGTATATTCATAGGTTTCCCCGGCGATCGCTAAAGACAAACAACGAGAAACGATTTCGCGTTTTTGCTCTGGAGTTAAAGCTGACGGATCTTCCACCAGCAATTCTGGATGTAACAATTCAAAATGTGCAAAAGCGTGTTGAGTTTCTTGCTCTGCTGTTTCGCGGAAGAGTTTGGCTAAATCTGTAAAACCCAGCTTACGAGCTACGTCAGCAAAAAATAAATATTTGCGATTAGCCATCGACTCACCACCAAAAGCTGCTTCTAAGTTTTTCAATGTAACGGAATTTGATAAATCCATAATCTGTAGCGTCCTTAATTTTTGCACCTAATTCTATCTCATTTAACTGAATTAATCAGCCAAAATTATCGTATCAACAGACAATGGCGTGGAACGTCTGTAGTAGGGGCGCAAGGCCTTGCGCCCCTACAGCACTTTGATATTTAGTTAATCTAATAATTAGTTGCAAATAATTTTAGTCCAGCATATTTTTTTTGATAAGTACTTGCCTTGTAGATGAAGCTGTGCAATTATACTATATAAATCAACAGCAAATCGATAGATAAGCAGTAGATTCTGGATACAGAGCTACATTGCTGGCGAATAAGGATGGTAAATCATCCTGTTAACAATTACCAATTAGGATTTTATGAGTTATCAGAACATAGAAGTCAAGCCACTTGCTGGACGTATCGGTGCAAAAATTAAGGGTGTCGATTTGAGTACAAACCTCAATCAGGACATTATCAGTGAAATTCGCCAAGCTTTAGTGCAATATAAAGTCATTTTCTTCCGCGGACAGGAGGAGCTTGATGCTAATGGACAAGTTGCTTTTGCTCGCCGTTTCGGTGAAATAACTACTGCACATCCTACAGTTCCCTCTCTACCAGGACATCCGGAAGTACTGGACTTAGATTATAGCCGTGGAAATCGTGCGAATAACTGGCACACAGATGTGACATTTGTAGATCGTCCGCCTCTTGGTTCAGTCTTGAGAGCATTAGTTATACCGCCTACAGGCGGAGACACTATCTGGAGCAATTCGGTGACTGCGTACCAAGATTTACCAGAACATCTGCGCAATTTGGCTAACCAACTTTGGGCTTTACACAGTAATGCTTATGATTATGCAGTAACATCAGATGTATCGGAAGCAGTGAAAGCTCACAGAAAAATTTTCACTTCAACTGTGTATGAGTCTTTGCATCCAGTAGTCAGAGTTCATCCTGAATCTGGTGAGCCTGGTTTGTTTATCGGTGGCTTTGTGCGTCAAATTCGGGGATTATCTCCAGCTGAATCAACAGATATTCTACGCTTATTCCAATCTTATATCACACGTCCTGAGAATACTGTGCGCTGGCGTTGGAAAGTGGGAGACGTAGCTTTTTGGGATAATCGCTCTACTCAACATTATGCGATCGCAGATTATGGGGATCAACCTCGTCGTGTCCAGCGAGTCACCATTGCTGGCGATCTACCAGTGGGTATCGATGGTCAATACAGTCAAGCCATTAAAGGTGATTCTTCGGCATATATTCCCAGCTTAGTAGCTGCTTAGTCAGTTCTCTAGATTTTAGATTTGGAACTAAATTAATGAGTCAGCCAAAAAGACAACTTAGACTAGGTGCATTTTTGATGAATTCTGGTCATCATGTTGCAGCATGGAGACATCCAGATACACCTGCTAATAGTGGTTTGAACTTTCAGCATTTTCGCCAAATTGCCCAAACAGCAGAACGGGGCAAATTTGATATGATTTTCTTCGCGGACGGTGTAGCTGCATGGCAACAGGATAGAGGCTTGGAAGCTTTTAGCCGGATGTTAGTTGGGCATTTTGAACCGTTAACTTTGCTTTCGGCTTTATCCGTGGTTACAGAACATCTTGGTTTAGCCGCAACTGTATCAACTACCTATAATGAGCCTTTCCATCTAGCTCGTAAGTTTGCATCCTTAGACTATCTGAGTGGTGGTCGTGCGGGCTGGAATCTCGTTACTTCTGCGACTGAAGCCGAGGCTCACAACTTTAATCGTGAGCAACACATGGAGCACTCGTTACGCTATGAACGAGCTAGAGAGTTTGTAGATGTAGTCACAAAGCTATGGGATAGTTGGGAAGATGATGCGTTTATCCAGGATAAAGAATCAGGAGTTTACTTTACCCCTGATAAATTGCACGTTCCTCATCATCGAGGTAAACATTTTTCAGTGCGCGGACCTTTGAATGTCGCTCGTCCACCACAAGGATATCCAGTAATTATTCAAGCTGGTTCTTCCGCAAGTGGTCAGGAATTAGCAGCCCACACCGCAGAGGTAATTTTTACTGCTCAACAAACGTTGCAAGAAGCACAGGATTTCTATTCTGGTCTCAAAGCCAGAGTTACTGCAGCAGGACGCAATCCTGACCATGTAAAAATTATGCCAGGAGTGTTTCCAGTCATTGGTGAGACTGAGTCCGAAGCACAGGAAAAATACGATTTACTGCAAGAATTGATTCATCCTTATGTAGGATTAGGGCTACTTTCTGGGATGGTCGGTGGAGTTGATTTAACTGAATATCCTTTAGATGCACCTCTACCAGAATTACCAGAGACTAATGGTGGAAAAAGCCGCCAGAAACTCTTGACCGATTTGGCTCATCGCGAAAATTTAACCATCAGACAATTATATCTAGCGATCGCCGGTGCGCGTGGTCATAGAACTATATTAGGAACTCCTATAACAATTGCTGACCAGTTAGAGGAATGGTTTATTCATGGTGGCGCAGATGGTTTTAATATTATGCCGCCATATCTACCAGGTGGACTAGACCAATTTGTGGAGTTAGTCATTCCTGAATTGCAACGTCGAGGACTTTTCCGTACAGAGTATGAAGGTAATACTCTGCGAGAGAATTTGGGTTTACCTCGTCCCACAAACAGGTTTACTCAAGTTGCAGATTTACCTGAACCAGTCGCTGTTTAAGATAGTAGGTTGAGTTGAGCACAAGCGAAACCCAACCTACATTTGCTTAATCGACGGTAGCAACAGCTTTTTTCTGAACTTCCTGTTTAGGGAATTCCCGATTAGCCACAACTTCACCAAATGGACTAATTAATTGCGGTTCCACAGTTGGTAAATTATCCAAAGGTAAACGAGGGAAAAGCAATTCAGCTACTCGATATGCTTCTTCCAAATGGGGATAACCAGAGAAAATAAAATTCTCAATTCCCAAATCTACGTACTCTTGCATTCTTTGAGCAACTGTATCAGGATCTCCAACTAATGCAGTTCCCGCACCACCACGCACTAATCCAATTCCCGCCCACAAATTGGGGCTGATTTCTAATGCTTCCCGACTACCATGATGTAGTTCTGTCATCCGGCGTTGTCCAACAGAATCCATGCGAGCATAGACTTGTTGGGTTTTAGCGATCGCCTCTTCATCCACATAGCGAATCAGATCATTAGCAGCATCCCAAGCTTGACTAGCAGTTTCTCTCACAATAACATGTAAGCGAATACCAAAGCGTAATTTTCTCCCTTGTGCTGCTGCTAGTCGGCTAACTCGTTGGATTTTCTCAGCTACTTGTGCGGGTGGTTCACCCCAAGTCAAATAGACATCAACGTGCTGCGCAGCGATTTCCTGAGCTATAGGAGAAGAACCGCCAAACCATAATGGTGGATGAGGTTTCTGTATATTAGGAAAAAGTATTTTACCCGCTTTAATATTCAGATAATCGCCTTCAAAGTTAGTAATCTCACCCGCGGCGATTTTCCGCCAAACTGTTAAAAACTCATCTGTGAGGTGATAGCGTTCATCATGGTTAAGGTGCAAACCATCACCTTCTAATTCCACGGGATCGCCACCAGTAACTACATTAATTAATAACCTTCCACCAGAAATCCGGTCAAAAGTCGCCGCCATTCTAGCAGCTACGCCTGGAGACATCAAACCTGGACGAATAGCTACCAAAAAACGCATTTTTTTGGTGTGACTTACCAAAGATGATGCCAAAACCCAAGCGTCCTCACAGGAACGTCCCGTGGGTAATAAAGCACCTGCAAAACCTAATTGATCGACTGCTTGAGCAATTTGCTTCCAGTAATCAAAGTTAACTGCACGACCGCCAATAGCAGTAGCGAGATAGCGCCCATCACCGTGAGTAGGAATAAACCAAAGAACTTGCATAATTCTGATTGAACCCGATTGTAAAACTTTTAAATTCAGAAAATTTACAAATAAATTCAGGAAAGCAACTAGCTTGAGTCAAAAAGTCTGAGAATTTCTCCCAGCTAGACAGGATACTAGATCAAAGCATATTTCCTATTTACGTGCCAATACATCTTTGGGAGTAATTTCTGAATACTGTTCAGGTGTTAAAAAGTCTTCTTTAACATTGACTTTTTTGGGTATTAATCCCAATCTATACCATAGATCAGCCACCTGTTGCTGCTTTTGGATCACTTCATTAGTAATAGGTATTAAAGTAAAATCATATTTACTATGCATCTTTTCTAATGTGGGCGGATCAAGCTTAGTTACAGGGGCTAAGAGTTTGGCAATTTCTTGAGGATGATTTTTAGACCAAATCTCTGCTTTTTGTAATTCTTCTAAGAGAATTTTGATCACTTGAGGATTTTCCTCATAAAATTTGCGACTACTAGAAATAAAATTACTTGTATCTCTTAAACCATTACTACCATCTACCAAGACTCGACCAACCTTATTTTGCACATTTCTCGTGACAAATGGTTCCCAAATGAACCAGCCATCCACTCTACCTTGATTGAAAGCAACATTAGCATCTGGAGGAGCTAGAAAAACTGATTGTACATCATTTAGTTTCATACCTGCTTTTTCTAATGCTCTAACTAACAGGTAATGACCAATAGATGCTTTTTGAAAAGCTACCTTTTTACCCTTTAAGTCCTTAACACTTTTAAAATTTGAATTAGTCGGAACTAAAAGAGAAATAGCTTGTCCGTCGGAAGAAGTTGCTGCCAAGTAAACAAGTGGTATACCAGCTGCTTGAGAAAAAATTAGAGGTGATTCAGCCGTGAAAGCAATATCAAGTCCACCTGCATTTATTGCTTCTAATTCTTGAGGACCTGCTGCAAATTCTGTCCATTCAACTTTGTAGCCAAGAGGTTTTAACCGCTTTTCTAAAATCCCCCATTTCTCTAAAACTGCTATGGCTGAAAGTTGTTTTACCCGATCCACTCTTACTACTTTTTGATTAGCGCCAGAACTATTACTTGATGCGGATACGTCATTCGTATTTGGTGCTGTTGTACTAGAAGATGAATTATTTTGTTGTTGACTATTATTTTGGGGATTATTACAACTAAAGAGCGTGGTTGATATAGCCAAGCAGCCAAGAGCAATTAATATAGATCGACGATTTATAGGTGAGTTTTGCCAAGATTTTGAGTCTCTTTTCCAAGGGTACATTCTTTAATTACCTTCCTGAGTTTTATGAATATGCTTGATTAAGGTGAGATCTAAACTTTACTAAAAACACAGTAAACCTACTGATTCACAGTAGATTAAGTCATCTTCCCACACAAATAGTAAAAATGCAAGTAATATTTATCAATGAATAAGCAAATTTTTACTTAACCACAAACTCCTGTTATTCAGTAAAAAATTATACGAAACGAATTGGATCGAGTAGATAAGCAGAATTGTTAAAGAGTTGACTTTCTATGAAAATATATGTTAATATATACACAAACACCGGTAAACTGATAGAGTTATAGTATTTTAAAGGTAAAAATGTCTTTTGCAACTAACCTCTCAAGTGTAATATCTAGCTGGGAAGAATTATTGGCAACTGCTCGACAAAATACCCCTGCACGTCGGGTAAAAAGACCAGGCCAATCTCCGTCTACTGCGCCTATTCCCAGCAGTTGGGATAAACTGCCTCCAGAGACAAAGCCATCAGTATTGCTTTATCGCGATACTAACTCTTGGTGTCCCTTCTGTGAAAGAGTTTGGTTTGCTCTGGAAGAAAAGGAAATTCCTTTTGAAACAGAGTTTATCGATCTGAGTAATAAGCCAAAATGGTACACTGATCTAGTACCTACAACCCTGGTTCCAGCAGCAAAAATCATAGGTAATCTAGTCTATGAATCTAAAGATATTCTTTTAGCACTAGAAGAGCGATTTGGCGAAACCCTATTACCTGAAGATCTGGCAGAAAATGCCGTTGCTAGACAATGGATTGAAGATGCAGAAACTAACGGTTTTCGGGAAGTTGCCTATAAGTTATTAAGGAAACCGCCAGAAGATGCAGATGAGTTAGCAAATTTACAGGTAGAGTTTACAGCTAAATTAGACGAGATTGAGCAAAATTTGGGTAAATATCCTGGACCTTATTTTTTATCCACATTTAGTCTAGTAGACATTATGTACAGCCCCCATTTAGATAGATTGGCGGCTAATTTACCTGTGTATCGCGGTTATCACATCAAAGGAAATCCCCGATTTCCTTTAATTAATGCTTGGTTTGCTGCACTCCAAGAGCGTCCTGCTTATAATCGAGTTAAGTCGGACAGTACTACCAATAATTTACTTTTGCGCCGCAGGTTTGGGATAGAACCTATTGGTAGTCCAATACCACTAGATCTCACAGAAAGTGAGGCTAGAGAAAATCGAGCAGAAGCTGCTGAAAGATTGAGTGATAATCGAGAAGCTGCAATTGGAGATATTTTGAAAAATTCTGGAGTACAATCCTTAGCCTTAGATGGTGATATTGCTCCAGTTCAACAAGCTGTCGATTTTCACCTGAGGCTATTAGCTGATTATCTGCTCAATGGTAATGGTAAGTTATTACCAGGTGGTAGGACTGGTGGTAAAGAAAGTATTGATCCTAATTTTGCTGCTGTGGGAGCTATTACCCTTGCATATTTGCGGAATCGTATTTGTGCGCCACGAGATATGAGCGCTGGTGCTGCTACTGCATTCCGAGCCGGAGTAGATAAAGTTTTATCTGCCATTTATTAATCTGTTGTCTGCGCAGATACGAAATGCAGATCATTCAGAGTTTTCCATTTCCTGATGATCGTTAAAAAGGAGGATTTAAAATTGGTGACAAGCTATAGCGACTACAGCGAAAATGAATTACAACTAGAGGCCGACGTGCTAGTAGTTGGTGGTGGACCCGCCGCAGCATGGGCAGCATGGGCAGCCGCATCTCAAGGTGTCAAAGTCATCATAGTTGATAAGGGTTTTCTCGGAACAAGTGGTGCTGCGGCAGCCAGTGGTAATGGTATTATGGCTCCTTCTCCAGAAAATTGGGACAAAGTTTTATGGGAGCGTTATCGGGCGAGCAAAAATCTCGCTAGTTTACGTTGGATCGAACGGGTGATCGAAAAAACTTGGCTGAGTTTGCCTCTAGTAGAAAGTTGGGGTTATAACTTCCCTAAAGAAAATGGGGAGTCTGTGCGTCAGAGTTACTATGGTCCAGAATATATGCGAGTCCTACGCAAAACACTCTTACGTGTTGGTGTACAAATTCTTGATCAAAGTCCAGCTTTAGAACTCTTATTAGCTGAAGATGGTTCAGTAGCTGGTGCTAGAGGTGTACAGAGACAAAATAATCGTACCTATGTTGTTCGGTCTAATGCAGTAGTCTTAGCCAATGGCGGTTGTGCTTTTTTGAGTAAGGCATTAGGCTGCAATACGAATACAGGTGATGGAATGTTGATGGCTGTGGAAGCTGGTGGTGAACTTTCCAGTATGGAGGCTTCAAATCATTATGCTATCTCAACTGCCTTTAATGCCACAGTCACCAGAGGTGTCCCTTTTATTTGGGCTAGTTACACCGATGAAGCTGGTAATGATCTAGGTTGTGGCTATATTGATGGTCGTCGTGATCCAGCTTTTCTGCCTAACGCCCTCTTAAAGGGACCCGTTTATGCTCAATTGGATCGAGCTACACCAGAAGTGAAAGCAGTGATTGAAAAATCTCATTTCATTGCTTTTCTCCCCTATAAAAAAGCTGGTATTGATCCCTATACAGAACGAGTACCTGTGACGCTAGTTTTAGAAGGTACAGTTCGTGGTACTGGTGGGATTCGGATTATTGATGATCATTGTAGTACGAAAGTCCCAGGACTATACGCTGCTGGTGATGCAGCATCGCGGGAATTTCTCGCTGGGTTAGCTTCTGGAGGTGGTGGTCCCAATGCTGCTTGGGCTATTTCCACAGGACAATGGGCTGGAGTTGGAGCAGCTAACTTTGCTAAGAGTGTGGGCGCTTATGGTCATGAACGAGTTGTTCATGCTGCTGGTCAAGTTGGATTAAAATCGGCTTCTCCCACTTCTGTAACTTTTGATAATGAGGCGATTGTACATGGTGTACAAGCCGAGATGTTCCCCTTAGAGAAGAATTATCAACGTTCTGAGGAGAAGCTTTTGGATTCTCTCGCCAAGTTAGAAACGCTTTGGCAGCAGGTACGAACGACTCCAAAACAGGATACAGTACGCGATATAGAAACTTCTCGCCGATCTGCTGCGCTCGTGGCTGTGGCTAGATGGTCATATTTTAGTGCGTTAAATCGTAAGGAAACTCGCAGCGAACATATTCGTGTGGACTATCCAGAGACAGATCCTAATCAGCGTTATTATCAAGCGACAGGCGGATTGGATCAGCTTTGGGTAAGACGTGATTGGTTAACTGAACCCATCGCTACTCCACCAGTATTAAATACTCAACCTATACCCGCACTATCAAAATCCTAGCAGGAGTATTCAGCATGATCGAGCTTGTTAGCCATAAACTCTGTATTAATTGCAATCTATGTGTCCAAGTTTGTCCTACCAATGTTTTTGATGCAGTTCCTAACCAACCACCAGCGATCGCCAGACAAGAAGACTGTCAAACATGTTTCATGTGCGAAGCATATTGTCCAGTTGATGCGCTCTATGTTGCACCAGAGTCCCATACCAACGTGGCAATTAATGAAGATGATTTAATTGCTAGTGGTATCATGGGTGAATATCGTCGTATCTTGGGTTGGGGATATGGCAGAAAAAGCAACAGTGAATTGGATACTGCTCATAAAATACGTCAACTCCCACGTCCTAAATAAAATCTAATTAAACTGACTATCTTCAGCGGAGCATTTGGTCAATTTAACCATTGCTCTGCGGATGGTTCTAAGCTCTCTCGACCCCCAAAAAGATGCATATGAAGGTTTTAGTTCATGGTCTCCTAATGGAAATCAGTTTGCTTACTACCATCAGCAAAGAAAAAATCTTCGTGATCCTTATACTCAGGTAGATATCAATTTACTTGATATTAGCCATGGAACCGTAAGAAAGCTGACTGATAAACCAGGAGAATATGGTAACTTAAGATGGTCACCAGATGGTAAACAAATTGCTTTTACAAAGGGAGATTATACTCACCAAAATCTTTATGTTATGTCTAATGATGTAACTAATTTCCATACTGGTTTAACCAAGTTACTAAATCAGCGACTTGGAAAAAGTCTAACAACGCTTCTGCTAGATCGTCCAACTTCTCAACTGGAAGTGTTTTAATGTGATCAACCAATGATGCGTCGATTTCTCCAAATCGACGATTAAGTTGACGTATAATAGCGCGTTGTTCACCGCGTAGC
>Ga0116229_10001803_pt1 | contig 34170 bp, 27 predicted proteins | sample S1TSphgellanicum_3_FD_87313 | JGI IMG/M metagenome (GOLD analysis project Ga0116229, IMG submission 87313) | Host-associated microbial communities from peat moss isolated from Minnesota, USA - S1T2_Fc - Sphagnum magellanicum MG | ecosystem: Host-associated > Plants > Peat moss > Unclassified...
TTCTGTAATCTTGCACAGCTACAGTACCCAAAATCAGCAACGACCATACCAAAAACTTTCCGAAAAGTGACTGCTGATAACTTCCCTCAGTGGGTGTTCTCTGGAGCAAAAGTTGCCGAGCTCTGTCACACACAGTCTGGACCGCACCCGGCCCGGCACCCCATTCTTGACGTCGGCTATCCCGGGTCTCCGTTCCGTGCTAGAATGTCGTAACCTAATTTTCTCCAATAGCTTTGCCCACAGACTGGGAACAGGAAATTCCGCCCTCCGATTAGCGCCGCGCCCGGTCGGCCTGAAACCCGAGCTCCGTTAGGGACGTAGTGAATTTATATATAAGATTTAAATTAGGTAAGAACTTTGTAGGTTTGTAGTAATATCTATGTAATCTTAAGGTTGGGTGGAAAGTTTACAGTAAAAATCAATGTTTTTATTATCTCTATTCTTTCATTGATTCACTATCAATTTTCAACATGGTATTAGAGCATTGGTTGCTTTTGAGGGAAGGAGAAATTGAAGTTTTTTTCTACAATTCTTGAAAGCTTTGAAATTTTGGGTGTGTTTTTTGTTTTTCTAGTTTTTTGTTGAAAGTTTCAAAGTTGTAGGTGTTTGTTTTCAGGCATTGTTCTATTCATAATCATGGTGTCCACTTTTAATGTTCAAAGTATTGAAAAGTAAAATGGCAATAACTTTCATACATGGAAGATGAAAATGGAATTTTTCATGTATGAAAAACATTTGTGGGAGATCACTTTAAGATAATTATTGCCACTAGAAGTTGAATTTAGAGAAAATTTTCTTAAAGGAAGCACTCTTGAACACCATTTATTCATGAAAAAGGACAAATTGGCTTGTGGACCAATTCTGTAAAATGTTGTTGATTATTTGTTGCATCATGTAGCACATGTAGAAACTACAAAAAATGTTTGGGGCAATCTTTGTGCAACATTTGAAAGAAACATGTTGGCAACATATTGCAATTATGTTAAGAGCTTTACAATCTTAAGATGAAGGAAAACACCTCAATGCAAGCTCACATTGATAAATTTTGAATGATTGCATATCAATTAGTAAACATTGATCATCGAATTTTTGATGAAGATTTGCCATTCACATTTTTAAAAAAATTACCATTGTCTTTCCATGCCCTTGTGGTTTCACATAGTACCCACATTGATCAATTGTCTATGGAATTAGTATGTGGACAATTGTTGCAAGAAAAATTGCAATGTAAGTGATAATTATAATCTAACCATGGTATAAGACAAGAAGCACTAATTGTTAAAGGTGTTTTTGGGAAATTCAAAAGGACAGATTGGAGGAAGTTCAAAAATGGAAAATAGAAGAAAGAAGGAACTTGCTATGATTGTGGCACTGAAGGTCATTTTGTAAGAGAATGTCACAAGAAGAAACAAGATTGGAAGAATAAATTCAAAGGTTTTTTACAAATAACAACAACAAGCAAAACAAAACTCTTTACGACTAACTTATATATTTAGTTTGTAAGGATGCATGGTTTGTTTATTCTGGAACTTCACAACATGTAACGTTTCGAAAGGAAATATTTTCAACCTTTGAAGAGTTTATTTTGAATAACAAAATAAATCTCGAGGACAATAGTATGTTTGATGTATGTGAGAAAGACACTATTGTTTTCAACTTGCCAATTGAATTTCCAAATGTATTGGAGATGTGTAATATGTCCCAAAGTTTGCAAAAAATCTGTTATTCATTAGTCAGTTAATATAACAAGGCTCTAGGGTGGAATTTGAAGCCACAAAATGTTAATTGAAATCTTATAATTCAAACAAGGTGATTATTGAAACTATTAAAGAATGAAGGTTATATAAGTTGGTTAGAGTTGTTCGATCTTTAGATATAGAATGTAACACCAAGATTAAGAGGAATGACTTATGGCATTAGAGACTTGAACATGTCAATATGCAAACTTTAACAACCATGAAAAAAAATAACCTTGTTGAAGGCATGGATTTCAATGGAGATCATGACTTGAGTTTTTATGATGGATGTGTGTATGGTAAACACCATCATACCCCATTTCCTTTGAATGGGGGTTCTCATGCAAAGGAAATTATTGGGCTTGTGCACATAAACCTATGTGGTCCCATGGTAATATTTCATGGAAGGCAAAGTATTTTCTAACCTACATTGATGAGTTTTAAAATTAAAAAAATAAAAAAATACCATGAAGACTAAATTTGGTGTGCTTAACAAGCTTAAGGTTCTCAAAGTTTTGGTCGAAAATCAGAGCAAGTCTTTATGTCAGCATGGTTTGGAAGATGGTGGGGTGATCAACCCGAAACTATAAAAAGGAAGTCCAAGAAGGAGAAGGGCAAGGCATTGGTGGAACTGGAGCTTGCCCCATCGAATGGTAAAAAGTCCAAAAGAGTGTGTTGCACAAAGGATCAAATGGTGGCGAATGCCTTGGCAAAAGTAGTGGAGCTTTCCCTAAAGATAATCTACACCCCTTTCAAGAGCTCTTGAAGTTTGTAGGAGTAATCCCAAAAGAGGAAGAAGAGGTGGCAATGGGGATGGATAACCCCAATGACCTAGATTATCGGGAAAGGGAAAACCTTCATGAGGAGGAACCTTTTTATGAAGAAGGCCCATTAGAACCGGGAGTGAATTTCTCACATTGTGTCTTCTGTAACTTCTAATACCACTCCTCCCCAAGAGGAAAAGGAGGAGGAGGAGGAAGGGGGAGACGAAGAAGAAGAGGAGGTAGCCATGGACAAGGCCGATGAAGAGGAACGAGAGGAGGGTGAAGCTAGGAATGAGAGATCCCACTCATAGTGTTTTGCACCCGAAAGAGGGGGTACCTCCAAACTTTCCCTGTGAGAATTATACAATGAAAGAAGGCGTGAAGAAGAAAGGTAAAGAAAAAGGGAATTGGTTGAATTAGAACATGGTCGGGGGAGTTGAAGCTGGAAACGGAGGAGATGGCCAAGATGGCCCAAACCCTCAAGGAATCCACTTTCAAGGACTTTGCCCATGACATGCATGGGGGAAATTATAGCCACCATGCACAAGATGGCAATGGCACATGACAAGGTTAATGAAAACCTTGTCAAAGCCATTTTAATACTTGGTATGTTGATATTGGGGCAACCCAACACATGTCACATGACAAAGAGTCCTTTGTGACATATAATAAATGTGAGAAAAGACAAATAATGTCTTTAAGGGACAACACCACACACCAAATAGTTACTCAAATAAAAGAAATGGGAAATTTATTGCATGTGTCTGGCCTTTGGAAAAAAATGTTCTTAGCCAAGCATCTTGACCAAACATGAGGAGAAATCATTGTTAAATTTGGTAAATGTATATTGAAAAACTCTAAGGGAATTGAGATAGCCCAAGGTATTTTTAAAGCTGGTCTATATAAGCTAAGGGTCATTAAAGATCAAAAGATTAATGAAATTACGATTCTAGTCATAGTAGATATGAATAAACAAATATATGGCATATGAGATTAGGCCATATCAATAATAAAATATTGAAAAAAAAAATCTATGTCCAAAGGTGTAAAGTCTTTTGATGAAAAGAATTTAATTCAATGTCCTTGATGTGTTAAAAGAAACCAACATAAAGTTAAGTTTGCAAAAAAAGTACCTTAACGACAATGGAAATATTAGAAATTATTCATAGTGATATTTGTGGTCCTTTTCAAACACATATTCATATAGGATGTACATATTTTATAACTTTCATTGATGATAAATCAAGATATACTACAATTTATTTCTTGAAACTTAAATTGGAAACATTTGAAAAATTTCAACATTTTAAGAAACAAATAGAAACTCAAACTCATAAGAAAATAAAAATCTTACAATTGGACAATGGAGGTGAATACAAGTTTAATGATTTTAATATTTTTTGTCAAGATCATGGGATAACAAGACAATTACTATTCCTTATAATCCTTAGAAAAATGGTGTCAATGAAAGGAAAAATAAAACTTTAGTAGATGTTGTTCTAGCAATGTTTTTGCATTCTAATCTTCCTAAGTCATATTGGGGTGAAACATTAAATACCACCAATGACTTACAAAATAGAAGTCCCATAAAAGTTTTAAATAAAAAAACACCTTTTGAAATATGGCATGGAATATTAAAGCTGACAGTAACACATTTGAAATTTATTGGTTACAAAGCTTTCAGTTTAATTCCAACAAAGAATAGACAAAAATTAAACCCTCATTTTATAGAATGTATTTTTTTGGGTTAAAGTGAAGAATCTAAAACATATAGATTAATGGATAAATCAAAATTATTAATCATGACCAAATTAATTATGATTAAACTAATTATATATATGGTTTATCTAACTATGGTTAAATTGACTATATTGAAATTAATTATGCTTTAACTACCTATGAAAAAAATAATTAAAATTAAAACTAACCATAACTAATATAATCATGGTCAATTTAATCATGTTCAATTAACCATAGTTTGTGTAGTTATATATGTTTTAACCATGGTTACTATGAACATAATTAAATTAGTTATATTTATATTTAACATATTATTATTTTACCCTAATAAATTTAAGCATAATCAATAGACCCATAATTAATTTAAAACTATTGTTGATTTAGCCATGCTTGGTTTCGCCATAATTATTTTAAACACTTTTATTTTAGCCATAATTATTTCATTCATGTTTATTTTAACCAAATTCATTTTACTCATGGTGAGTAGTATAACCATGATTGGTTTTGGCATAAAATATTTAATGATTAGTTAATTTAACCACATTAACTTTATTAGTGGTTGGTTTAGCAAAATTTATTTACTCATGGATAGTTTAACCAATTATAGTTTAACCATGTTTAATTTTTCCATAAATATTTTAACCATTTTGATTTTAGCCATAATTATTTCATTCATGTTTATTTTAACCATCATTAAATTTTGCATAACTAAATTTTCCATTAGATATTTAATGATTAATTAATTTAGCCAAATTTATTTATTAATGGTTAGTTTAACCATTTTTAATTGAGCCATGGTTAGTTTTGCCATAATTATTTCATTCATGTTTATTTTAGCCATAATTAACTTTTGCATAATTGGTTTTGCAATAAAATATTTATTCATTGGTTAATTTAGCCATATTAACTTTATTAGTGGTTGGTTTAGCCAAATTTATTTACTCATGGTTAGTTTAACCATTTCTAGTTTAACTTTAGCCATAATTATTTTAATCATTTTGATTTTAGCCTTAATTATTTCATTCATGTTTATTTTAACCAGAATTAATTTTTGCATAATTGGTTTTGCCATAAAATGTTTATTTCATTAGTTAGGTTAGCCTTATTAATTTAATTAATAGTTAGTATAACCATGGTTAATTTTGCCATAAATATTTAAACCATTTTTATTTTAGCCATAATTAATTATGCATAGTTTGTTGAACCATAAAATAATTATTCGTTGGTTAATTTAACAATATTAACTTTATTCATGGTTACTTTAATCATTTTTAATTTAGCCATGGTTGGTTTAACCATAAATTATTTATTCTTTAATTAGTTTGGCCATATTTATTTTACTCATGGTTAATTCAATCATTTCTAGTTTAACCATAAAATATTTATTCATTAATTAGTTTAACCATTTTAAATTTAGCCATGGTTGGTTTAGTCATATTTATTCGTTAGTTAGCTTGGCTTTATTTATTTTATTCATGGTTAGTTTCATCATATTTATTTAAATATGGTCAATTGAACCATAATTAGTTTAGTCATGGTTATTTTTTCATAATTATTTTTAATTTTTTGTTGGCTTAACCATTATTAGTTTAATAATCCTTAATTTTGCCATAATTACTTTAATTATGGTTGGTTTAAACATTATTTTACCAATCATTAGTTTTTCCATAATTTATTTTTCCTAGGTTAAATTAGCCACCTATTTAACTTATGTGATTAAGTATGTGGCTAAATAACCTAAACACCATTAGCTTATATGTAGGTGTATTTATTTATACATACCCTACCTATATTCCACCTATTTTCCTATATTTTAGCCTATACGTAACTTAGTTATATAGGCTAAGGTAAGGCCATTTATATACCTATGATAAATTACTAGTTGATTAACTAGTTATTTACCTAAAATACACTAATGAATTTGTAATTAAATAGTTAAATGTTATTTATTACAAATACATTGTTGATAATATATAATGAATTAAGTCAAATTTGTAAGGATTATTTATAATTTGATTGTAATTATTAATTATAACTCAATAACTAGATATTAATTATTATTAATTATTATTTTTATTTACTTAACATATATATTTACCTACCTCTTTATTTATTTACTTAATTGATGTATCTTACATAGTTATTTTGGAATAATGTTGTGTGAACTAAAAGGCTTTAGTGTTGTGTGGACATGAAAATTTTTTTCCTTCCCAAAAGTTTGTCCCATATTGTTTGTCATGCTTTTCCAAATCATGAACAATATAAATAGATACACCATAAGCATCCAATACATAAGAAATTTTTTAAAAAGAAAGGCTATTTGGGATGAGTCAATTGAAAAGGCTCAACCTTAAACCAAATTCAAAATGAAGTAGGATTTTCCTACCTAGGTTGTCTAAGTGTAGGCTTAATCTAGGTGATGTACATTTAAGCTTAATAAAGGTCATAGTTTAGGTTGCATTAGCATACTTTAGGTTTATATACGTAGTTGCTAATTATAAGCTCCTAGACCTAGGTCTAGGAATTTAGGTTGTAGGTTTTTACACATAGGGACCTTAGGAATAGGTGTATATAATTTAAGGTTTAACCTAGGTTGCTTAGGTTCTATCCATGTGGCATAGCCTAGTGGCCAACATTTAAATGCCACGTGGCATAGCTTAGATGGGCAATGTTTAAATGCCATGTGGCATAACATAGGTGGCTAATGTTTAGATGCCACGTGGCTTAACTTGGTTGGCCATTATTTAAATGCCACATGGCATTTGCCTAGTCAAAATGGTGTTTGATCAATTAAAAAATCATTTGACTGTTATATTGACTAGTCAAAATGATTAGTCAAAAATGCCATCTTAGGTTTGCTCAAAAAATACATAGCCCAGTCATAATGAATAGGTTCAAAACAACTTATCCAAAATGACTGAAAGGTTTCTTGGACACCTATCCAAAATGGGTCTTTTTTACCAAAATTTCTAGTCTAAAAAATTAGCAATTCTAGTAGTGCACCATATTCACACCACAATAGTATCATTTGTAAAGTTGATTTGCACATGAATGTGTAGGACCTTAGGAAGTGCCTATTGCAAATGATGATCACATTTTGTCAAATTATTAAAATTGTTAAAAGATTCCTTTCTTTTGTAGAATTTCCAAAGCAATTTGTAAAAGTGAACATTGGTCTCAAATGGAATCAAAACTATCAAATTTAAAACAATGAAAGATTGTTAAAGATGAATAAAATTTTGCAAGTTTGTAGATATTAGATGCCACGTGTTTTAAAGAGCCATCCTAAAATGGGACTTGTGCTTGTTCCTCCCTAATACCAATCTTGGTCAAACACAATTTATAATTTTCCCAAGCTTGTTTTAATATATGTGACATATTTTGGAATTTTGTTTTGAATTTCTATTGTCTTGAAAGACTCTAGTCCTTCATGTCCAAAGACAAGGTGTAATCCATAGTAGATTTAACTTTTTTGAAAGAATGTCACCATCAAAAGACAAATAATGAATTGAAATATACAAAAGGTCTTTAGTCATCTTTTTTTGAAGTCCACTTAAAAGAAACAATTGTTCATAATTATGTACATCTATAGTTAATGAACATTTAATGACATACTTATTTACCATTTATGAAGTTTAAAAAAGACCTTCTTCTAGACAAAGCATGGCACATTCCCTTTTTGTCTAATCACCAATGATATTTAACACTTGGTGTAATGACTTTTCATCATACAACAAACTACCAAGAAACCCACTTGTATCCACAACAATGCCATTCAAACTACAAGTATATTCTTGCCACTTGCACATTTGTAAGAAACACCATGGATCTATACCCTCCAAATAGTCTTTAAAAATTTAGGATGTACAACATATATGATTGTATGCTAACAAGATGTTAATTCAATTGCAATAGGGGAAGTATGTTAATATATGGAAAAGCTTTATAAGTTGCACCTCTTTTGTGCAACTAATCCCAACACCTATATAAGCTTCATTCTCCATAAGCCTCAAATCAATAGCAAGTCCATTGCTACTAACATGTACCATAACCTAATTGTGTGAACCACATCCATGTCCATATTTTCATGATCTTAGAGAAGTGGTATCCATTTATGTTCATAATATTTTGCTACATAGAAATCAAAGCCTAGTTAATTAACAGAGTTTTAGTCCCCAAACTTGTATGAATTCAAGACAAATACATAATTTGTATTTTTCACCAAAAGTCTTGAACAACCAAAGTTGGCAATATTTTCAAGGTCTTGCTTGTAGCTTGGATACTGTTGTTCCACGAACTACATGTGGCACATGCCTACCATCAATAAGAAAAACCCACATTCATATTAATGCCACATAGAAACCAAATAAATGTTATTAATCCAACAATGATTGATTGAAAATATTGAACCAAATTTAAGTTTACTAAGATGACCTATTTGCATTAAGAGAGGTTCAATCTAGATGTTTAAGGTTTAATGGTTAATTGAACATAGAGTGCAATGATTTATTGGCCGAAAAACATGAGTTGCATAATGTGACCTTCCTTTCACATAATCCTCAATTGTTTGAAGGCTTCAAATATGTATTTCAAAATGCACAATTTCATTCAATGAAAGCCAATTCATGAGAGAAATACAAGTGAAAATAATTGAACAAAAAGGGCATGAAAGTATCCATGGAAGTGCCCAATGAAGAAGTTTGATGTTCCTAGTTAGACATCCATGTTGTTTTAAACAACCAACTACATGGACCAAAATAAATTACAATTTTGGACATTGTGATTACCTTGCTTTTGGGGAAAAAAAAAGTGCAACAATCTAAAATAGCATTGGTAACTTGTTTGCATAACTTGATTGTTTGGAATGTGAACAAAGAGAGATTTCACAAATACTATATCATTCAAGTGAAACAAGTTTCACTTATAGGCATGAGGCATTTGAATAGGAATTGTGTACAATTGCAAAGCACACATATATTTTACATAATTCTAAATCACATTCTCATCACCATTTAACATGAAGGGCACACATGCTCCTAAGCACTCCTCTCATCATGATAAGTCCCATAGGTATTTGAGACTAAAGAATGGAGTTACTTTTGAATGAAAACATGGCTTTTGAGAAGGATACCACAAGCAAGATTGCACACACAAGAACAACACTATCCTTTCATATAGTCTCCAAGCATTGCATCCTAGACTACTTTATACTATAAATTGTCAACCCATAATAAAAGAGAACACACTAGATTGGTAGGCAAGAGGCTACTTTAGCTTCCACTTGAACTGCTATAAACTCTAAAACAAAAGCAAGTAGGCTATGCTTCTTCATACCAAGGCTTCAAATGAGAACTTATTACCTAGGGTTGCATTCAACCAACCATCAAAAGTTACATTTGTCTCAAAAGATCATAGAAAGGATGACTGTAGTCGCCACATTGCTTAAGGATGATTCCAAAATTTTATTCAAAAATCCCAAAACATAGATACATCATCTTTTCCCTATACGGAGAGCCAATATATGTCAAATCCCCCTAATTGCTTTTTTTGGCTATTGTTGGCTTGATAATTTTCCCAAATTCCAATAACTGTATAGTGCTCCCTAAAATTTCCTAGTGTATCTGGAGGCACTCTTATACAGCAGAATAAGGATAGAGCCTTATCAGAGGAGGCACTTTACATTTTAAGGGTGGGCATTTTAAGAGTCATAATGCCCTTCATGCAACATAAAAGGCCACTGTATAAAGGGCGATGTATTAGGGCTGTCAACTTCCCTTGATCAGACGGTCGAGCTTGATGATGTACAAAAAATTAAAGTAGAAAAATCTTAAGCACCTTTTCATGTTGTAGGCAATTGTCGTGATTTTGGGCAGATTTTGAAGAAACAATGGCGATTTTTTCTGCTAATAATTAGGGATTTTGAGACAGAAGATTCTTTTTCCAAAAATATTTTTCGCAAAATGGCGAAAACTCGCCACAAAAAATCACTACAGTGATTATGACATCGGCTGTAAGGGGCCTTATCTAGTCCAAAGCTTTCCTGCTTTCTCTCGCTGGATTAGGCTTTGTTGTTGCTATCCTCTCTGCCTCCCTGCGTGCCTGCGGCCAATTCTCTCATTCCTTGCAGATCCTTGCAGCTTCGGAGTGCGTTGTTGTTGACGGGGTCGGTAATCAAAGGAGCCATGGCGGCAAGTTTTTGTTTGGCTTCGTTGCAGGCATCTTTGCCGGCATTAAAAGCGCAGCCTGTGGTTGTCTCATCAGCCAGAAGCGGAAGTAGTAGTAGTAGTAGTAGTAGTAGCAGTAGTAGAAACAGGAGTTTCTACAGTGCAAGTCTTAGCAGCAGCAATGTGGTGGTGAGATCAAGCAGCAACTCGAAGGGAATCGCACTGCAAGCTTTCTCAGGGCTTTGCAACCAAAATCGTCTCAAGCTTAGAACAGGTCAGGATTATTCACATCTCTAGGGTTTTTTGTGTACCGTGTTTCTGTCTCCTTCGATGCTTTCTCGAATGGTTTTTGTGTTTTTTATTTCTTCCTTTTTGTTTTCCCTACTGTTTCTTTTTTGAAGTTGAATAGGTTTTCGTTTTCGTTTCTCATTTTGGTTTCTTTTCCCCCCTTCGTCTGCCCTTTTTTTGGCACTCAAGAGGTTTCCTTTTTGCGGATATTTTCCAAACAATCGTTTTGTTGCTTTGTTTTTTTGGTAAATTTTTCCTCGCTGTTTCGGTTCAGAGTTTTTCTGCGGTTTCTTTCGCATGTTCTTAGTAGATGGAATAATGGTTCTTCTTTTTCTTTTCTCTTCTTCTGCTTGGTAGAGAATTGAAAAACCAAGGAAATCTTGAAAAAACAAAAAAGAATTCATGAAAATTTTCAAAGAGAAAAAGCTTGTGGGAGTGCAAAGAGATTAGAAATAACAATTAATGGACTGATTCCTCAGAAAGAGAGAAGAGTGGTATGGCAAATTTAGGGTTAGCATCTGAGGATTTATTATGGTTTTACATGAGTGTGAAAATAGCTGTTTTTCAACTTTGCTCTGAGGTCCATCAGACAACCAGCAGTTCAATTCACAGGTTGTTTTTAAGAGACAAGATTTTTTTTTCCTGCAAGCAGATCATTTTCCTTGTAATTTTTTTTTCTAGAATGTACATGATACAACTTCTAACATAAACCACTAGCCTTCGTTTTTGTTGTGCAATGAACTTCAGGTTCTTCATTCAGTGTGGTGACATTTGGGGTAAGTAATGGTACCAAATGGTTTGCCATGAGACATGGTCGAAAAGTACCCAAGCTTAACCGTCCACCTGATCAGCGACGGGCGCTCCTCCGGGGTTTGACGACAGAGCTTCTTCGCCATGGACGCATTAAGACAACGCGAGCCCGTGCCAGTGCAATGCGCAAGTATGTAGATCACATGATCACCCTTGCAAAGGGGGGTACTCTCCATCAGCGGCGACAGGCATTAGGGTTTCTTTATGACAAGCAGTTGGTTCATTCACTATTTGCTGAGGTCCCAGAGAGGTATGGTGAAAGGAATGGTGGGTACACAAGGATCATTCGCACTATGCCACGAAGAGGAGACAATGCACCTATGGCCTTCATTGAGCTTGTTTAGAGTTTAGACCTGTTAAGAAGAAGACACATTCTTCTTCCTCGTTTTTTGTGTGATGATAATGACAATGGAAATTTCCTACACTTGCTGTAAACTTCTAGATTGGTTGCAAAGAAGAAGAGGTGAGATTCTTCACCATTCAGCCAAATGCTTGGGTGAAGAGAGGATGTTTCCTTTGGTGCAGGCATCTGCCTCTCCAATACTGACAGTTGCAAGGAGGTCAGCAAGATAAAGAGGTTGAATTATATAAGCCAGAGATGGTATTTCACACATGGCTTGAACAATTGAAATCTGTCCTCATCAGTACTGCAATCAGGGTGATTCTAGTCAATTTTAATAGGACAGAAAGCAGTGACAAAGGGGCACACAACTGATTCATGAAATATTTATGTTCAATTGCCTGATTAGTCCTACCCTATCAAGGCTCTCAATATCTGCAGGCTTCTGGCAGCATGTAATGGAGGCAATCAGAAAACTTCCAACACCTCAAGTACTTTTCACCTCAGTGGCTCAGAACCCAAGTGCTCTTTCAATCTGCCTTGAAACCTCTGAAGTGGGAGCATTGGCTTCTAAGGTTGTTACCTTGTGCTTTTCTGTGTAGTACTCAATCACCTGCACCCTACCATCTCCTACATTAGGAAGCAATCTTGAGTAAAATGGTTTATCAGACATATATATCTTAGACACAAGCAAAGGATGAAATTGCAATTTTGCACATCATCAAGCAGAATTAAAGCAATCACAGCAATTATGGGTCATTTGCAATTAAGGAGAGTCACAAATAAATTCGACTGACAGAACAACAGAGTTGTGCATGTTACTGGTGATGGTTGCTGATGTACAAATCAACCACCTAACAAAGATTTGGGGTAACTTTGCAGGGACTAATAGTTAGGTTACCGGTGCAGTTTGGATATGGAAAGCATTCAGTCTCCTCCGGAGCACCTCAGCATTGTCATCCTTGCGCTGAACCAATGACTCACCTGTAACCTGCCTCACAAAGAATTGCAATGTGCCCTCCTTACTGAATGATGCTGAGTTAGCAGAAAAGGGAGAACCAAAATACATTGGGCCCCATACCTGAAATTTGCAATTTACTCTTGTGTGCATCAAGATACAGAGAAAAGTCTTTCAAGATGAGACAGCAATGAAAGTACATCAGTTTATTGTAACCTACCAATAGGTTTGCCAATACCTTTTGATGTACAGTGAGAATGCTACTTAGCAGTTGAATTACTGGAGAGGCCAACCATGTGAGGATGGGATGGACTATATGAGTGAATTGTAACAAGAGGAAGAGAGGAACTCACATCATCAATCCCTGGAACCTTTGGGGGTGCAAATTTGGAGTGATAAGAGCGGCCACTCGCTAAATGTACCCACCTCCCTGTTATACGTTCCTCCAAAACAGAATCTGGAATGTCAAAATTGAAGACATTGTTGATTTCCTGTCCATGCTTGGCCAACATTGCACTTAACTGCAACACCCAAACACCAAAATACATCAGAAATAGGCTCAAAACTGAGTGGAAACTAAGGAACCATAGAACATTTAAACACAACCATCTATTCAGTCACAGGGATCTATCCATATGATACTAAAGTGTAAGTTTGCAGCACTGTCACCACAGGAGCAATCCACATTTTGGCGAAGGTACAGAATCCAGGCTCTAAGATTATTATGTTGTTGCACAGGAAGTTAAAATTCAGTGACAAGCTCCCCAAGCTTGGGACATGGTTATCTATGGATAAGGCTTCTACTATTGCTGGACATCAAGCCTTCCATAAAGCTTGGGCAAGAAGCACAAAAGTTGATCCTGTGACAAAAATACCTTCTCAGCTTGCACTACAGTGCGGGGGAACCCATCCAAAATGAAACCCTTAGCACAAGCAGGCCTCTTCAGAGCATCATTGATGATACCAATGACAAGGTCATCAGAAACCAGTTGTCCCTGCAAGGAAATTCATTTGTTAAGCATGTGATAATTATCTGGTTATAATATATATATACTTCTGCCATGCTAACACTTTACATTATCAAAGAGAGCTCAATAAAAATAACTGGAAGAAGAATATTTAGAGTGTACATCTTCCAATCTTCCCCAAAACACTGGATGTTGTGATTTCTTGTTCTGCTAGAAGACATACAAGGAGTGCAAGAATTAAACAGTACCGCTTCCATGGCTTGTTTTGCTTCCAACCCCAGTTTTGTTTGTTTAGCAACAGCTTCTCGAAGCATGTCACCAGTTGCTAGGTGACACAGACAGTACTCCTCCTTAATGAAGGGCGATTGTGTTCCCTTCCCACACCCTGGAGGCCCTGAGAATCTCAACAACCATAAATTAGGAGAGTTACAGCACTTTGGAGCACCACAGTCAACCATGAGTCACATTGTACATCCATGCCCAAGAACATCTGGCTTTAGTTTGTGCCAGGGTAAAGAACACTTGGTTCCTCCACTCTGAATCTGTCATAGCAATGAGACATTTGATAGTAAATTATTTGTCAAAATTTATGCCAACAAAATGGGATTGTGAGGATATCCAAAGAATGATGAGGTGATACTGCTTGTCAAGAATGTTGGAGAATTTATATCACATTCACAGATTTTAAGTTACCTACCAATGTTACAATCTCTCCTTGGGCCCACTAGCCTCACAGCTTTTTCTGATGGTGAGGCACTTCATATGGTCAAAGTTATCACAAGATTCTGAGCAAGAACATTCCAAGCATGCAGTCTGAAATTGACAATCTTGTCATTACCACAAATCATTAGCACTCAAGAAAACGTACGCTCCATGACCATTTCTAACACAACAAATTTCTGCAGCAACAGCATTCTCAACACATTAGAGGAAAGACGGTGATCCACAGGGCACCTTCTCTTTGCCATAAAATCAACACTGACTATTTTACTACAGCTCTGAACAAATCAAGCACCTAGAGAAATATGCCAAGTTCCCAAAGAGGGGTTCCAGAACCTAAGCTTACAGCCATCAAAATTTGCTTCCCTCACCGACATTGGGGGCACCCTGTTTAGTGTACACCCTGTGGCATGACACAGACATGCATTCTTGCAAGAATCACAAGTCTTTTTTTCAACTGCAGAAAACTTCCAAACTTCAGATACATGTCAGAATTCATTGGAGTCTTGTGACTGCCACAGAATTACATGTGAAGAGCGGAGGTTGGGTACAAAAGCTGGCTGGTCACAGAATTGTTTTTCATTTTATGTTATCCCTGTTCTCTTGGGCTTTGCGAGGACTTAAATCCACAGTGAGACAAGACTCGGGTGCGGCATGAACCACCACTGAACCAAACGGAGTTCTCAGCTTTTGAAGTTCTACAGTTCTGCATACATTTACTGTAGAATATAGAAGCACCGTACAGTTTCGAGAGCATTTCTTGTTGTCTCTTTCTCCATATGAAAACCGGTAACAAGTTTTAGGAAGAAAGCCAGTATTCTCACTCCCCAGGCCTGTAATGACATGGATATCCGAGAAATCTTTCTTTCTCGACCACACTGTCTGCATGGTTGCCAAGAATCTGAAAAAATGCATGTTCATGACACAGAATCGCCGCACACAGAGCGCACATACGTGCAATTGAACGAACAGCGTGAAGTCAGTCTATTAATGTTTTCTCTGTCTCCAGTCTTTTCCAGCAGAAAAATGGCCAGCAGGTCACACATTGTGCACAGGAAAACAATGTGCTGCAGCCAAGGTCCGGCAACAGCCGTCACGAGAATGATTGGTCAAATGCCTGCAATAATCTCGCGACGCACTCCGTGAATTCCTCACAAGCCTTTTCAACCCGACGCACATTATAAACTTCGCTTGAAAAAACCTTGCAACAGGAAAATCTGTTCTACGATTCCTGTCTCTAATAACTTCAGACTTGATTTGCCACAAACATATAATTAATACATACATACATATATAGTATTTCAGACAGTCTCGCGACTGGAGTCCAGACGGTTTAAGCTCATGCAGACGAGGGAAGCGTAGCTAAGCTTCTTGCTGAGAAAGAACAGTACTGTAGTCAAAAACCTTTTACCGATCAAGATGATACGTTTCTCTCCCTTGGTGGCACATTTCATCCTTCTCAGAAATTCCGCGAACAGATCCTCGTTCGACACGTCCTCCAAATTCGCCATTGCTGCTGCTCCTGCTGGATTTTGTTTCTCGATCGCCCTCTCGAATCTTTGCACCACGCTGGACCCGTTCTCCGCCTCCGCCTTCTCCTCAGCAGTCACGAATTCTCTCTCTCTCTCTCTCTCTCTCTCTTCTCTCCTCTTTCTTGCCTTCTGCGCAAACGCACAATCCAAGGGACATCGAACTCTCGTCTTTACCACAGCCTCTCTTTCTTTAAGGAACCACAACAGTACGTACCCACGATATTCGACACGTGAACGGTCCAGATTACATCAACGTTTACATGGCTTTGAGGTTCACACAGAACTAAGGTTCGAAGTTTACAACAGGTTTTAAAAAAAAATTAAATTAAATTATTTACTTTATAATAATTTAATCGAAAATTTTGGGGAATTCTTTCCAGAAATTTAGCAAAATTAGTCGAATTTACACTTAGAAAAAAAACATTTATCCCTAATCTTTGGGTAAGGAAATCAACAAATTTTGTTGAAAAAATCATTGGTTTGCACCCTTTTTAATTCTATTTTTATTAAAGAATAGAGCAAATCTAAAATAAAAAAGTAGGAATAATTAATTAATTAATTAATTAAATTAGAACCAAGTTTACTTTAGTAATAAAACCAGGTCATGGCAACATGCCAAAAGGAATGTGGACATTTAAATTTCAAAGGTACAAAATGAATGGGAAACTTTTTTTTCTTTTTTTTTCTTTTCCCAGTGGATTTGTTTTTAAGATATGCTTTGTAAAATCTGTAGTTCAATACTGTACTCCAAGAACGGATTCGGCAATAATTAAATTATTTTCAAACTTTTCAACTTTTTGAATACTTAATAAACCAAAGTGCCGAAAATCAGTAAAATTCATAGTCGTTGGATTCTGGGTTTAAACCTAGTTTAATGGATTCAAGTACTTAACATAAAACTCAACTAGTGTGAACCCACCCTGTGCATAATGCACTGGTGTGTTATTTCAACAATGTTTGGTTAATGTTTTTGGTTTTTTAAAAAAACTTTTCTTTTCAAACAACTGTCCGTGGCCATTGTTCGTCCGGAGTCACTGTCACAGACATACCAAGTGAATTAATATATATGACTAGGCACAATGAGTTAAAAACAAATCTATTGAAAACAAATACCTCTTCTTAATAATACTATTTCTGTTCAAAATTCAAGAATTCAATGTTAAAACTAAATTTTAAAAATATATCAATTAGATGTTTGCTGAATCCATTCAAGAACTATGATTGTCGAGATTGAACTTCTGTTATAGCTTCAACCAATCATACCTTGTTAAGGACAAGCAATAAAATCCTAAACCTATAACCCAAACCTTTTTTAAATAGTCTTCAAACCTTCATTTGAAGACCCTTTTCTTCTTAAAGTCTATCATTAGATACTGAGGGTTGAGTTTCTTTTACATGTTTAAAAAATTGTAGCTTGAGATGAAATTTTTAAATAATGAATTCAATGCCTTCAAGCAAGGTTTCAAATTGAGCAAAATTCCTCCTTTCCCACTATCTCGCCCCTTTTTTTCCCTCTTTTATGTTTCCATATGGTTTCAATTTTATGGATGAAATCTATAATTTTAGGAGGACACAATAGCCAACACCTTTGGGGGGGGGGGGCGGGGGGAGGTGAGGGGGTGCAATTGAATGGATGATTGAATTTTTCAAATCATTTATTCAATATGTTTAAACTATGGTCATCATGGTGTGTTCTTGGCTACTTTAAGTGCATAGACTCAAATTAACAAACTTTGATGGCTTTCACAAATTATTGCATTGACTCAATAGAAGTGCTAACTCTTAGTTTGCAATATTCATAAGTAGCATGAGCTTTAATGTCATCTACAAGCAACCTCATAGTTGATGTGCACTTTTGAAGAAAGGACGATCCTCTCTTGGTTGGAACATCTCTTTTATGAATGAAAAATAAATCATGTGCACAAACTAAATCCAATATATTGAGAAACCAACCTCTTCTCATTTTAAACCATTGTATAAATCACTTTTCATTCTAAGTAGGTGAGCCACTAAAATAATCTTTGAAAAACTTTTAATACCCAACTTCTTTGTCTTTTTGAACATTGGTAGATCATCCAAACATTAGACACCACATTGCTTGGGTGTTTCTAACCCCTTAGCTTCACCCACTTGATTTGTGATGACCCCCAACATAATCTCCTTAAAATCACCATCCTCAACTCCTATCTAAATTTGTGCAAGCAACTATGCTTTCTGAGCTTTCATCAAAATGTGAAGCTTTAAGAGTTATCTATGCTCAAAGCTCTCCATGTGTGAACCTTTTTATGCACAAAGATTTTTTCTTTTTGGTCAAACTTAGTGCACAATATTTCTTTTTCTCTATGTGTGATCCTTTCTCTTTCAAATGATTGCAATTTTTCCTCAAAATGCATCATCCTCTCTTTGTTACAAAGCTCTTTATGTGTATATTGAAAAATATGAAAGAAGCATCTTGTGTGATTCATTACACATAGTTGTAAAATGTTTTATACATCATAGTTAAAAGCTCAAGATCGAAATATTTATACAATTATAAAGGTAGATACCAAAGGACACTTCCTTTGGTATCTTTGGAGTCTATAGTAATTGTCTACAATTAGGAATATTAGTGAATTGTACTAGTGATATATTTTTATTTCAAGGAAGACTTTTGGTTAATATATCAACTATCATATTTGTGGTAAGAACATAAGCTAATAAAATTTGTTTAACTAAAATTTAATCACATGTGAAATGATATTGAATGGCAATATGTTTGCTTCTTGAATGAATAAGGTTTGCAATGAAGGTAATTACACTTTGATTATTGGAATAAATAGTGGTCAATGCAATTTGAAGAAACCATAATTCATATAATAACTTGTGGATCTAAATAGCTTTAGCAAATTATTTTAAATAAAACCATGTATTCAAATTATGTATTGGATAAAGCAACTAAGGTTTTTTTTTTGTTAACTCAAGTCACAACGCCACCTATTAACATAAAGCAATAACTTTGAAGTGGATCATCATGTATCTTTATCACCCACCCAATCCACATCAAAAAATTCATATAAAATATTGCCATTGTTTTGATGTTGGCATTTAATTCCCATGTTCAAAGTGCTTTTAATGTATCACATTGTGCATTTTAATGTTTGCTAGTGAGTGAATCTTGGATGGATAAAAATTGAGCTAAAAAATTAATTATACGCATCCCTTCACCTTACACTTGATTGAAGAGGTGCATTGCATAGATAAACACCAAGGATGGTAACAATGACCACATGAAGCCACACATATATCATTGCAATGAAAATTTTCATTATAGATAAGGCAATCTTGAACATGAATGACGTACATTATTTTTTTCAAAATTTACAAGTCTAGACATAGGAATTGGACATGTGAAAGGAACACAACCTGACTTCAATTGAAACTAGTATTTAGTAATCAAAGTTTTCAATTTCTCAAGGACAATTTGGTTTTCAAGGTGTTTAATATATGTGCTCTCACAAGAAATTAGGGTTTGTTCATGAGATTGGCAATTTGACTCTATAGACATTAACTTTGATTCTACTTGCATTCAATTCCTTTCTTCAAAATGAAGTTTTTGTAAACTCAAAACCCTAGAAGCTTACTCATGTTCTATTTTACTATCAATTGATTAAATAAGCACATTGGTCATATGTACAAACAAAATTTTTAAAGGACTTTTGCATACCCAATTGGGCAACATCAAGATCATCCCTAACCTTTTCAAAGTCCACCCTAGCTTGGGCATGGACAGCTCATCGATCATTGAGCATCAACTTGGCTCATTGATGCTCAAGCTCCTTATGTTCCTTCTCCATCACATGCTTTTCCAAATGTTGCTTCATAACAAAAAAATTATGTTACTTCTTGATACATAGGTCATGCACAACTTTAATAATGCCTTTAGGAATCACTAGTCATTGCGTAGTTGGCAAAAGTATAGATTTCATGGATGTAACAACTTTTTTCGACACTAAACCTTCATGCTTCAATTTTGAAGTCTACATGATGCGTTGGCTATGTGGTGCCAAGCTTGAAGGAGCCCAAGGGATTGATTTCAAGAAACTTCAAGTGTTAGGAATAGCAAGTGTGCCATTACTCCATCTTGGTAGGGGGGTTGAATGAAAAAAATAGGTTGACCTAAGCTTGTAACTAAAGAGTTCCTTGACACAACTGAACCTGGAGTTGAAGGAGGCACAAAATGAACACAAAGATGACTCAGACTTAATGTTTGTGGGTGTTTGCATGTTACGGTGTAAAATTATTTTTTGAAAATAGTGAGTGCTAAAAGTATTCAAGTTGCAAAGTTTTGTACATTGTTGGCCCCTTTGGCCAAAATTATTTAAGTCTGTGGATAATGATCCAATGGTACTGAGTTGTCCATACTATTTTTATATTTAGATTTAAATTCAAAACAAGGGGACACATGAAAGCCCACCAAACTAGTAATGGGGCTTGTATTCATTTTCAAATAATTAATTATTGGCAAAATGGGCTGATGATGATAATGGTAATCGTAGGACATTTCTTAAATTGGTTTCTTGCTAAAAATAGTAAGACAAGTGTTGAAATGTTATTGGTTCAATTACATTTTCACATCACGCTAATTATAGGTAATCACTCATCTATGTGATGGTTTGGTTGTGTAGGTTTTGTGTAGGCCTATCATGTAGGGGTTGTCTCTCTCTCGTTTCATCGCCACCCCATAAGTTGTTTGATTTCCTGTGGTTTGAGTTTTTGGGTTGCTACACGTTATTGAAATGAAGTGTTTTAAATTTTTTTTTGCACTATTTGAGTTTTTTTAGTTGCTACAGTGATCAAACATTTTGTGTCATTTTTTATTTTTTGCAAATTGTGGTTGGTTTAGTTGTGAAGGCAAGATTTTGGGATCATGAAGTCAACAAGTTTTGAAAGTAGTGAAGTAGGGTATGAGAGCAAAGACACATTTGACACAAGAGTGTTCGGACTCCATCACCAAATCAAAAGACCTTGTTGTAAAGATAGAAGTTCAAATGGAAAGGCTTAAGAAACCCCCACTGCAGAGGGACTTTGCATACTTCATGAAAATCAGGCTAAACGGTTCACATATAAACCTTCATAGATTGAAGGTTAGTTGTGACATGCCTATGGAAAAACTTGTTGAGACCTTTTACAAGGTTATTCCACGATCAAGGTTTCGATCCATAGAATGTTGAAATCCTAACATCAAGGTGAAGGTGGAAAAGATTTGGCTTCTATGTTATGGGAAGGCAAAGATGCATTATTCAAAATTGATTACAAATTAATTTGCATTGGGCATTGTTGCAAAAAAGTTCAAAAAAGTAGTAAGTTAGGTTGCATTCACTAAAGAAACCAACACGAATCAACACTCAAAATACTTTAAGCGAATGAATAACATGGAGGCTTGAAGGAAGGACTTGATGAAAGTTGGCAAAGACATTCATCTAAAATGAGAATTATAAGTTAAGGAAGATCTTGAGGCCAATGACACAAAGCCTGAAATTCCCACAAACTTGTGTGTACCTGAACAACAACAAGTTTCAAAATAGTGGATTTTGAAGTTACAAGGTGAAGTGGCTTAGTTGTTGCAGCTTGCTTCTATGGAGCTGGAAGTTTCAAGAAGCAATTTTGAATGAACACAAAAGGAGAAACAGAAGTTGGTTGACCAATTGTGAATTGTCAGAATGTTAATGGAATCCATCTAGGCTTTTTTGATGGAGGAGAAGGAGAAGACAAAGGTCTTAGAGGTTGAGGATCGACAACATGAATTGATTCTTTGTTTTGATTTTGCTATTGAAAGTGTTTATGATTTGGAGCAACTAAATGATTTGGCCGAGCTAGTAGAGGTATCATCACCTAAACTAATTAATGAAGAGCTTAAGTTGAAATTAAATGCATTGATAACTCAAAGAATTAAAAAAAATGCTCTTAAACATAACTATCAAGCATGAAACATAATACAAAAAATTTGGGGTTGAATTGGACCTTAAGGTGAAAGCATGGTAAAGTATACTAATTGGTGATCCCTACCAACAAGTAAAAGTAGACTTGGAATCTTTTGCATTTTAGTCATGCCATAAATTTTGGGGTGTACTTATCATATTAAATAAACCATATATGATCATTCTTGACATATATTATTACTTTGACTACTTTATTTATTTATTAAAAGTTTATTACTCTAGTTGATATTGCACATTTTCTAAATCAAACAATTCAAATGATGTGCTGCTAATGTTTGAGCCATTATGCACCTTGGTACACATTTTTTGGAATTTGAATTTTTGGATTATGACAATGTGAAGCCCTTCAAAAGTAAGTTTTCCATAAACTCATATTTGGCATCCAAAACATGTTTTTTGATATGACACTAAAGTGCATTGCATGTGCTTGGTCCATTAAATCATGCCCCAAACCCTTTCAAAATGCAACATATGAGTGAAATTTCCAAATTAATTTTTTTTTGACCTACTTTCAATCTACTTTCTCACAATAGGCCAAACTAGCAAATTTTGCAAAGTAGGTTTTTAAAAAAGGTTTATACAACTTTTGAAACTTTCAAAAACTTCAACATATCACATTTGATGCCCTCATGTTGTTCAAAAGGACAATCTCCTAAGGCATCACCTATTTTCTAATCTACTTGTCACAAATTTGTGTTTTTTTACTCAAGAGGACTACTTTTTTGGTATACTTTAGCATGCTTTCACCCCTTAAGGAAATAGAGCTTAGAGAATTAGAACAAAGAAGGGTGTTTTGTGAGTTGCAATACACTTCTTTGGGGGAGTAGCATGTTGCTTTCATAAAGAAGGGGCAATGGATCAACAATGCACCTTCATCTTTTGTGTAACCCAAATATGAAGTCTAACATTAGGCTTAATTTCTTAAAGATTACGCCATGTGTTGTTTGTTTGTGTGGATTCCCACCCAACGTGATATCATAGTTCCTTCATGTGTCTATATCACCTATGGTGTGCTTTGATACACTTCAAGCAAAATAGCAAGTGTGTAGATATTCATTGTAGGACAGATATGTCCCTTAAGTGGTACAAAAGCTTTAGTTTCAAAGAATTCAATAAGGAGTTGCTAGAGAAAAAAATATTTGAAGGTTGTGAGGAAACTTAGTTACAACATCTCAATTTGCATAAGCAAACTGCATTGGCAAATTATCCTAATGTCGATAAATTTTATATTTTTCTTACATTCCCTTGTGATTGTCATTTTTTGTTGCTACTACTACATTTGTTCCATCAGTTGAATATTGCACTCTTATGTGGAGGTCTATTGAAGTTGTTTCTTTTGTTGTGGTTATTTGCTTCATAAGTTTTGGAAGTGGATACATTTGCTACTGTGTTTTCCATTTCATGCATTTGTTACATAGGTAGATACCCTTGGATACACTCTATTACATTAACAATAGAATACAAAATTTTGAACTTAATGTAATTTGCATATTGTCTGCACTCATGGTTCCTTTTATAGTTGGTCTTTGTTATCCAATATATCTTGTGTTTATAAACAACAACCTATACAAGTTCAAGTTTTGGATTGATTACATTAATGATGTATAGTGTATGAGTTTATACACCATCAACTTTACCCTCTATGTATCTATTAAACAAATCTATCATTACGTGTACCATGTTTTTTCATAGAGACTAGTATCAAAGTCTATTGTTCATACTTGCAAGTGTTATTCTTAATGTTTTTTCAGCAAGTAGTCACTTCTAAGTTCTAACACACTATTTGTTTTTCTTTATTTTGTATTTGCAATTGTTCATACTAAACTAACACATTTTGTATGGTTCTTATGTTTTTGTGCAATTGTTCATACTTCTAGCAAATTTTCAGTTATTTTTTATGTAGTTTTTCCATTTTTTTCATATTTTTAACACATTTTATTTTGTTATTTATGTAGTTTTTGCATTTGTTTGTATTTTTAATAAAATTTATGTTATTATTTATGTTGCTTTTGTAGATGTTCATGTATTTTTCTTTGTTGTACTATAATGTACATTTTATATTATTGCCATACTATGCACATTTGATGTAGGGGTTGTTTGCATATTTGATGTACTATACATATTTTATGTATAGTACATGTAGACATTGTTGTTTTATGAGTTGAACAATGTTGTATATGATTGTGCAAGGTCTTTTATGAAGACATTTATGGAGCCAAATTTTGTTTACATTAGGACCTTTAGTGTGGGTGAAACAAGCTAAACTAAAGAGTCATTTCAAGAGAAAAAGGTAGGTTCATGCATGTTTAACCTTTCTCCTAAAATGAAACAATATTAACAAGGTGTGGTTAGGAAACACTTTGTTAGTAAGAAGTTGCTGAAGGACAATGATGGGCATGAAGAGTGTGTAGGTTTGGCAAGGGTTGCATTGGGTCAAAATGTTTTGGTTTCAAATGAAAAGATTGATAGTCTTGGTCAAGAATTGAGTGGATCACAAGATATGTTTCATGAAAATTTAGAAGAAGGCCATGAAGATCCTTTAGCTGTTTTAATCCATGATATGAATGTTATTAAAAGGACGCTAAAAATAAAATACAGTGCTGAGACCTATAATTCAACTGGAGGCACCTCATAGTTAGGGTCGATTGTCATTGGAGGTCTTATTATCAAAGATGGTGCTCTAACAATCGAGGAGATGGTGTTTCTTACATTAGCCTTCTTGACCAAGGCCTTGCTTTTTTTATCTTCACTTAGTCCGTGCATCAAAATTTGTAATGCCTTTGGTTCATTATCACGTAATATGCAACATACATGTGTATTATATGTCTGCAGAAATTGAGGTGGTGATTTGTGTTAGCTTATTAAACATGGAAAATATTTTTTGATTTTGAATGAATGAATTCGGTTTTTTTTGTGGGAACTAAAAGTTGAAACATGGATCACATCCTACTTAAGGAACTTGTAGGTACTAGCTAAAACAAGTCCAAGTTTTTGTGAGATTCATTGACATGTCCAAGTCTTTATTTAAAACAATTCCAATTTTTTGTGGGATTCATTGACATGTCTAAGTCTTTATCTAAAACAACTCCAATTTTTTGTGGGATTCATTGACAAAGTAAAAGTGAATGAGCTATGATATGTATAAATTGCTAGGACATAAATTTTGGGTTCCATTTCAATCTTCACTTATTGATGTGTTAAATATATCTATTTTGATCTATGTGCAACCATAAGATATTGAAGGGTAGTTACAATATTTGTATTTTTGAACTACCCTTGGAAAGTTTCAACCTTGTTTTTATTGTTGATGATGAGGATATAACTCCTTTCTAGGAACAAAATGTGTGTTGATTATAGTTGTTAGATTATGAAGTAAAATGATGTTATATATGTACTATTGTAAACATGTGAAATGTTGGTTTACCATGGAAAAGACATTGAAGTTAGGTGGGCTCCATGTTTATTGCATTAGGTATTTCAACAAATTTAGTGCCATTCCTTAGTTTGTGTTTGACCATTTTGATTGTTGAAAGATTTAGCTTAACATAGAGAAAATTAGGTCTTTAAACTACCATCAAATTGTAGGTATTTTAGTTATCAAGATTTTTGACAATGTTGTCTTGGAACTTGACCTATTAGTCTGCCAAAGCATATTAAACGCTCTTCAAAATACAAATACTTTTATCCAAATGCATAGTGAAGTTTGATGGAATTAATAATAAAATTTCATAAAGAAAGAGCTTGTTTGATCAATTCTACTCACTTAACATACAATACTAGTTAGTCAACAAAATACGAACTATATGGTCTAAAAGGCACATATAGATTTGTGTTGTTGAAGCATGGTATTCTAGATTAATGCATCAGGTTTTGAGATGGATTAGCACAATGAGATTACTGTAGCCCAAGGGCAACCAATACCACCTTTTGAACATTGGACCTTTATCACAAACATCTATATATACACTTCTTGTAAGAGCATGTCTTTCATTTCTCTCTTTCTACCTACCTTTATGCAACATCTTTCAATTTTTATTTTAACATTTGGATGTAGTATTCAAGATTTTGGAACCCACATTTCTTAGGGATAGCCATCATAGGATTTCTTTGAAAATTTGGATTAACACTATTGGACATTCTAGCACACATAGACTTGCATGAGTTAAGATCAATTTTTTTTTTTTTCATTGGATGGACATAATTTATCTTTTTTGACAACTTTGGGTTTTATGATTATGTATAGGTGTGTTCAAAGGAACAGATTTGAACAAACTCAAAGTAGGCCCAAGAGATCATGCATTTGATGTGCTTGAGGTTCAAATTAGGCATTTTGAGGCTTGAGGATTAAATCAAGCATTTAGGTTTAAATCAGATTGTTTGGAACAATGATTTTTTAATAGAATATGTACATTTTGTCTTCATTGTAACTTGCAGTTTACAATGCCTTGAAGGATGTTATTGCAATTATCAAGTATTCCAAACTCAATGTTAATGTTTGTCTTTTAAGCAATGGTGATGGGTTTGATGGCTAAGCAATCAAAACTATCAACTTATTTGATATTATTCTAGATCTAGACTGAAGTAAAATTAGGCACACCCCTACATCTTGCATTTGTGGTGCATAGTTAGAGCATAACATTTTGGGATAGTTTGATATGGGTGCTCATCAATCTGAATATTATTCATAATATGGGAGGATTATCTTTAGCTCGGCCATTATTGGTGGCATGTGAAATGTGGATTTGTAGTTGAAAAACTTGCATTAGTAATTGAAATCAACCAATATTGATTAGATAAAATTGTGCCATATTTGTAAGAGCTTGTAGCTGACATTGGAACAACACGAGTGAAGCAGTTGTAGCTGACTTAGGCCTTAAGAAACCATCTTTGGAACTTACAACTAAGATGAATGCCTATGTGAAAGTTAGAACAACTCTCATTGACCATATTTTTTCTTGTTAGGTTATTAAAGTAGTGTAGGTTTATAATAGACATAGGCTACTAAAGGATAACAATGGTAAATACACATGATGGCCAATGACCTCCATTTTCTAATATACCTCCCATTGTATCTTTTGCAAGACATTAGCATGTATGTTGATTCCCAAGTGCGGGTTCAGTTAGCTACAAGTTACCACAGGTTTAACTTTTTTTATGAAGTGTAAAATATTAGGTTAATACAAGAATATGAATTAACAATTGACAATTGTCCTTTTGATCACTTTGTCCAACAATGTATGATAATTCTTTTCCACAATAGTCTTGCAATGGTCTTGGGTATTTCATATGGGTGTTGCACTTAATTATGACCTTTGGAATACCAAATGTTTGAAATACTTCCATGCTAACTTGTTTATTTTGTTTATATATATATATATATATTATAATAATGCAAATTCACAATTGCAAGTGCAGTTTTGTGCATAATATGTTTTGTAATAAAATAACAAAGTGTAAATTGATTGCCATTTGCTTGAAATTTTGTGAAATTATTATGTGATCTCCAAATACCAAAAATGTTCATTTGCAAAACATGTTGGGCCCAAATGTTAATGTGAAGACTATGATGGACTTGCAATGAAGGACTTAAAACAACATATATTTTGAAATATGGGTTGAAACTATGTTGCATATTATAGGTGAAAATTTGTGTGAATTTGGGGATTAAAATCCTCATTAATTCAAACTACCTAAGCATTTGTAACACATGATTTTTTTCATGGTTATTAACATTAAACATGGATAGAAAACAAGAAATTATACCACAAATAAAGACTTTAGCCTCATGCATGTACTGTGATAGCTTTTATAGGTGGTGATCCTCCTCATTAAGATCTAATCTTAATCAAAATGTCTATCCATGGTAGAATCAACGTCAACACTCAACACTTATAGGATATAATTGGTATATATCCTATTGTTAAAATTACAAAAGGACCAAAATTCGATAGACAAGCTGATTAGCAACAATTGCAAATGCACAAAATAAAATCAAACCACACATTAAAATGTAATAGAAATCTCTACAACAAATTATCAAATCATTTGGAATTTTTCACTGGTGTTCTGGCCTTTGACTTTTTCTTTGCCCTGGTATCTTTGGCAGTTGTAGTCTTTGACTTCAATTTATTGCTTTTTGTCTTTGGGGTCTTGATGACTTAATAAATTTTTTTGCTACTTCTAGCTTTCCTAGCTGTATTGGATGGAGATACTGTTACATTCCTACTACACATAAAGGTTCTCAAGTGGGTAGGCTTAGTTTTTATGAAATCTTGCCTTTCTTTTTCACAACCTTCATATTTTTTTTGGGTTGTTTTGCTTTTGGCAAAGGTGATTAAACAACATTACCATTTGATCTAGACTTTTCACTAACACCATTTTCAACTTCCTCATTCCCATTATCATCCTCTTCATCCTTTTCCTCTTGTTCATCCTTTTTGTCCTCCTCTTCATGGTCATGCTCCTCCTCTTCCTTTTCATCTTCTATAGATATGGCATCTTGGTCACTATCATCACCTTCCACATTAATATGGGACTAGTTTTTGGGTGAAGGTACACTAGGGGTTCCAAAATCCATTTCATGTGCATCCATTAGAGTTTTTGGATTTAGAGTGTTGCTAGAGTCTTTCTTTTCCAAAATTGCTGTGTTGGATGAAGCTTTCTTCTTCTTAGGTGACTTTATTTGAGAGGAATTTTCCTATTTTGGCACCAACAAATTAGATGTAGATTTGCCTTTAGACCCACTTTTGCCTCCTCCTAATTCTGAAATAGCGCCTCCACATTCCTAGGAGATGTTTTTTTTACCTTCAAGCCCATCACATGGTATTTGTTCCTTCGTCAATACCCTCATTATCAAATTATTGCCATATGTTGTAACTCATTGCTGGGCAAGGCATTAGGTGGATCAAGTTGTAGTTTTTGTTGACTTCAACTTGCATTCTTATACACAATTTTGGAAATAAGTGTTTTGTTTGGCCTATGGACCACCTCCATGGTGTTTGGTGTTACTACTTGTGTTCCACATTTGGTGGCTCCAAAGTTAGAGTCCTCAATCCAAGAATGTTGGGAGACATGACCTTTGTGTTGTGCAATCCCATCCATTGGAGTATTCACATTAGGTGAAGTAAAATAAAAGGCAGAAGCACTCAAATGCAAGTTTTTTAGCTCATTTGTCCTTTTATTAAAATAGTTAGCTTCTATTACCCACACTAGAAAAAAAGGCCAATATGTGACCAACATATTTATAGTTACTTGCGACTATTTGGTTTTTACAACTAAATTTTTGCCTTCTGCAATTAGTGTGACATCATGCTAACATCAATCGAATCACCTACAACTAGCTTGCAACTAATTTGCAATTAAATTAGTTTACACCTATATATGGGTTGGATTTATCATCTAAGAGTAACCATCTAAAGTCCCATTAGTTGCAAGTGAAGTGGTGATTAGTCACAATCAACATATGTCTATATACATCAGTTATAATAATAATTTGATTTACAATTAAACTTAATATTCATAATATTTTATTGTAATTAAAGTCATTCATATGATTATAGTAATTATAGTAATTTAATTACATTAAATTATTTATAATTTCAAATAAACTAAATATATTCCAACATAGATTATTATATTAAATATTTTTATATTTTTAATAAAAATAAAATAAAATAATTAAGATATAATCATCATAATTATTTTACTTATACATTAATTATAGTATACACATAATTCATAATTCAACTTAATTATTCATAATTTTAATTTTTAATATTGCCATTACAATTAAATGAATTAATCAATTTTTTATAATTGTAAGACTTACATTATAGTACATTAGAATATTTAATTATGTACTAACAATATATAATTGTTATTACGTCGTAAAATTATAAAATAATTATATTGCAAATTTAAAATATTTAAAATAAATTATTTTACTTATTATTTATATTACTTATGTAAAATGAATAAATAATATTACAAAATTAATTCCCACATAAATTAAAATGATAGTTCCCAATCATAAAAAAAACTATTGTACTTACAACACTTATTTTTTAATAATAATAAAAAAATTGTGTCCTAATTGAGAAATTATGTCCTATAGTTACGATTTTTATTTCAAAATTCTATAATAATCTTCAAATAATGAGCAAAGTTGCTATAATTACTGTGTTTAAAAACAAAGATATGCCAAAATAATTGTATGTATTACTCATTAACAGTAAATGTTTTATATTAAAAAAAATAAAAAATATTAATAATTACTTTATAGTGGCATAAAATCATTGTAATTACTTAATTTATTTGTAAGTAAAAATTATAATAATTGAATAATTAATTTATAATTAAAAATTATTATTATAATTTATAAGTTAAGTTGTTATTTAAGTTTTTAAAATAATCATAATTTAATTAAATTATTAATGCTATGACCATAATTACATGGATTTTAATGTAATAAATTAAAATATTTATTTCTTGTAACTATTTGTTCATAATATATCATTTTTATAAATAATTATAAATAAATAAAAATAAAAATATTTATTAATTATAAGTTACACTAAACAATTATTGTTACAACATAAATTTTTAAATTTTTAAATTTATATTATTACAGTAAAATAAATCAATTATAGTAAATAATGTTACATTACTTTAAAAGCATTGTAGTCATTTTAGACAAGGATTATTTATAGTAATTCCATAATTATTTTGTGATTGAACATAATTATTCATAATATGTATTTTATAACTTTAAATCTGAATTAAAATGTTGGAAAATTTATAATGTACTTAAAAATAATTATTGTAATGATTATGAGTGTAAGAATTATTATATAGGGTGTTTTTATAAAAAATATTTTGTAATTATTTATGTATGATAAATAAAGTTATAATAATATTACAGTAATTAAGAAATATTAATATATGTTGAGCATATTATTGTATTTATAGTTATTACTTACCATGAAAAAAACATTTATTTGACTGATAATTTTTTTGAAAATGATAAATGTAATTATATAGCAGCTACATTAATTTTATTTAATTTATTTAAAAAATAATAATTTGTGTAGGAATTTATTTTCTAATAGCAATTATTAGTTCATTATTTTTAGTTTGAATATAAATATTTTAAGTGTATAATTTATATGTTAAATATATGTTAAATATAATCATTATTAATTAAATGATTATTTAATTATCTAGTGAACCATGTACTTGAATTGTTTAAAAATCTAAAAACTAAAAAAAAAAGGTATGAAGAAAGTTTCGAAGTTGCAACTTCTATTCCTAATTTGAACACTATATAAACAAGGGGCGTGTTCATCCAATTTCACATTAATAAATGTGTGCGCATGGGATGAACCATTCAAAAGGTTTAACCGAAAACAAAAAGAAAAATTATGCATAATTTTAAACTACTTGCCTCCCCAACTTATTTATCTACCTAGTTAAATAGGTGCCTAGTTTGACCTATTTACCTAACTACCTAGGTATTTAGCTTAGGAAGGTAGGACCTACCTACTTACCTTTTTATTTAAGTAGGTAGGTAGGTATTTAGCTTGAGTTTGTAAGCACCTACTTGTGCACCTACCTAAGTACCTACCAACTTAATATTAGTATTTTGTATTAAATTCATTTGTAAATGCCACATGGCATATTTATATTGGGCCACATGTCATAATATAAATCATCCAAGTATGTGAATTGAATGTCCCGAATTATTTCAAAATAATAATAATAATAATTTTAAATAATTAAATATTGGGACACATGGCAACACATCATTTGCCCTCAATAATGACCAAAATAGTTGCATCTTAGTCACATATGACAATACATGTACAATGGAGTCAAAAGATGAACTTGTATTTGTTGATTTTTTTGTTCATCCAATACCTTTTATCATTTGCGAGTAATATCACATGCAATTTGTCCAAGGCGATTAAAGGGATTTGAGTCGAAATGTTGCTTGCAACTACAATTTAATTGTAAAAACTAGTAAAAAATATGTGTTTTTCTTCTAGTGCCACTTCAAAGCTTTATTCATAACATTTGTCAAAGGTTTTAAGTCTTTAACATCTGTCACATACCTATGAAAATTTAAAATTTGCTCAAAATCAAGTCAGCAAATGCATGTGCATGGCAATGAATTAGTCACTATTCATTTAGACACTTGAAATATGAAAACAAATATGATGGGCATAACCACATTGATGCATCTCCATTGACAAAAATTGTGTCCCTAAAGGGGTGTATCATAGAAAGCATCTATAATTTCATGAAAAATATATGGACCCGATGCTTCAAACTTTGTGTAATAGGGATGTAAGGTAGAACGAGTCAACAAGTACATGAATAATGTATGGACCTAACATGTCCCATTCCATTCCATGATTTCAAAGTGTCAAAATCTATAGTTCATGAAATCAGAGATCAACAGATTCCATTATCACAAACTCCATTTCATGAATTCAGAGCTCCATAGATTCCATTTCCATAGACTCTATTTCAAAGAATTCTAGAACTCCACAGATCCCATTCCACACTCCATTACCACATATTCCATTACATGAATTCAAAGTGCCGCAAAGTCTCCAATTTACAAATTCGAAGTGCCATAGATTCTCCACCAACTCATAAACTTAGAACAATATAAACTCAAGCATTAGAAAGAGTTTTACAAAACAGTAACCTTTATTACAAAAAGGCCAAACTCATTACAGTTGCAAGAATGCAAATACTAAATTGTAATTTCATCTTGTTCATAAAAATCTACAAGAGAAGTTTAACTTGAAGATTAAGATTTCACATACTACTCCCATAGCCTTAGGAGCATTCACCTTCAAGGGGTTGTTTACTATACCACAAAGTTCAACATACGGATGCCACCTCCTTTAGAAAAGATTCAACTTGAGAATAGTCATGGTCGCGATCCATGCATGACTCATATTCTTAACCATAATGCCGTGAGCAAAACAACTTCCAAGAAAATAGAGAATCTCAAAAGAGAAATCAGTCTTGATGCTGCAACAAGCAAAGTTTTTCATACTAGGGTTTCAAAACCAAGAATGTTTTTTCTGGCCAGGGATTTAAACTAGCAAAAGATTATACATATGACAAGATTGGAATTGGGGTCAAACATGATTAAACTAGAAATTGTTGTAGTCAATTTAGTTATTTAGCTTAAGATATTAAACAATTTAAGAATTATACCACTGTAGAAATGCATGACTAATATAACACCAAGATAATTACATGGACTTGACATTATTCTTAGTTCAATGCATTAACCAAGCTATTTTGAAATGAGGAGGTATTTGACATGTATGAGCAAATCAATTTCACATTACCATATACACATACACATAAATTAATTGAATTAGAGACACTAGTAGAAAATGGCCACTTTACAACTAGTCCCTACAACTAATTTTTAATTACAAATGACATTTGCAACTAAAATCCTAATAGTCGTGTTGGATAAGTCACATTGACATTAGTTGCAAATGACAACAAATTTTGGATGAAAGAAAAAGTCAATGAAATACGCCTTCATCCTTTGATTGGTCATATATGTATTTTAAAAAAAAATTAGGATGCAACTTTTTCAGTGAACAATGGGAATAAATTATGTGTTGCCACATGTCCCAACTTTTGATAATTAAAAATGTTTTATTGTTATTATAAAAAATCTAAGATGTTTAACTTTTATGTTTGAATGGTTTAGATTGTGAAACGTGGTGCAATAGAATTTGCCATGTGGCATATTAATTGAATTTGTCCAAAATAAATTTAAATCAATATTTAGGTAAGTAGGTTGAACTAGGTACCTACCTACGCCTCTAGGCTAAACACCTATTTAGATAGGACCTATTTACCTACCTAGGCCAAATATTTACTTACTTAGGTAGGTAGGTAAGTAGGCAGGTTAAAAAATAGGTAGGTAAGTTAGAAAAGTAGGTAGTTAGGTGTAAATACATGAATATTTTTATTTTATTTTGGGTTAAGTCATTATTATTGGCTCATCCCATATGCCCATGTTTTGAATATGAAATTGTAAAACAAAACACCTTGTTTATATACTTTTCGAGATGAGAATGAAAGCCAAAACATATGGGATCAACTTTTTAGTTGCAAGTCATTTGTGACTAAA
>Ga0116229_10001806_pt1 | contig 34158 bp, 34 predicted proteins | sample S1TSphgellanicum_3_FD_87313 | JGI IMG/M metagenome (GOLD analysis project Ga0116229, IMG submission 87313) | Host-associated microbial communities from peat moss isolated from Minnesota, USA - S1T2_Fc - Sphagnum magellanicum MG | ecosystem: Host-associated > Plants > Peat moss > Unclassified...
AAGTATCATCTTAAGGCAAAAGAAGAATTATATATGGAAACTCAAATATTTCACCATGCAAAAATATTATCTTTGAAAAAAACTAGTGTGGTCTGGGCCGTTGGCCCCAGTGTTAGCACGGCCTCAACTGATTTTTCCTTCGAAAACCTGGATTTTTTGGGAATTTATTTGAATTTCCAGCGGCTGCAGAAATCACTTAAAAATCAATATCTCCCACCTTCTGAATCCAAATCTTACCAAATATAATTTCATTAAATCCTGCTCATCTAGATCTTTCCAACAACACCAAAGGCACATTCCAATTCCTCAGAAATTTTTAGTTATGATATAATTTAATTTTCATTGAAAAAAATCATTCAATATTCAAAAACTTTTGCACTGCAAGTCCAAATGTCATGGAATCAAGCCCATGCACCCCTCCTTGTTGAGAGCTTTCGAAAGCAACTAAGAACACGATCTGAAGGATCCCAGTTCAGTTGATCTCATAAGTACAAACAAAACAAAACAAACAAACTACCTTCCTTCATAGATAGATCCTCTAAAAGAAAAATCCCTCAAGATATTAGAACTCTATAACTAATCTCAAGTTTCAACACAAGCCAAAATATCATCTTTCAAAACTCCTCATCTAAAAATAGACCTACTACCTAGGTGCCAAAATCCATTAAGCTACTATACTCTATAATGAATCCAAACACAATATCCTTGCCTAACAAGGCAAGGCCAACAAAGAGAATGGGAGAAAAACCTGAAAAAAACACCCTAGACTTCAAAATGTCTTCCCAACAACAATGACTCACCTCCAAATGGAAGTGGCCTGAACTCTCTGAAGGGCCACCAACACCCTCTACATTAATTTCATATGAAAAGTTAGTTAGTGTGCAAAAACTAAATTTTATAAAGCTTCCTGAAGTTTTGTTCTATATAACATTATTTTTTGTTATTGTTGAGGAATGCATGAAGTTAGTTCCCATGTGTTCCCTATGTTGTTCCCAATACATTAACTTTTTTTTGGAGGAAAATACAAAATAGCTTCACTTTTTATCCCATAGGTACATGTATTCCTAGTAGTTCATTTTTTTAATAGAGGTTGTACCACCAAGTACGGCTACTTACCAAGTACCTTACGTTTCCACATTTTGAGATGCCACCAAAAAATTATTAATATTCGAATTCACTTTGAAGGAGCATTTTATGGCATGGAATTTGGCCTTCTTCATGTTCCCAAGAATCTATGCGTAAGGTCTTTGTTTTGTTGGGATGTGATCATGTTGTAACTTGTAACCTTCCCAAAAGGGGGGTTGGCTCTTTTGCTTTTGGTATAGGCGATAAGCCCTTGACAAGGCAATGTGCATGTTTGTGGTTTAGCAATTTTTGAACCAAAGCAACAAGAGTTATTGAATTTACAATGATTTTGGTATCTAGTGATGAATTAAAATTTTCTTAAATGGCTTTTGCACAATTGGATCTTATGGTCTAGAAGAACAACTCTTAGCTCACTTCAATGAGAATAGTATTGGTATGGGTGATATTACAAAATGTTTAATAGACTTGATCAATGGCAAGAAACCCACATGACCCATAAAACCCAAAGTACTTTTACATGCGAGAGTATAAACACCCCAAAAAAAAAAAAAAAAGTCACAATTGTATAGAAGCTGTCAAGCCAACAATGTTAAGTTGGTGCACTACATTTTTGCAATTTCTTTTGCTTCCAAAGTCAATGAAGAAATGGTTATTAGAAAAGGCAAATCTAGATCATTAACCCATAAAACATATGAAGATGTGAAAACTCCTTCAAATACGATTTTCAAGGAGTATCAATAAATAGTTCACAAAATAGAACACTCTAAAACCATAACAAATTTATTACCAACAACCCTAAACAAACCCTAAACCTATATTCTAAAACATAACAAACATATTGCCAACAATCCTAAACAAACCCTAAACCTAAACAACCTTAAACAAAAATGGGCAAGAATGATGAAGATAGTTCTTAACTAAGTGTTGTTAGCTTACATTCTAAACACAAATATAAAGAGGAATTCCAAATGGAAATAATCTTGTGTTCAATGGAAATTTAGTTATAGATGCAGAGATAATATTTGTACACAGATATGGGGCTAAGGAAACCCTAAAATGGTTGTTTCGCCAAATAAGAGAGAGAAAAAGTCTCGACTTGTGTTTTGATCATAAATCATTTGGGCCTTAGTGAAGATGGAGCTTGAATTGGGGACCCAGGTGGGTGGAGGTAATTTTTTCAGGGTGGGGTGGGTATTTGATTCTATAAATGAGCATCAGTTGCCAGTAGAGAGGTTTTCAACCTGGTTATTTCAGGAAGTTTGAAGAACCGCAAGTTCTCATGAAAGAACTGGTAAAGACCTAGAGTTTATAATAGAGTTATCCCTAAAGTAACCATGTCTTCACCTTGTCTTTGGGCCTCCTTTCACCCTCCTATCCCCTCTTTCAGTGGTATCCGCAAAGTAAAGAGACATTTGATTAAACCTCAGTATGGAATGCTCAGGGTTTTGGTGCTGTGTTTTCCTTACTTTACTGACAACTCTAACAACTCTAACAACTGTCATTTGATTTTTAAAAATTACTTTAGAACTGTGGTTATACATAACAGAGAACCGGTTCTTTGATTTTTTTGAGAGCCACAGATATGGATCCAAAACCAGAGGTTTCTATGTCATTTGATTTTTGTCAATTTTTTTTTGAAAGAGCCATGATGTTATACATAAAGAAATCAGGTTCCTTCGGTTTTTTTTTTCCCCACATCCGCGGTCAAGGATCCAAATGATAACTATTGGGGTTCTCCTCCGATTTCTGAAAACTGCCCAGTGTAGGATAATCACCTACCTGCCCAAAAGTCCCAATGTTTTGGTTATTTCAGGGACCAAAAAAACCGACGGTTCTCGTTAAAGAACACGAGTTTATGGTAGGTTAAAAGGGTGATTATTTGATATTTTACAATTTTTATTTTCTAAGAGTCCCGGACATATATTCCTATGTAAGTAAGAAACTAGGGTGGTTCTTTTATTATTATTATTATTATTATTATTTGTTTGAGAGCCGTGGCCCTGTATCCCAAGAGCTGTCATGATAACCCTCGGGTCTATTTTTCGACTTTTGATAACCGCCCAGCACTGGGATGTTACATTGAGCCGTCACCCAGGGTATCGGAGCTGATAATTGCGATTATTGAGAAATCAAATACCCGGATATTTGCTTACATTCGGTTCTCTCATTCGTTCCAAAGAGAAATCAAATGACCGCCTCCAAACCTGCCGGTTCTTTAACGAAATCCCCTGGTGGTTCCAAAGTTTGAGGTCTTTGAAACACCTGGTTCTTCGATGCGCAAAATTATTGTTTTCTCAAATACATGGAACTCGCAGTTTCTTCGATGCTGGAATCTCTTCCCCCTCTACCCTGTTTTCCAAAATACCCGGAACCGGAGGTTATTAAAATCACAGCACCGCCTCCACCCTGGACATTACCTACCTACAACTCACTGGACACTACCTACCTACTTATCTACCTACCGACCTACCCTCCAACCTGGACACTACCTACCTGCCCACCAACCCCATCGAAGTTTGAGTTCGATTTGTTTTGTTGTTTGCTTCTTGTCGTTTCCGAGCGAACATTGTCTGCGCGACAACCGAACTCCAAAGGAGACGTTTGTCGTTGCTATCATGCCCCTCGCTCTCGCCCTCCACCCCCCCCCTTCTCCCCTCTCTCTCTTTCTCTTTCTCTCTGTGTGCGCCATTGCAGAACATGTCTGGTTGGCACAACAATAATAAACAGAAAATACCCACCCAATCCCCAGGACGTAATTTCTTTCGCTCCACACACACACACACACACACCACTTCCCCTCTTTCTTTTCTGCACTTGTTGCCGTCGTTGCTGGTTCGTTTTTTCCCCTTCCAGAAAGAGTAAGAGCATTGTTATTGTTGTTGTTGGGTCTTGGCTTTTTTCTTTTCTTTTTTTTCCCCCCTTTTTTTCCCTTCCAGAATGAGTGAGAGCTTTGTGTAGGTCTAACGTCATTTGAAAACCGATCTCGAACTCGGTGTTTCTGTTTTTGTTGTTGTGTTTTGGGTTTTTAGGTGGTTTTGTGTGGGCTTTGTTGGGCTCCCTGTATGTATGTACCTATGATGTTGTTGAGGAGGAAGAGTAGGGAGAAGTTGTTGTTGAGCTCCATTGCGCGGACTCATCTCTCGTTGAGTCATTGGGAATCGTTTGTATACGACGAAGATGTTTCTCCTCGACAGTTTTGTGATTTCTGCTGCTGTTTTTAGTAGCCGGGATTTGCGGGTGTGAGCGCGCGCCATTCTCTCACTCAATCGAGAAGCTTCTTCTGATGACAGCAGAGCCTTTCTTGGGTGCTGCTGCAACTTCCTTGACACCCATTTCCAGCTGACACCAACAATTCCAGAAAAAACAATTGAGGAGGAAGGGAACAAAATCAGGGACTCGATCAACCGAGAAGAAACAAAGAAACTGTTTTGTGTTTGTCGAAGATCGTAGCTTACAGATCGGTGCAAAGAAAAGAAGGAAAACTTTAGAGCACAAGTCTCAGGAGAAGACCCAGAGCGAGGCCCGGTTTGTTTCTTGAGGGTGGTGTGGCGATGGGCAGCTTGGGAGCCTCAATGCCAGGCTCTCCATTACCATTACCGCGTCGCAGGGGCAATACCAGGTCCCCACGAGCGTTCACATTTGGAGGTGAGCAGAAGAAAGAAAGATAGAAAGAAAAACTCCCTCCTCCGCTTGCTTCAGACACACGCAGACCCTACAACAAACGCGTGTGTGCGCGATTGATTCTTGCAAACTTCTTTCTTATGTGTAATTTTCTCTTCCAAACTTTTTTTGCTGTGATTTCTCTTCCAGACTTTTTGTGTGATTTTTGTGTGGTTTTGTGATTATGTTTGCAGGTACCGATTGCTCAAGTATACACCCGCAGTTTCTAAGTGTATTGAAGGTGATAATAGCAGTCTCTCTGACTGCAATATGTCTGGTGGTTCTACAACAAGCACCTTCAGATTCCAGACCTAATGATGCAGTAAGAAGTAGAAATAATCTCTCTCTCTCTCTCTCTCTCTCTCTCTCTGTGCCCATCCCCTCAAAACCCACTTCCCTTCTCATGAAATTGCTCCCTTCCTGCAACCCACTTGATGAACAACTCTTGTATCAATCTGACAATCAAAGCATTGTAGCTTCCTTGATTTCATTATGTTCTCAAATGCAAAAAAAACATTCACAGAATTCTAAAAAGAAAAACTGTGGCAATTTCTTCTTCTTCTTCTTCTTCAATTTCCACAGAAATTTTCAAAACATGAAGATGGCGTTATCCATGTTCTTGTTACGGGTGGTGCCGGCTACATTGGATCACATGCTGCGTTGCGCTTGCTTGAAGAAGGCCACCGTGTTACCATAGTGGTATGTACTACTACTACTGAAACCCCCTTTCTTTCTTTTCTTTTGTTGATATACATACAACAGTACCCAATTCCATGTTGATAATCTGAGAACGGTTTGGTTCTTTCCTTGCATAGTTTGTATCATGAAAGTATCCTTTCCTCAGTTTGTCTCTTTAACAGAACAAGAGTGTATACATACCGCATGTGGTGCATGTAAATTGGTGTTTTCTTGCTGCTTTTTCTTCTGCTGCTGCAGTGGCTGCTTCCACTCCAAGGTTGGTTTATATCTGTGGTAATGTGGTCAACTGGAATGGCAAGGATTGGTTGTGAAAATTTGGTACTTAATGGTTTCTGAGTGAGTTGTGCAGGATAACTTGTCACGGGGCAATATTGGAGCTATTGAGAAGTTGCAACACTTGTTTCCAGAGCCGGGTCGACTGCAATTCATATATGCAGATCTTGGTGACAGCAAACATGTATCCTCTTTCTTTTTTCTCATTTGACATTAGATGCACTAGATGGTAGAGTTACGGTGAAAGCAAGGAAAAGTATTTGATTTCAGTTTTTTGTGGGATTTTTTTGTTGCAAATTTATTAATCAAAGACTCCCAATGTCTGCATGGCAACACTTGCATTTTGTATCTACTTTATCTTCTTTCACTCCCTATGTGCTTTTGTGCAATGATATTAGGAGAGCTCAATGTCTGTGTGCACTCCCTTTTCTTTGGGCACCAAAGAGTGTTTCTTCTTGACAAAATCATTTACAGGTCAATGAGATTTTTGCCAAGAATGCCGTAGATGCTGTTATGCACTTTGCAGCTGTGGCATATGTGAGTGAAAGTATGGCAGAACCTTTACGGTGAGTTCTCACCTTCTTCCTTTGTGTGACATGGAGGTTATTATCTCTTCATTCAGAGTGCCTCTGCCTAGAGGTATACAGTTGGTGCCTTATGGGGTACATCGTAGGAAAATTACTTACACCTTGAAAGTAGGCATTTCATTGCAGGTGCTTGAATGTAATGCCGTACACAAAGCACTCACTTACATGAAAAGCCCAAATGACACTGTTGCAAAAGCCCCTTGTTTGCCTACTGCAACATATTTTTTCCTACACCCTAAAATTAACCCTAGAAATTTAACATGGTGGGTAGTTGTTCTTCTGCTTCTTGCTGCTGTAGGTATTATCACAACATTACATTCAATACTTTGACGCTTTTGGAGGCAATGAAAGTTCACAAAGTCAAAACATTGATCTACTCCAGCACTTGTGCAACGTATGGAGAACCTAAAGAGATGCCAATCACAGAGGATACACCCCAGGTAAAATCTCTTCTTCTTTGCAGTAGGTACATAGCATTTGAAATCAAGTAAATGTCTTGGAGATTTGATAATAAAACTTCCATACCATTTGATTGCTGGAGCTAAATCATTTGGTGATATCTCTGGAGATGTTTAGGCAGAGATAGATGCACGACGTCTACAAACCCTAATCAACAGATTAGGTCTCTTGCTCAGATGAAGGAAAATTGTGGGTCAATCTGTGATCTCTGGGGTCATGTTTCTTCTGCTCTTATGAATTGTGGGTTATGTGCATTTTAGGTGCCAATTAACCCTTATGGAAAAGCAAAGAAAATGGCAGAAGACTTGATCAAGGATTATGCACGAACTACAGATTTTTCAGTCATGATCTTGCGGTTAGTTCTATGCACAATCTGGTTTTGAAAAAAAATCTGATTTTTTTCATAGTGTATTTTCATAGATTGGACATAACAACACCAGGTTGGTTGCCTGTTATTGTACATGAAGACTTGAGCAAAAAGGGTACACCACAGGGGTTTGACTTCAAAATTCTTGCAACTCTAAAATTGAACTTTGGCAACCAAATGGGTGTTTTTTGCCCACGCAGATACTTCAATGTAATTGGATCAGATCCAAAGGGAAGACTAGGAGAAGCACCCAGACCAGAGCTACGCAAGCATGCACGAATCTCTGGAGCTTGCTTTGATGCTGCCACAGGGATCATTCCTGGGCTAGAGGTAAAATTGAGGGTGTGTTGTTCTTGATGGTGTTTTGATCATGCAAGAAATTTAGTCCTTACAACTTTGCTGCATTACCTATCATGTCAAGAGAAAAGAGATGGCAAGACGTGTCAGGGTTATGAAGCTTGTAGTTGATGCTTTCTTCCCATTTATTGGAAGATTTTTTTCAGCATAAAGCTCAGATGGTGGCTTTGTGTGTGTGGCAGGTGCGTGGGACTGATTACAACACAAGTGATGGCACATGTATACGTGACTACATCCATGTCAGTGACCTTGTGGATGCGCATGTGAAGGCCATGCTCAGCGCTACGCCTCAGCAAGTAGGAATCTACAATGTTGGCACAGGCAGAGGTGCGCACCATAACCCTCTTTGTCTTCTCTCTTGGTGTCACCAATATCCATAGCTTTTGCTGGTAGCTACTTATTGTATTGGGTGCAATTTTTCCGGTGCTTCTCTGGATGTTTGAGGAGCTATGTGTAGGGGAAGGACCAAGAAACAGAGCTGTTGTGGGAATGAGGGCCCTGCATGAGGCTGGAGCCAAGTTTTCGGTCCTTAGCTGGTGTAAATAATTGATAGAATTTTTCACTTATGAACAGATGGCTGCAATTCATTTGAGAGGAGAGAAGGCACCTTAAGCATAGGTTCCTTGAAAAATGAGGAACCTTGTGCACAAGTTGCCATCCTCTATTGAGGCAGAAATTTTACTTAGGAGAAGGCAACCCTCCACATACACTAGAAAAATTCTATGGGTTCTTTACATGTTTTTGTTCAACAATGGCTCTTTCTAAGGCCTTATGGGTTGTGTGTATCATCATCCTCCCAATTGTGCAACAGGGAGTTCAGTCAAGGAATTTGTAGAAGCATGCAAAGCAGCAACAGGTGTGAACATCAATGTGAGATATCTTGACCGGAGGCCTGGTGATTATGCTCAAGTCTACAGTGATCCTTCCAAGATTCAGAGAGAGCTCAAGTGGGATGCTAAATACACCAACTTGAGAGAAAGTTTGGAGATTGCCTGGAAATGGCACACTCTTCACCGAAATGGGTACAACAGTACTGCTTCTGCCTAATTTTGTGTTTGTAACTCTTAACCCTAACCCTAACCCTAATCGTAATCCTCAAACTTTAAAATATTTGTCTCAGATCTTCCAGGAATTTGGATCTGTTTCCCAAACCAAAGAAAACTTCGAGAACCCAATGACTCCATTTAACACAACAGACTCCATTTACATGAACAAATTTATGTATATAAGGAATGCTAGAGATTAGCACAGAATTAGTTCAATTTTTTCATTGAATTGCTTTGCAATCTTTTGTGAATGCAAAGTAAAAAGGGCATTAGAGTAGTATGGTTAGAAAATGGATTATAGGACTGGTGAGAGAAAAATGCTCCGTGTTCTTTATATTGATTTCAATTGCTCTGCATAGTAACTAGCAGAGATGGGTTGGTGCAATAAGCAACTTAGAGCTGTCATACAGGTTAAATTTTTCCAACCCAATTTCATAGAAGGAAATAAAACCAAGTCAATTTCTAAGAATTCCTATAGCTTGGTCCAGTAGAGATGGTGAGGGGATGAAGATGCTTTCTCCTTCATTAATTTTCTTGGAGATTTTTTCCTTGTGATCCAAAAGCTTCATTTCTGTTGATCAAAAAACATATTCCACCTTGGGATTCAATAAAAGGCTGTGTATCACTTCAAAGACAACATTATTTTTGTGAATTTTTCCTGCAAATTTTGATTTTGGGTCCAAAACTGATGTTCTCAACTCATTTTAACTCCTGTGTCAATTATCTATTTATTGAGGAAGGTTGTGTATTTGTTTTGTTTGTCAATCACTTTGTTATCTCCCAAACCATTGCCCTCTTGATATCACTGGAAAGCCCTTCATGAGTAGATGTTGAGACCTACAATGCAAGAGTTATTGAGTATTGAACAATTTTGTCAAAGAAAATTCTATAAAATCAAAACTAAATTTTTAAAGGAAATTAGGGCAAGCTTTGGTGCTATTGGCAATCCCTTGATGAGTGGATTTCTTGAAGGGAATTTTGTAACTTTTAGACTTTAGGTGTGGGAGATAGAATTTTGACTAATTTAATTTGTTATTGTAAACAGTTTTTCACAAGTGGGGTCTATTGTCAAGATCCTTTTCACACTTGAGGTTGTAACATAGTCTTGTTCACACTTGGGCCAATGGCACATGTCACACTAGTCTATCCATTGAGGAAGGTAGGTTGTTTGTTTGGTTTGATTAAACCCTACCAAACTTTATAAAATGAAAGCACCCAAGAAAGGGAGAGAAAAAGAAACAAAATGCAAGGACCAAAGTCGAGGTACATGAAAGAGCCCAAAAGAGGCGAGCCACACATAGGAAAAGGAACCACTAAGTATCTATCGAAACTTCCACTAGTCGCATGAAGCATATCAACTAAAGAAAGGGTGGGTAAACCTAATAAAACTCCAAGCCTAGAAAAACCTTCCCTTGCAGTAATAGCATGCCTCAAAATGGAGGTGACCTACGTTCTCTGTAAAACCATTGACAATCTTTGTCTATAAAAAGAACGCAAACCTGATGAAGGAGAGCGTCTGGTGCCCTTTCTTATCCACGCCATGTTAGGACATCAACGAAGAAAGTTGTCAAACTACTAATGAAGACACCCAAAAACCTTTATGGCAAGAAGAAAAAACATGTTCAATGGGTAATGCTCGTAATAAAGGCCTTCTTTCACCTGAGCCACTACTGCAACAACCACCCCACGAAAAAGAGCCACTTGTGATACCAAATTTGTTTGAGTGGGGTTGGCAATGATGACATCAGTCAATATGCAAATGTCATCCACTAATAAAACAATGTTGATTCGTTGAAGAAAAGATTAAAGAAAAGGTAGTGGAAGAACGTAGGTTTGCTCCCACAAGACATGAAACCCTGCATCTTTCACAATGGATGCAAAAGCATCTTGAACAACATCATGGGATGTAGTCTTTTCCCTGCCATGGGCACACCTTAAGAAGTGGATCCCCAAGGGGTTTAACGGTTCACCACATATGCAATGGGTCAGACTAAGAGTCATGGGGGAGGCTTAACTTAGTTGACAATGTTGAGGAGAAAACATTTGAGGGCAGATAAAAGCATGGGATAACAAGGAAAACAAATAGCCAAGCTCCCACACCAGGCCTTACACAGGACCTCAAATGTGTTTGATGCAAATCAAAAGACATGTCAAAAATGATGTTAAAAAAGGAATGGTCATGCATTCTCTCTGAAATAGTCTCTTAAAGTCGATATGTTCGCTTCTCTGCAACTATTTGAACAAAGGTAAACATGTTACTGCAACTAGGGGAAGAAACTTTCGAAACAATATCAAATGCGCTTGGAAGGGGAGCAAACCCAAATTGTTTACCCTAATAATCACCAATAGGAATGCCCGTGAATCTAACAAAAATCTAAAAGCATTGATTAGTGCAACTAATGCTTAACTCCCAAATACGCCACTGGTGTAATAGTTTCTATAAAAATGAGGCCTCTTCCACCATTAAAAATGGAGAGTGAAACTTGCTGACTCATTAAAGGGGCCTTTTAAAACTCAAATGAATTCGAACCTAAAAACCTTTCAAAACCCTATATGAGGGTCAATCGAAGGATACAAGTTAACACCAAAAGCTTAAGAAAGGCAATAACACACAAAACAAATAGGAAGGTTTTTGTGCAAAACATCGAAATAAGATCCCAAAAACAGCCTAAACATCCCCCCAACCCCAAAAGCACACTTGCATGGTGAATGTCTTCATCTAAAACATCCTGCCAAAAAAAATGACATAGAACCAAAGGTGACGCACCCCCACATTTTTTGAAATATTCAAATGTGAATCCAAAAGTGAAAACAATAGAAGGAGTTGGGTACACTTTTTTGCTCACAACATTTCGGGGGTAAGAGGGGCATGTTGAAGCTCCGGGATGGGGACTAGAAAGAATGACGAGTGGGTCAACTATTCACATGAATTTACACAAACCAAACAACAAGTTGGTTAATGTGTAATTTGAGCACTTTTGGTGCACGGACGAATCAGAAACATACACAAATTCATAAGACTCACCACAACCCAAACTTGGGGGAAGCAACCACCTTCCCCCTTATAGTATTCTTTGTGATTAGACACGAGGGTTGCACTCAAATGTCATATTTCTTAGGACTCCCAAGTTGAGAATCCTAGAATTCTTGAAATTGGGACTTCTAGAACTTTGGAGGCCCATAATTTCTTGTGTAGACCTCCAATTGAGGTGAGGTTTAAAGCAAAGTTGTAGCCCTCATCAAAAAAATTCCAACAATATGTGACATGTCACCTAAATGCATGTAATTCAAGGCGACTCTTGACTTTTTGTGGTCAAATGTCAAGTAAAATAAATAAGTATGTTTTAATTAAATAAGGTATGGTGAATGGGTAAATATGTAGTAAGGTAAATAAATTAGTATAGGTAGGTATGTAGGTAGGTAAGGAGGTTGTTAAGGTGACTAAATTGACTTATAGATAAATAGGGTTGAAAATTTTAATGTAACTAAATAGGTAGGCAGGTAGGTTAGTTGGTTAATTATTAAGGTAGGTATGTAAGTAAAGTAAATAAATATGTTTTAAGTAAGTAGGGTGAGGTGAGTGGGTAGGTAAGTAGGTAGGGTAAGTAAATAAATATATGTGGGTAGGTATGTAGGTAGGTATGTAGGTAGGTAGGGAAGTTGTTAAAGTAACTAAATAGGTATAGGTAGGTAGATGGGTAAGGAGGTTATTAAGGTAATTAAACATGTAGGTAGGTAGGTAGGTTGATAAGGTAAGTATATTTGACCTATTTAACAAGCTTAAAACTAGGCCTTTAAGCAATTACATACCTTGTTAAGATTAACTTGGCAACCTAGCTTAAATTATTAAATTAAGTAAATAGTGAATACAACAAAGTTTTATTAATAAACTATAAATTATGTTAGATAGGTTATTTAAGCTTAATTAATAAACTAGTATGCTAGTTATATAAGTTAGTTAATTATGTATGTTAACTATGTAAGTAGCCTTGACCTAGGCCTACCTAATTAATGTCAAATCAATATGTTCAATTTGACTAAAGCACGGTCATTTTCACAGACCTTTTTCTTTTGTTTGTTCCTCTTTACTAGATGACTAATTGACACCTAGTAAAAACTGTCACTTTAGTCAAATGTACTAGTAAAAAATAACACATGTCTTTCATGTTTTAGCCCACTAGTCAAGATGGACATCACTTCTAGTCAAAACAAACACTTTGGTCAAGTTGGACCTTTTAAAAGGTCATGATTTATATTAGTGAGGTGGCCACCATAATACACAAATAGTTTCAACATAAATGAAATTATTTCCTATTTTGCTGAAATTTTAAAATATTATTTATTACATGTGTCAAAATTTTAATAATTATTAAATTATAAAGTACTTTGATTATTGAGTTTGAATTTTGGACATGTCAACCCTTGAATTTAATAATGTGATAGTCTAAACACATTTAAATTATCCCACAAAGATAACAAATTTGTGTTTATTATTTTTTATAAACATTATATCATCCATAAAATCACCATGTCTTCACCTTGTCTTTGGGCCTCCTTTCACCCCCTAACCCCTCTTTTAATGGTATCCACAAAGTAAGGAAATTTTATTAAATATTAGTATGAAATGCTAAAATTCAGTGCGAAATGCTAAATCTTAGCATTTAATGCACAAGGTTTGAGAGGAATTATAGTGGTTGTAGAAGTAAGAGTAGTGAAAATCTATGTAATAGTAGTGGAAACATTCAAGGAAAAAGAAAGACATGGTGAAATTCAACAAACTATTAATTTTGATAGTTTTTTGAGTTTCACCCCCCATTGAATGCTAATGTATCTTTTTGTAAATTTTTTTTGAATTTCACCCTATGTATGACCAAACTTGAGGTACTAACCTTATCTTTTTTTGATTTTATGGATATTTTTATTATTTGTTGAAATTTTCAAAATTACAAAACAAACTGCCAAAGTTAAGATTTGAAATTTAATTAATTATTCAATAATTTGTTATCAAATTTGTTTAGGTATTATAGTACCAAGTAAATAAATGGTTTGTAGTTTATATCAATTTTGGCTAGATATACCTATGAGTGTTGATTATCAACATGCATAGTACTTTAATTATGAACAATGCATAACCTAATTTTCCCCATCTCCAATATTTTGAGGTATAGGGGTCCAACCATGCTATTATGCACCACACATGCCCCTTTAGACCACTACTTTATTCTTTAAATATTTTAGAATTTTTTTAATATGTTTTTCAAAAAAACATTAATTTTTCAAAAAAAAATTCTTGATATTATTACGTTAAGGTGTATATTTAGAAATATACCAAAATATGTCATTAAAAAATACTTTCAAATTGTGCTTTTAGTGTCAAAATTGTTTTTAAAATTACTTTTATGCAGTTTTTAAACAATGGTTACAAGAAGTTAAAAGTCCATATACATATTTTTCATTCATTATATTGATTCCAATTTTTTATGGTATGTACATAATGTATTCACAATAACATTTTATTAAAAAATATTTATTATTATTATTATTATTATTACAATCCAAAGTTCAAAAAATTAAACAATGGTTACGATTGTTTTTGGTACATGTTAGTATGATTGCACCCATAAGTAATTAGCAAATGTAGGTCTAGATGATATCCTTATATTTATACTTACTTGCACATATATGTTTGTTCATTATGCATATTCCGTTTACCATTATTTTATGAGATCCTCGATATATATAACTACATTATACTTATTTATATTGTGTTTAAAGGTCCAATTATGCATATGTATATGCATATGCTTGTTTAAGGTTTCCAAGGTTTTTTTTGTCACATCACAACTATGGTGTCAAAAAGTATTTCATGAATGCATTCAAACACCCAAATGTTGAAGCACTCAAATTCACAAAGGTTTTTCATGTAAAAAGTATGCTTGCATGCCTTTGTTTTCCAATAAATTGTTTGTTGTAAGTAAAATGTCAAACCAACAAGTTCATCAAGTTGAGTAGCAAGTTCATTAACACATCAAGATAATTTGTTCTAATTCGTTGGAATGAATTTCTTTATACAACTCATTGCAGTGAACTTTCCACAATTTGTTGGAATTAACTTTTCACATAGTTCATCGAAATGAACTTTTTTATAACTTGCAGTTTGAAGTTTGGTTACAACTTGTGTGTTGGTTGTAATTGTGACAACTTGATTGTAGTAATTTGGTTGTAACTTTGACTAATTGAGGTTTAAAGATCTTGTAAATCGAAGTTTTGTTGTAGGATGAAGGTTGGTAGCAGCTTACAACTTGGTTGTAGTTTATAGTTTGGTTATAACTTGTAACTTGGTTATAACTTTTAATTTGGTTGTAGCTTGCACTAATTAAGGTTTAAAGATTTTATTGCAAATCAAAGCTTTATTGTGAGTTGAAGCTTGGTTGTAGGAGTAATTTGGCTGCAACAATTTGGTTGTAATTTGGTTGGAATTTACTTGTAGCAATTTGGTTGCAACATGCAATAATTTGGTTGCAACATGTAGCAATTTGGTTATAACTTGTAACTTGCAACAATTTGGTTGTAATTTGGTTGGAATTTACTTGTAGCAATTTGGTTGTAACATGCAATAATTTGGTTGCAACCTATAGCAATTTGGTTATAGCTTGTAACTTGCAACAATTTGGTTGTAGCTTGTAGCTTATAGTAGTTTGGTTGCAATGTAAAACAACAATTTGGTTGGAATGTGTAGCAAACTATAATTTGGTTACAACTTGTATATCAAAACTTGCAACAGTTTGGTTGGAGTGTGTAGTTTTTTGGTTACAACTTGCAACTTGCGGTAGTTTGGTTGCAGCTTATAGCTCGCTTGTAACTTGGATTTTGGTTGTAGCTTGCATGGATTAAGGCTTAAAGATTTTGCAATAATTTGGTTACAACTTGTAGCTTGCTTACAATTTGTATTTTGGTTGTAGCTTGCACTAACTAGGGTTTAAAGATTTTGTTGTAGATCAAAAATTTGTTGCGAGTTGAAGCTTGGCTATAACTTGTAACTTGGTTGCCCCATTTGGTTGCAACTTGCATTGATTATTGGGTTTAAAGGTTTAGCGAGCAACTTAGTTGTAGCAATTTGTAGCTTGGTTGTAGTAGTTTTGTTTTAGCTTACATTAACAAATTTAGTTTACATATCTTGTTGCAATTAGAGTTTTTTTGCAACTCAATAAAAATATGATGTAATGTTGGGAACTAAATTATTTGCATTATGTAGTGTGCACCATGGATATATAAAAATAAATTGTTGTTGAGAGTGTTGGTGGCATTAATGGACTACTTGCATGTGAAGACATGGCCACAAAATAATTTAGATATGGAAAGTGTGCGATTGACACTTGGAAAATGAAATATTGTAGCTTGCAGTTATACAAGTTCAAGTTGCACTTTGGAAACCACACCACTGAAGTTCAATTTAATAGAAATTCTTTGTTGTGAATGATGATTTGCTCATGGATCTTGAAAACATGTAAATGTTGTGATGTATTGTCTATAGATTTTTTTAAAAAAGGTATTATTTCATCCCAAAGTTTTGTTTTGAAGAAAGGCTTGATTAAATATAATCATATTAATGGAATTATTCCCATGAAGATTCATGTTGATATTTTGCATCCCAAGTTGTTTGCATTAAGAAAAACACAACTTTGAGAAAATGCAACAATTGTTAATGCAAATCATATTCGACAGAAAAAGAAGAAAGGATTGGGCCTTCTATTTTTGTAATCACAACTTGTCTTGGGTCCATAAACCCATAAAAAAGAATGATGAGGTACAATAGATGTTTATTAAGGATTTGGTGCTTTACATTTGCAAGGGATATCGGGTGCTTTCCACTACATAAAATATATGGCTAAAAAGGTTAATTTTACACTAATGTCTTCAAGTTTCATTTCCTTCCTGGACTATGCTTGTGGATGATGTGCTTCCTACAATGGTAAAAAGAACTTTAGACTTACATGTACTTCCAAACCTTGCATCTACAACCATTATTTTTACAAGTTTTGATCTTTGGATGTCAAGGGTAGTGTGGACACTTTTGCCCTTGATAGAAAAATTTGAAATGAATCTTGGACCCCTATGCATGTATTTCGGGCTTATTTTGAAGTGAATGAAACAAGTGGGCATAGTATGGCTATTCAACTTGAATCACTACTTTCAAAGTTTAGGTTGGTGCATAATGTGATTGCATATTTGAAAAATGAGAGCATCAATTTGACAACCATGGTATTTGCTTTACATTCCAACATTGATTGTCAACCTTTGAAGTTTTTAAAGGTTTATGAAGGTACTTGTTTCAGGCATGTGATGTTTAAAACATGCCAATATGCTACCAATGATGACAAAATGTTTAAGGGTTTGGTGCAAGTGAATGTGAAGGATGCATAGGCTACTTTACAAAAGACTATTAAATGGTAAAATAAATTTGAGAAAGGGAGACAAGAATGGGAGAAGGCTTGTATTGAATGTGGGATGCCACCTCGAAAGCTTGAGACCCCATTCAAAACCAAATTTGCACCAAAAGTCATCATGTTTGAGGAGATTTTAGAATTCAAACAAACCATCTTCACATGTTATGGAAGACAGAAGATTATCATTTTACAATAAAGAGTTCCAAAAGCCCAAGTGTGGGCCATTGCAAAGACAATCACATCATGCCTAAATCCTATGGTCATAACTTGTGTTATGAATTAGTTTTATGGTCACTGGCTATTGTTTAATGCTTTAACTACTGCCATTACTTTAACTATTAGGCTAGAAACTGAACTATTTGAATTGGTGCAAGTTTCAAATGGGATAGAGGTTTTGGATCAATTTGATTCTAAACAAATCTCTTTCTAAAGAAAGATGTAGGAAGAAGTTGTGAAAATTATTTTAAACCTTTCTGATTTTTTTTTAATGTAGGCTAGGTTCATAACATAATTTCTATTATGTTGGATCCTTAATTCAAATCATTATGAGTTGTGGAAAATTTGGTGGGATGTGGGGATGCAATCTAACTTGTTTCTGAATATGATTTGAAAGTTATAATCCCCCTTATCATGACCTTTTTTGAAACCTTAAACCTTATTGTTGAAACATGCATTTCTTTTGGTCATGGTGATGAGCTTGAAGGTGAAGGTAACATCTTTGGGGTTGGAGCATCTTTTGAAGAGTCCTCTCAAGCACTTGTCACTAGAAAGTTATATTTGTTTAAGAAGTTATCCATGCCTCCTACTACATGTGAAGATCCTTTTATTTAGTGACATAAACATGAAAGGTAGTTTCTTGGCCAAATATATTCTTAGCATCCCAGGGTCACAAATTGAAACAAAAAGAATAAAGTCTTGCTAGAGTATCGATAGCTTTGCAGATATTTCACTTATAAGTGGGAAACTTGGATTTAGGGTCATCATAATTGTTAAAATTGGCCTAATGATCCGTGGGTTAATTTTATGCCAAACAACACCATGAAAGGTTATTTGACAATTAAAAAGTTTTTGGCTGATGACAATTATGAGTTGATTGAAAAAGTAGAGTATTCAAAATATTCGAATGTTGATGGTGATTAGCACATGTAATCAATGGTTTTTCCTTGTTTTTTTTTCCAGCAAAAATGATTTTTTTGGTTGCTCTTTTCATTCCAATGTCATTAACTTTTCCAAGTATTTGCAACAAGTTTTTTCACTAAAAAGCTTGGAAAGAACCTGGCTTGGAGAAAGTCAATTTACATGAGTTGGATAATATGGGATGGCAAGTTATTGGTTTTTATATGGGTTTTTGCATGAGATTATTGCGGTGGGGTTTGGGGTGTTATAGGTAGCTTGCGCTATACTGGGTAGAGTTTTCAAAGTTCTTTTGAGAATTGGGGTTTAATTCCCTTGCAAGTTAATACAATTTACAATTTAAGAATGTGCTTTAGACAAGAGGAAAAAAATGTGATCATAGTATTGATTTTGTACATGCATAACCTTTATATGTATTTGTAGTGAAATTCATATCCACGAAAGGATCTAAATTAAACCTTAATTCTTATCAAATAGATTTTCAATATGCATAACCTTTGTATGTATCCATAGTTTGTTTGAATTTTCTAACTTGTAAATTCATATCTGTTAAAGGATCTAAATTAAACTAAAATCCATATCCGCCTTTACAAATAAACTGCTGAAATTTTTCAACGCATATCCATCTATTTTATTTTTTTATATAAAATGCCTTATTGATATCCTGGAATTAACCCTGAAATGTGGTATCCAACCAACACTGGTTTGTACATAGGTAAGGGCTGCCTTATACTATTTTCCTACTAACAACCCACAAGATAGGTAGGTAGTTAAAAAAAAAGCAACCAAGCTAACCACCATAGTTTAGCTAGATAGGCAATTGAAACCCAACAGAAAACGGTTTCCTGACCTTTTACCATCCATCCTTCATCGTGCGCCAGTGGGTGTTGGTTCACATGGTCTGGCCGTTCGTGTTCACACTAAGCGTTTATTTTGTTCTGCTGATGGTTAGGGTTAGGGTTTGGAGGGTGGAAGCGGATGTTTTTCTGCCGTTGGTTGCGCGGGGTTTTTGTTTGTATGCTTGTGTTTGTGGATTGGATCTTGTGTTTGTATCTTTTGCTAGAGATAGAGATGTTGTAATAGAACGAACTTTTTCTGGTGCTGGGTTGTTTAGGGTAAGAGAAGAGGTAGATATTCAACTGGGGTTTTGGTTGTAGAAATGGGGGACTCTTTGTTGTTCGAGGACATTTTCACAATCGGAGGATTGGATCCGGACGGCAAGAAGTTCGACAAGGTGTCGAGGCTTGTGGCGCACAGCGAGCAGTTCGATATGGACTTACTACTGGACGTCAACATTGATGTCTACCCCATAAAGCACACTGACAAGTTCACCCTGGCATTGGCCTCCACACTCAGTCTGGACGGCACTCCAGACGACGGCACGTTCGACCAGAGCCGACGTAAGTCCCTGGCGGATAAGTACGAGTATGTGATGTATGGGAAAGTGTACAAATACGCCGATGTCGCTAGAGGAGGCGGAGGTTCAGGTGCAGCCAAAGTAGAAGTCTATGTCTCCTTTGGTGGTCTTCTCATGTGTCTCAAGGGAGAGCCCAGCAATCTGAGCAGCTTGCAGCTCGATCAGCGTATTTACTTGCTAATGAGAAAGGTGGGTTAGGAAGTTCAACGCAGCAGAATTTCGGTTCACTTGAGCTTCCAATCAAAAGAGGAAATCTCTTGCACGTCACAAACTCTGACAGAGCAAAGCTCTCAACATCATGTGTCTGGCTGCAGAACAATTTTTGTTCCATCCTTTCCTGCAATAGTGTCCCTGCAGAAGAGGCCATTGTTAGCTGGGTTTCTGAGCTTTCCTTGGGGCAAGACAAGGAATTATCCCTTTGGTTGTTTTGGGTGGGTGGTTGGGTGTTTCTTGCTCCCTCCATTTCTCAGTAAATACTTTTCAGTTTGCCACAAACTTTTGTTCTTTAACTTTTACCCTAAGAACTATGCATATGGTAATGGACATTTTGAACATTTACATGCAATGATATTCTGCCAATCTTCTTGCAGGTGACTTATGCATGAAATCTGTTGCTTAACTTTTAGAATGCAGTATGACAAAAGACTCAGAGACATAATACCATAACTCACAATGATTCTATTCACAAGTCACTACATTTGTTCTTGTGAAAGCAGGCAAGAACACCATTCTGTATTATCTACTGCATTTCTTGGAAGCCTTTTACAATCTAGATCCAAGACCCAAGATGGTTGAAGTCTGACTTGCAGATCGTAAAGTACTTCATCCACTTTCAAGATATGTGGGTCTGCAATTTTTCCCCAGAATATGATGGAAGAATTGATGCTCAGTCAAGCAGCTGGCTTAACATCTTCAATTGCATCCTTCCTGTACTCGGTTAGACCCTAAGACATTCAAGTGAAATTCTGAAGTTCAGTTTTGGGTTTTGGAGATTGCATGGGAAGATGGCTCCTATGGAGGACTTTCTTGATACCGAGATCTCAAATGTTGATGGCCAGGTGATCACATTCTTTGGAGTGTTTGATGGATATTATGGTTCAGGAGCAGCAGTGTATGTAAAGATGGACCTTTTTGATCACTTGATGAAGCATCTTGAATCTGATGGTAACACCATGCCAGCTATAGCTGAGGCCTGCAGGCAGACAAACCAAAATTGGTTGAAAGCAGAACATGATCAGTCCCAGGTTGTCATGTCTGGATCTGGCTAAAAAACTTGAACAGTTGTCTTGTTGGGGGACTGTTTGCTGGTTGCCAAGGTTGGTGATTCTAGGGCTGTATTTGTAGAGGTGGCAATGCTGTGGCTCTGTAAGTTGATCACAAACCAAACTGAGCTTATGAACAGCAATGGATTGAAGATGCAGGAGGTGTTCTCATGTGTGACCACACTTGGATAGTAGATCTTGTCAGCTCAAGTCTGAATGACAATTGGGTAGCACATGTGTGTTGACTATCACCTGCATTTGGTGACAGAATGCTAAAGATGTATGTCGTAGCTGATCCTGAGATTGAGAAAGATACAATGAAGGATGGAGATGATTTTCTAATTTTGGCTTCTGCTGGACTCTGGAGTCTGCTGTCAAACCAGGATGCAATGTCAATTGGTAAAGTCCATTCCAGATGCTACAGCAGCAGGCTCAGAAAGGAAGCCCATCACAGAGGAAGTGCTGACAACATAACTCATGCGAGTGTCTGTTTCAATCACCACGCTTGAATGTTGATGCATCTGTCTGTCTGTGAAAACAGTAGATATGTCACATTGTTAGTGATGGGCAATTCAATATTGGTGTAACGACAAGAGGAAGGGCAGTATACATTCCTCTCAGCTTCTCTACCAAGAGCTCAACAATATCCATGCCACTCATATTTCGAAACATGGTTGAAACACCCCCAGAAATCCTAGTGCATACCTCAGATTCAACCGTACCTCTGCCATTCACATTTCAAAATAGGGTTGCAGATACCCGGTATCACAAGTAAAAATAAAAATAAAAAATCAAGCAGCTCCTCACGTAATCGCCCTGCCCTTTAAACGACATCCATTAGGATGAAATTTTCAACATACTAAATTGGAAACCCCAGGTGAAGCCCAAGTGGACCCCTCAGAAATGTTTCTGTAGTGGACTCCACATAACCCTAAAATGTAATGATACCAAACTTAGGATCATTTCAGGGTGCGTCACAATGTCCCTACTCGCTACACCAAAGGGCAGAACCAATAAAGAATACCAATGGGAGCTCTTACTTCAGGAACATCCCTGTTCTTGGCCCTTACTCGACACTACCATCATGAGAAAGAAACCCAAACAAGAGACTTCAGTTCACCGGATGATGAAAAAGAAACCCACAAAAAGACTTCACACGAGGCGAGCCACTGGCACAAAGGGTCCTTCTATGCTACCTCAGAATTGGGGAGCGGTCCTAAAAGACGTTATGCAACTAGGGTACCTAACTGGACATCGCTTGCAATTAGGGTTTTAGGGTTTTAGAGTTTAGGGTCGCGATCAAGGCATCACGTTCGTGTGAAGAAGCCACTATCACAAGGGGTCCTTCTATGACACCACAGAAGTAGGGACCGGTCTTAAAGACGTTATGCAATTAGAGTACCTAACTGGAAATCGCTTGCAATTAGGGTTTGGGGTTTTAGGGTTTAGGGTTTTAGCTTTTAGGGTTTGGCGATCAAGGCGTCACATTCGGGTGAAGAAGCTCTTCCTGCCTTCTTGAAACGGAAGCTCGGACGGAAACTTTGGAGGGAGGATGGAGAGACGGAGTTAGCGAGGGAGAGAGAGAGAGAGAGAGAGAAACATGGGGGGAGTGGAGACGAGGAACAAATTTTCAGGGAAGAGAAAGAGAGGTGGCAGTGGGGGTGAACAGAAGAAGGTGGCGCGGCGGTGGGACAGCGGTTTGGCGTGGAAGGATGTCACACCCTCGGATTCGGTTTCCCTGCTGCTGGGCAGCGATGAGGGAGGTAAAGGGTTCTCGCAAACCCGCTACACAACTGTGGGGTCTCCAAATGAGCCTTTCCATTGAGTTGAGAATTTCAGAGTTTCATTCGGGGAATGTTTCGATTTCGTAATCCTAGTTCTGTTTTTGCGCCCCACTTTTTTTTGCCACTTCTTTTAAGCAAATGCCACAGAAGCAGTGGATTGGACCTCTGATGCTGTTGTGCTGGCTTTGATGTGTATCTGATGTTGTTGTGGTGGTTCTGATGTGTATCTGCACACAGGGTTCATGTCATTGGAAGAGGTGGACTGCAGTGCTTTTGAAGGCAGTGATGGGAATCTTCTGGTCTCTACTCTGAATGTCAATGATGAACCTTCAGAATTGTTCACCAACAAGAAGAAGAGAAAGAAGAAGGGGATCAAAGCTCCTTCCTCCAACTCTGTCAATGATGAGACATTGGTGGATAACACCCTTACAACTTTCAGAAAGAAGACCTCCTCAAAATCAGCTCTTTCTAGCAAGGGAAGTGATGATAAAGGTTTGCTGGAGGTTGATCCTTCTCCCACTCATCTTGATGATGAGCCAGGCAGACCAAAGAAAGGGAAAATACAGAAAAATCAACATGCAAGTCGACTTGAAGACTGTGTGAAAGGTCCTGTTGTTGGTGTGAAAGGTGACCAAGAGGTTGTGGGAGAAGTTACTCTCGGAGCTTTCGTCAGAGAACCGGAGTCAGTAGTCAATGCTTCCAATGCTTCCAATCCAAAGAAATCCAAGAGAGGTTCTCGTGCCCGGAAACTTCTGAAACTGGAGCAGTCAGGTATTATTGTGCTTGCTGTGATTTCACAATAATATTTCTGTAAGAGCCACTCTGTCTACTTTTAGGAGCTTTTTTCTGATGAAAATTTCATGCTAGTGAATATGACCACTGCCATTGTTGACATCCAGCAAAAGGGAGGGCCTCTGTACTGCGTTCATCATTGCACAAAGGAACTCAGATGGAAAGCTTGAAGGATGATGCACTACAAGAGACTATTGGCACTGATGTGGCAGACATAGAGGCAATTGACATGTCATCATGGGCAGAGCTTAGGATTCATCCCCTTTTGCTGAAGGCTCTATCTGCTCTGGGCTTCAGGGAGCCCACCCCAATTCAGAAGGCCTGCATTCCTGCTGCTGCTCATCAAGGAAAGGTTTGTGCTTTATCTCATCAGCCCGTGTGCACTCTGTCTTCTTTTCTCTCTTGTTTGTGCTACCCTTGAGCTTGGTTTTCCTGAAAAGGGTATTAGGGACTATTTGTGGTTAGGTGCAGTCATCATTTTGACAGCAGTGTTTTTACAAATATAAGATTGTCTTTGAAGCACTATAAGCATTCTTATGGCACAGGTGAAATGTGTGGGTCAACAGCTAACTTAATGGTATCCATCCCAAGCTCCCTCCTGCTCCTTGCCTGCTGTTGTTGTGCAGTAGTCCAAATGGGGTATAGGCTACAGGGAGATAGTATGTGGTAGCCATGCTTTTGTCTCCCTATTTTGTCCCTTCTTCCATCATGACCTGATGAAAGGATGCTCCTTTGTTTTGGTATGCTCAGGATGTGATAGGTGCAGCTGAAACAGGGTCTGGAAAGACTCTTGCCTTCAGCATTCCAATACTGCAGCGGCTTTTGGATGAACAAGACAAGGTATTACGCCAAACTGACTACAGTGGCAAGTCTAGGGAGATCTCAGGGCAGATGAAGAAACACTCTGGGACTGGAAGCCCCCTCCGTGCCCTTATTATTACCCCAACAAGAGAGCTTGCATTACAGGTGCATTCCCATACTTGTTTTTCTATTTTTTTCACCTATTTTCTGAGTCCAATCAACATATTGTTTGGAAATTTCAGACAGTAATTGAACAATCTTTGGAGCTTCCATGAGATAATGGGAACAGGGACTGTGAGTTTGTGAAATTCTGAAAGAATGTCCTGGGCTTTTACCATACATAATTGTGCAATTTGAAGCTGAAGAGAAGTTGGAAGGCTCTGTTCCATTATGCTAGGAGAGATTGTATGCTTTAATCCTGATTGCCACCTTGGCGGGCATGAAAATAAACTTGAGATTTGAAGGGAATTTTGATGTGTGGTCAGTGATGTACCACTTCTTAGACCATTGAGTATTTTGTTCTCATGGGGAAAGTAATAACTGTGAATCCCTGAAGCATGACTTTCTGTTTGGGTTGTGCTGTATTTGACTGGGGAGGATGGGGACAGTGAGACAAGACTGCTTTAAAGACTTTGCTTGGGTGGCTTCATGCAGGTATGTGAGCATGTGAGAGCAGCAGCAAAGTTTACCAGCATAAAAGTAGTGCCCATTGTTGGTGGCATGGCTGCTCAGAAGCAACAGCGATTGCTGAAGCAGCAGCCCCACATAGTGGTGGGCACGCCTGGTCGCTTATGGGAACTCATGAGTGGTGGAGAAAGCCACCTTTTGGAGGTTTGTTTCTCTCAACATGTACTCTTCTCTCTGTTCCCCTTGCCTCTTCTGCCCTTGTAGCTGTTGCCTATTTTAGGGGCAACTGTGTGACTCTTCATGATGATGGATCCTTACTGTCTGTCTGAATCACTGCCCAGCAAATAGGTACCACTGAATCCTGCACACTGTAACATCCTATCTTTCTTCTCTCCTTTCCAAGGTGGCTTGTTGAGCTGTCTTTCAATTGTATCCTTCATTGTTATCCATTACCATATTATCCAGGCAGCTTACTTGGGTATAGCAAATGGACGTATCTAACTTTTTGCAATTGTGCAATTGATGGATTGTTTCAAGGCAACTCTTTTTGATGCTTATGCTGAAACCATGTCCAGTGTAAAAGTGCCTATACCTGTAACAGTGACATCAGCAGAGGCTCATCACAGTAACTTCAACTTATTTGTTTGTGCAGCTGTCATTACTCTCGTTCTTTGTGCTGGATGAGGCAGATCGCATGGTGGAAAAGGGCCACTTTCAGGAGCTTCAATCCATCATAGACATGCTCCCTTCAACAAACCGTAAACTACATAGCCATTCATTAGTGCAGGCTTCTACAGCACCAAATGGGAAATTGCCAAGACACGAATCAGAGTCAGATGACAGGGAAGCACCCACACACAGGGAGGCGGGTGTTGAGGAAATGCCTGTTGATGGTGTTCAATTTGGCAGTGACATCCATGAACCTCAAAATGAATCATTGAAGAAGAAGAGACAGACCCTTGTATTTTCAGCTACCTTGGCACTTCCTCCTGGATTCAAGAAAAAGTTAAAGAGGGGTTTCCTAGGAGATAATGGAGTTTCAAAGAAGAATGAATACTCAGTAGCATCACTTTCAGAGAGAGCTGGGGTGAGCCATCAAGCTGCAATCATTGACCTCACCACCCGAACAGTTGTTGCAAAGAAGCTTGAAGAATCTGTTATTGAGTAAGGATTGATTCCCTTTTGCCATTTTCTGTGCATAGCCCAAGCCATCCTTCAGCTTTAAGTTCGAAGTCATGAAGGCAAAGCACTATGTTCAGATACATTTCAGTTTCAACACTTCTAAAGATTTAGCATTAGAAATGCATAGCATGGTGATGATTGGAATTTATGTGCTTGGGGGATGGCAGATGTCGTGAGGAAGAAAAAGATGCATATTTGTACTATGTGTTGAAGGTGCACGGATGTGGTCGGACACTGGTGTTCTGTACATCCATAGCTGCACTTCGTCGAGTGTCAGCCCTGCTTCGTCTCCTTCAAGTCCCAGTGTGGCCACTGCATGCACAAATGCAACAGAAGCAGAGACTAAGGGTACAGCAAAATGGATTTGTTTAGTCATTGACCAAGGCAAGAAGTGCACAACAAGGGACTAGAAGCTTGGTCTCATATGTCAGAGCTGCCAAATCAGAGGAGAGTGATAAAAGGATGAGGCAATTATTTGGTCTGCAGTAGACAGTGCTGCAAAATGGTTAAGAGTAATACAGAGATACCTGGGGTTTGAACAGCAAGATGTGACAGAGCTTGGTGGGTTTGTGTAGGCAATGGATAGATTCAAATCAAGTGAAGATTGTGTGATGGTTGCAACAGACGTGGCTGCCAGAGGTCTTGATGTGGAAGGCATCCGTACTGTCATCCATTACCAACTGCCACATTCTGCTGAGGTATATTCCATATCACCAGAAACTTTACCTTGGTTGCAATATGTGGTATGATCAATGTCATTTGCATCCACACATGTGGTATACCCCAAGAGATTATGACAATGTTTGTGATGTCAGTGCAGATGTATGTGCACAGAAGTGGGAGAACTGCTCGTGCTGACACAGATGGATGCAGCATTGCGCTAATCTCTCCTGCAGATCGTTCTAAATACTCAACACTGTGTCGGGCTCTTTCAAAGGTGTGAGCAATAAAGCTAAAGCGATAGATGCTTTGGATATTTGTCTTTTATGATGTGTGGTGGTTGGGATAAAAGAGGCCTATCACCATGGATTTGAAGTTTCTGTTTGCATTTGAAGTTAATTGGTATGTGCACATTCTTGAAAGATAAGCCATGCACAAGAACCTTAGGAATCTTTTGAGGAATATTAGAAGAGCTAGTTTCTGAGATACAATGGGCATCTGAATGCCAAATCACAAATGTCACCAAAATGATTTAACACTCATTTCTGCATTTCACCAGGCTGATCATGGAGTCAGCTTCCTTTTCCATGCAGGCGGGGTGCTTATTGTCATATTGTTTGCTGCATGTGCAGGCCAAGGGATTGTCAGCATTCCCAGTTGATGTGACCTACATGCCAGCAGTGCAAAAACGTGTGTCACTGGCTTGTGAGGTTGACAAAGTGCTCCGCAAACACTCTCAGGTCATTACTAGATACCCTGTTGGGTGACTAAATGGTGCATGTTGTCTAGCTGCCTATCATTGGGTGCCTGGACTGTTCCCTTGGTACTTGTTTCAGACATTCTCCAGTCTCCACTCCCAGAGGATCTGTCTGATTTCAGGCTATGTAAGGCACATTGTGGTTCAAGGAACAATGTATTCCTGTGTTCTTGCAAATGTCAAATGAAGTCCTGGGTAAGGAACAGTATCCTGGACATGCAGTTAGATTGTGCAAGAATGGGACTGAAAAACAACACTTGTCTTGTTGCAGTCAAAAGCAGAGCAGTCATGGCTGACTCGTCATGCAGAGGCTTTGGAGATTAAACTACAAAATAGTGATGAAGATGAGATGGGTCCATCATCTTCAAAGAAGAGTGGTCTTGTGGAGGTCCAAAAGTTGCAGCAGGTATCTAAATGTTTTCTAGCTGCCAAACCAGAAGTGGGGGATTTATTCCATTGGTTGTGAGTTGCTAAGGTTCTACATGATCTTGGATCTTCTTCATAGCATGTAATCAAATATGGCCAGTGCCTTGCTATGCCACCACAACAATGTAGTCGATGTATGCTGGATGCATAGCTACTGTAGCACCTGGAGTATATGTGTAAAGTGTATAGGATATCATACTCATGCTAGTGAAATACGGCAATCTGTACTTGCCAAATGTAGTAGAGGAAACCTGTGATTGGCTTTGTTGGGATGGACTGCAAGAAACACTTTGTCTGAAACTGAGCTGTGTCCTATCCCAGTTTTAGACACATGTCCCTAGCTTGTGTTAATTTGAGTTTGTGTGGTGATGTTTGTGTTGTTAGGATCTACACAACCTTTTGAAGCAACCCCTTGAACCCAAGGCCTTCTCTCGGCGCTATATTACTGGGGTACATGTCTGCTTTTTTTCTGCCTTCCCTGCACTTCTCAGATCATATGTAGCTGAAAAATAAAATTGGCTAGGTGCCAGAGTGTTTAAGCTGGTCACTCAATGGGATGTGGTCTGTTATTGTGCAGTCGGGGATATCTCCTTTGCTTGCCAAGCAGCTCAAGGAGTACACTGCTACAAAAGCATCTAAGGTTGGCATGCATCTATCTAATAACAGTGGCAAACAGGGTAGGTTAGTAGTGATTGGGCAGGAGGCAATGGAGCCTTTAGATGCCCTCCGCAAATCTACATCCCATCCAGCATCATTGGAGAATGTGATCAGGTCCAAGAGAAGGAGAGGAAAGTAAAACAAATCAGGTATCTTTCACAAAATTAATCCCCCATATGTTCCCACACAAGTGGAATCAGCCAATTTCAATTGTCACCATCAGTCCCATGTATCTACTCTGCACACATGAGGTTTGATGCAGTTACAACAGTTCCCAGCAGAACTTTGCATGTGCAAAGGTGAAGTGGCAAGCTATTCTACAGAAAATGGTGGCACTGAATCATGATGCTGATTGCCTGTGTTTTCTTAGTTAGCTGTGGAGGTGATGTGTGGTAGAGCAATCAGAAGAGAGACAATTTTGATGTGGTCATGTGTTAGGATATTGATCAGGTTAGCATCTTATGTTTATACCAGAAATGAGGGAGGTGGAAGTAGGTTCGAGCTCAACTTAAAGCCCTGGAGGCATGGCCTAATGGCTCTATTTGTGTAATTGTGTAATGAATTTCATGAAGGACATAAGGACCAATCTATTAGTGACTGAGGGAGGGTATGAAGCAATTTGAGCTTGAACAGCTTGGTGGATGTCATCCAGTCAGTTTGACTGTATGCTGTTTGTATTTCGTGGTAGTGATAATGCTTCTGGCTGAGCACAGATGTTGAAGGCAATAAACAAGAAAGCTGGAATTTTGAGAACAAAGCTTCATTTCTTCCACTTTTCACTCTGTTTCCAATCTGTTTGTGTTTTCTTGTGTACTTGTGTTGAAAGGTGAGTTGCTTATGTAGGGAGAGGCAGAAAGTGTGATGGGGACGGGACCTCTCCAATTGCAGTTGATCCAATTGTGGAATTTGACATGTGAAGGTCAGGAAACAAGTTGACCTACTTCTGGAATAGTCTGACATGTGAAGGCTTATGAATTGTAGTTCTGAGGCAAAGAACAGTGTATGAATTTAAGCTTTGCCTCTTATTGTCATTTTTTGTTCTGCTATTAGTGGAGCAGTTTGTGGTCTTGAAGTCTGAAGTGCACGAGTGGGATGAGATCATGGGAATGATGCAATTGAGTATGATGTTGTGCCTTGGATTCTGGAATTCCATATTCCATATTGAATGCAATTTCAACTTGCTTGTTTTTTGCCTGTAATTTTTTTTGTACCTGTGGGTATGACTTTTATGACAATATGGGCCCCAGAATGAGGTCAATTTTGGGTTACCTATTCAATCCATCAATTCATGGGACTGGATCTGTGTATGGAAACATTGTTCATGCTGCCTTTTCCATGGCCCTTAAGAAAATTCCACACATGTTCATCTGCAATTCAAAAGACATTGAAAGTAAAAGCAGAATTCAAGAAAATTCATTGAGGACAGAACAATCACATTGTAGGAATGTGCACTGGGTATTACTGTGAACGGAACCGTGACTTTATTTTTTGGAACAGAGTTGGAGGAATGTTCACTTACTGTGAACTGAATTGTGAGTTTATTATTTGGGAACTTCATGCAACATCTCCTATTTTAATTGTTGCTGGTCTAAATTTTCCATAATAGGAAGATCCAGTCTGTGATGTTCATTTGGTCCCACATTTTGAGGAAGGTTCACTAGGTATTATTGTGATTTGAACTGTGAGTTCAATTTTTGGGAACTTCATGGAACATATCCTATTTTACTGTTGCTGGTTCAAATTTTGCATGAGGAGCAGAGCTGTTATACAATGAGCTGCTCGCTCAATTTCCCAATCTTAGAACAATATAGAATAAGTCGTTTAATTACTAAACACATAAGCACTCAGAGTAGAACCGCCAACTTAATGGAGCTCCATTGGGCTTGGAGTCCTAAGATGAAGTGTAAAGCTTCTCTGCATGCTCTAGTAACCCTTTTAGAGAGCTCAATTCTGTTAAGGAACCAGGAAGATATGCCCCCCCAAACTAAGGGGGTCCTTACCTTCGAAAAAGTCCAGACCAACCAAGAAACACCCCTAACACAATGGTGATGTACACTCTATCAACACACACCCAAAATCTAACACATGTCCAACATCTAACCCATTACCAAAATGCATGAACCCCAAAACCAACATCTTCTTTTTCTTTTAACATTCACACCATTTCGATGAACAAAATCTAAACTTGTTGGCAGTGTGATTTACAATGATAATGGGGATCTAAGGTTCCACTAAACCTAACTTGTTGAATATAAATCAATGCCATGATGCAATGGGAGTGGATGTTCCATCCCCCTATTCTAAGTCACCATTCTATTCCTATGTACTCTCTTCCTCTCCTCCTTGGCCAGGAGTCTACTCCAAACCCTTGCACCCTCTCTCCTAGTTGTGCTCTTACTTGTGATGCCTAGCTCTTGATGGTGTTATGGCTCCACTTTCTAGTTATATTCGTGTTTTTCATCTTCAAGCATTGTTCGCATTCTTATTGATATGTTGCAAGTACAAGTATATGGTCCTAGTCTTAAGGTGTTCATGTTTCCCCCATGTGTGTTTGCAAGTGTTGGTGTTCTAAATTCAAGTTCAAGTTCAGTGGGCCTTCTTGCATTTGTGTCCTAATATTAAGGTGCTTGCACTCATGTTTGTTACATTTCTTCCCCTAATTGTGTTCCTAGTCCTTAGGTGTTCATTCTTATGTTGGTGATCTTGGTCCTAAGGGTGTTCAAGCATCATGTCTATTATCTTACGGGCCCTATTTGTGTCTTGGTTTGAAGGTGTTCATGCTCATGTTCATTGCCTTTGGTCTTGAAGCGATTCCTAGTTTTTTCTGTTTTGATCCCTTGAGGTGTTTGCACTTATGTTCATTGTCTCCCCCTTATTTTTGTCTTGGTCTTGAGGTGTTCACATTCATCTCCATTGCCTTTCCCCCTATTGATGTTTTTGGTCCTGAGGAGTTCACATTTGTGTTCATTGCCTTCATTATGAGAAAATAGAAGGTTGTGTTGAACATCTAGATACATGGCAAGAGGATTTATATGGACACAATTTCTCATAGTCTTCCTCCCCTTGGTGCTTTTGGGTTTCACATGCTCATGTTTGTATTTCTTGCCTTCCTCCCTTGTTTGGGTTCTTGGTTTTAAAATGTTCATGTCAATTGTTTTCCTTTGATTTCCTAACTTTTATTGTAAGGACAAGGTTCACAACTTTATACTCAACTGGGTGAGCTCATAATCCAACTTGAAAGTTGTAGTGAAACTAATCCCAACTTATCTCTTTAATTGCATTTATTAACTAGTCTAAATTGAATTTTCCCATTGCATGTTGATCAATTAACCTTTGAGCTTGTCACTCAATCATAATTTGGGAATAATGGCTTTCCTAGCCTACTTTTCCTCCCTTTCCTTCTTCCTATTTTCTATCATATCTTTAGTTGCCTCCTTTTTCATTGCCTTTTGATGCAAAGTCTTCAAATATTAGTTTGAAATCACAACATGAAAAGAATAAAAATCAATAAAGTGATATTTAATTATATTAAGCTTTGCCCCCAATAACTTGTAAAGTTGATGCATTATCAACTTGTTGCATAATAAGTTGCCTTGTTTATTGCCCAATTAATAAGCTTTTTAATGAATTATTTAGAAACATTTTCAAAACCTCTCTAATATATATTTAAAAATATTATCTGCAAGATCAATGTTTTTTTTTTTTCAATTTTCTAATGTTGCATCAATTGCAAGCAACCCAAAAAGGATTTACCATTGAATGGTGATAAGTTTTTGGAACTTGGAAAAAAAGGATTTACTATTGAATGGTGATAAGTTTTTGAAACTTGGAAAAAAGTGAACATTGGCTTTAAAAAATGGCCCCCAAACTAAAATCCAAGTTGAAATGTGGTGAAGAGTTTTTGAATTATTTTCAATGAAATTTGGCAAATTTCCCCCAAAGTCTAGGGAATATGCAATCAATTTTTTATATTTTCAATTGTGAAGAAATTAAAAAAAAACACAAAGTTTGTGCAAGAAAGATCCATCCATCAATTGTGTTATAGTTCTTAACATTTAAAAGTGTTTATAAACCAAATAAGGCCTACCTAGGATAGAGACGCTAGATCTTGGACTTTATATACAAAGTTTACAATAATATTAGCCCAAGTATATTGTAGCTAAATTTGTGCCTTGCCCAAGTCACACTCCTTGTGCCTTTGACCCTAATCTTACATTTCCTACACTCTCCCAACTAGCCATGAAGCCAAATTGTTTCCAACATGTGGAAGAAAGATGAATGGAAAAAAGTGACCCAAATGCTTGCTTCCCTTAATGAACTTTGTTTTGTGAGAATAAAAAAGAAATGACATTGATTCTGATTGCCATGAAAACAATGAAAACATCATGAAGAAACACAATAGTTGAAGGCATCAAGCTAAGACAATAGTACCATACCTGAAATTAATATTTCACACAAAACAATTCTCAAAAGGTCTAGTTGAAAAAAAGAGAAAATTTTATTAATATATGTCAAAATTGTTAAAAATTTGAACTCTCACACCTTGTAAAGAATTTTTTTTTAATCTCCCAACCATTGAGTTACTATGACGAATACACAACAAAAAATTTTATATTGCATAATTATTCCTCAATTGTTGAAAATTTGAAAAAATAAATTTGAAACAATCTAACCTCATTTTTTAAAATAAATAAATAAATATTCAACAATCAAGTGCCAAACAATCAATGGTGGGTTCGGTATCAACTACTTTCAATGAACTCATCTTGAGAGATATTTTTGGTCCAAAAGAGTTCATAACAAATTGATTTATGACTAATTGGTAGGGCATAGATGCTAACAAAGAGCCCAAATCAAAAGTAAAAGACCTCTTTTGAATTCCCAACTGTGGTACTTATTTCCTTTCAACTTTCAATGCTATCCCCCATGGGGGCATAAGGAGTTCTAATGTCTTTTTTTGAGCTCTTGCATCCTTTAATGGCGAGTTATACCTAATTTGTGGAAATTATTTTGAAAAATTGGAACTGGTATGAAGTGAAAATATCTTGTGGCAATCTTTTTTGCTATTTTTGCAAAAATCATTTTTCAGGGACAAAAAAATATTTTCCACCAATGAGGATTTTGTATTACCCCTCTCTTTTACACCCCCTCCCCCCCCCCTCAAGGTTCCACCTTCCAGAAAACCGCAAGGAAGGACCACCGTTAAGGATAGATATCTCCCAGATGCAGTGTTCCTATTGGACGTTGGACCAAAAATATCATGCTAGGCTAAATGGCTTGTTCCTTGCCACCTGGAAATTAAAAAGAAAATGGCCCCCACCCTTTTTAGAGCAATAAATATCCACACCTTTGTTTCGTGCCTTTCTAAAAGGGCCCCCTTAACTTACCTGGTCAACTCTTATTTTTTGTTTTCACTATTAATTTCATCGTTTTCATGTTAATTTTTGTTGGGGCAGAGGTGGTCGGGCAAGGGCAGGTCAACCTTGCATGTGAAAGAGAAAATTCTGGATTGCTCTGGGAAGGTGACATTTTTATTTTTATTCAGGGTTCCCCACTTAAGACCTTTTTTTTTTTTTTTTTTTTTTGTGTTTTTTTGGTGGTTGGGTTTTTGGTTTTTTTTTTTTTTTCTTGTGTAAGTTGAAAAAAAAATTTGATAAAAATATAACCCTATTAAACAA
>Ga0116229_10001807_pt1 | contig 34154 bp, 23 predicted proteins | sample S1TSphgellanicum_3_FD_87313 | JGI IMG/M metagenome (GOLD analysis project Ga0116229, IMG submission 87313) | Host-associated microbial communities from peat moss isolated from Minnesota, USA - S1T2_Fc - Sphagnum magellanicum MG | ecosystem: Host-associated > Plants > Peat moss > Unclassified...
ATCAAAATTCTCCTAACTGACTATGTCACTAATATGTCTGAAAACATTCTGAGACATATCATTAGGCCCAAAATTCTGCACATAGTAACAATAATCAGTAATACTTCCCCACCTTACAACTGGTAGAGAAGGTTAGAATTTGGAACTTCCTGCAATTTGTAGCTTCTGATTAGATGAACCCTTCCTACTTTGGAGCTACCCCTAAAAAGCAATGTCCTGTAACCACTTGAAAAGTCTGACCTGGCACCAGTGCTCAAACCCTCAGTTTTGCCAGTCCATAGTCACTGACAAAACTCCATTTGCTTTGGCCAAAAAACTAAATACTCCGTTAACAAAAGCCCAAAAGGGAATATAAGATGAACTATTTTTTTTTCTCTAATCTCTGCTGCAAATCCTCAAAACCTAGTTAGCCATTTGTGGTATCTGTCCAAGAAATTCATCTTGGATTCTGATATCTCCATTCCAATCATTTCTTTCCCTCTTTCACATCCTCATACTCTGCCTCTGTTGCTTGGCCACCAGCTGACCCAGTACCAGATGCACTTGACCCTGAGGGCTGCTGTTGCTTCATTAGTGTCTCTCCAATTTTCATTGAAGCTGTCTGAGCAGCAGATATCTTTTGTTTTATGTCCTCAACATTCTCAGACTCCATGGACTTCTTCAAATCAGCCACTGCATTGGTAATAGAATCAATTACATCCTGGGGCAGTTTCTCCTTATGCTCAGTCAAGCTCTTCTCAACTGAATAGATTGTGGTGTCAGCCTCATTTTTTGCATCAATTGCCTGTTTCCGCTCTAGATCTTTCTGGGAATGAAGTTCGGCATCCCTCACCATTTTTTGGATGTCCGCCTCTGACAGGCCTCCTGATGATTGGATTGTGATAGCTTGTTCCTTCCCGGTTGCCTTATCTCGAGCAGAGACATTTACAATACCATTGGCATCAATATCAAAGGTAACCTCAATTTGAGGAACTCCACGGGGTGATGGGGGGATACCTACAAGATCAAACTGCCCAAGGATTTTATTGTCGGCTGCCATCTCACGCTCTCCTTGAAGCACCTTCACACCGACCTGAGTTTGCCCATCAGCTGCTGTTGAGAACACTTGACTCTTCTTGGTGGGGATAGTAGTGTTACGAGTGATTAGACGTGTGAACACTCCTCCCAGTGTCTCAATACCCAAGGACAGAGGTGTTACATCCAGCAGAAGAATGTCCTTAACATCACCACGCAAAACTCCACCTTGGATAGCCGCACCCATGGCCACACACTCATCTGGGTTGACTGCCTTGCTTGGAGCCTTGTTGAAGATGTTCTGCACAACCTCCTGGACCTTAGGCATGCGAGTCATGCCTCCCACTAACAGTACTTCATCAATCTCCTTGGCTGTTACACCAGCATCCTTGAGACAGTCCTTGCAAGGCTGCTTCGTGAGCTCAATCAGGTGATTCACTAGTTGCTCATACCTGGCCCGTGTGAGTGTCACATTCAGGTGCTTAGCACCAGAAGCATCAGCAGTAATAAAGGGCAAATTAATATCAGTCTGAGGTGTAGAGGAGAGCTCCACCTTGGCCTTCTCAGCTGCCTCTCTCAAGCGCTGCAGTGCCAGCCGATCTGATGACAGATCAATGCTTTGCTCCTTCTTGAACTCATCAACAAGGTATTGCAAAAGTGCATTATCAAAGTCTTCTCCTCCCAAAAAGGTGTCTCCATTAGTGGCCTTCACCTGGTGGATGCAATAGTTCAAAATTTCAGCACTGGAAACAGGAAGAAGAGCAGACATCTTACCCCTTCCCCAAAACAACAAGGGGCAGAAATGCTGGCCCAAATTCAAATAGTCCCCCCCCCCAACAACTATGAATGTCATTGAAACATTAAACTAAAACCCTGAGCACACCATTTAGTCGAACAAGCACATTGAAGTGAAGAAAATGAGTGATACTCCAACATCTGGATAGGTGACAACATACCTCAAAGACACCTCCTGAAATCTCCAAGATTGAAATGTCAAAGGTTCCACCCCCCAAATCAAAGACGGCCACCAGCCCTTCCTTGCGATCCATGCCATATGACAATGATGCAGCCGTGGGCTCATTGATGATCCTCAGAACATCAAGCCCTGCAATACGTCCAGCATCCTTTGTGGCTTGCCGTTGTGCATCATTGAAGTATGCTGGGACAGTAATGACTGCCTTGGAAACTGGCCGACCCAAATAGGACTCTGCTGTCTCTTTCATCTTCCCTAAAACAAAAGCTCCCACCTGGCTTGGTGAGTATTTCTGACCACCAGCCTCAACCCAGGCATCACCATTGGGTGCTCGGACAATCTTGTATGGCACCATCTTGGCCTCTTTTTGTGTCTGTGCGTCATCAAAAGGACGACCTATCAGACGCTTTGTGCCAAAAAGCGTATTGGTTGGGTTGGTCACAGCCTGGCGCTTTGCTGGTGTGCCAACGAGTCGCTCACCCTTAGGTGTGAAGGCCACTACTGATGGTGTTGTTCGAGCCCCCTCAGCATTCTCTATAACTCGTGGCATCTATACACAAATAGAATAATATCAAACTCAGTTAAGAAACACCATTCCAAAGACCAGTCAGAAACAGGGGAAACCCAGCAAGCTGACAATAACACAAAAAGGAAGACTATATTACACAGTAAAGGAAGCGCACTCTCTGATTGCAAGTCAAAATGGGGCATGTTGACTAAATCCCCCCTTTGTTCTCAAATGCTCAACACCATAGCAATCATTGACACAAATCAAGTTCTTACCTTCCCTTCCATGACTGCAACACATGAGTTGGTGGTACCTAGATCAATGCCAATAACATCACTCCCTGCTGCTTTGGAGCTGCAAACACCAGGGTAACCAATGGTCACATCAGACTCTCCCTCTAAAAAGGCAAGCTCCATTGAAACTTGCACCTTGCAGTAGTTTGCAAATATCATCATGAATCTGAAAAAGAACCGATGCCAAACCTGTAAGATCTGGTTGCATTGGTCAATCCTCGCAGCCAAGATGGTGTCAAACCTGATGTTTGTGCTTCTGAGGCCTGCAGAACAAACAAAGCGGCAATCATTGTCAGGTTCGATCCCACAAATCACATCCATAATGCCTACATCCAGTTTCTCCAGAAAAAAGAAAAAAACAACAGTTTTCAACAGTATGATAAAATTCAATATGGTATTATGTCTATTCCAAATAAATATTTCTTCTTCTGCCATTTACTCAAAGTCTTATCTGTGACAACCTTGGGCCCTGGAGGGCTAGGGACTATGATGTCCTAACACCAGAACTCGGCCAATAAAGAAAAGAAAAAAATGTTTCTTGACAGACATCACACAACACTAAAGGTTGCATGCCAATCAAACATTTTCCGATCTACATGGGATTGTCATGCACTTGTTTCTTGTACCATAAACCCTACCAGGCAGAACTCCATTATTCCAATTAGCTTTTTCTCTTTCCTTCTCTTTGCCATTATCCTTCCCACAAGGCAGCAGGGGTTTAAGGCCTTTCATAAACAGTAACCACGAATAGATTCTTGAACAAAGTACAGAAATGACCATCTCCGACTCCTAAAAGAAGAAACAAAAACATTTACAACTCTCCTCCTAAAACAGCGTCTTCCACACAACCCCTCCCCCGCCCCCCCGGAAGCAAAAAAAAACACGAAGAAACAAGTATGGATACGAGGGTACATACATGTGAAATAAGATGTGAACCGTGACATCTCGCGTTATTTTTCAGCAGCCGGGCTGCCAACATCCCCACCCTCGCCATCACACCTTCTCTCTGGCCTGTCTCCCTTCGCTTCTGATCTCACACAAAGCCACAAATGCGCAGAAAAAGCAACAAAAGAGAGAGAAGGGGAGACAGAGAGAGACAGAGAGTGAGTGATTGAGTGAGCGAGCGATGGATAAAGAGGGAGAGTGAGATCTTGAGGAAATCGGCGGGCGAGCAAGCGGCGAAGAAGAAGCCTGCGAGAGAAGACTTGGAGAAGGGGTTTTAGGGGTTTCTGGAGGCTTCTTTCTTTCCACAACCGTTCCGGTGTGAACTGGGCTCATAGTGGTCGTGTTCTATTGCAACACGTCGACCAAAAAGTTCGAGCTCATCACTGCCCACACACCAGGCTCTCCTTTTTGTCCATGTAGATGCTGATGTGGCGGAATCGCATCCCCTCAATTTTCTTTTTTTCTTTCTTTAATGTGGAATTTCTTCAATGCCAATAGGGGGCAAAGAACATAGCAGGTTTTTATAAATAAATAAATAAATAAATAATCTAAAAAATTAATTATCAATCATTTAATCATTAAGTAAATAAAAGTTTTAAATTAATTAATTTTAATAATTTCCAATATAGTAAATTTGGTCTAAACTTCCAAAATTAACCCGCATGTACACAAGAAGGCCCATGTAGGCATTTCACTCTTTGAAATGCTTGTATTATTATTTATTATTTTCTTATTATGATATTGGGCGGTTACTCCCTAAGTATCATAATAATTTTTTTAATTGATTTTTCTTTGGGCAATTTCTTTAGGTTGCAATGTTATTACATAATGACGAATGTTGGGTAGGAATTATTTTTTAAGGATACCCATTAGATATGGTTTTCACAAAGGATTTCAAAATCAAATTCAATTTTTTATTCACAATTTGGTTTTCAAAATGTCAATTTTCATAAATTTGGGAACAATCAAAAATTTTAAGCGCTTTTCACAAATTAATTATGATTTTTTGAAATCACAAAATAAAAGTAATTTTTTTTTTTTTTTCTAATGAAATTGATAGGTGTCAACAATTTATTGTTTATATTTTCATAATTTAATAATTTCATCTTTCTCAAAATCACCTTCAAATTTTCTTTTGACTTTTCTTTTAGATCTTCATCCATTTCAATGAATTTTATTAAATTAAACATATATTTACAACCTAGAATAGTTTTTGTTCAGAAATATCAACTTTAAAATAAATAAAAAAGTTTGTAAATGACAACTTTTAAGATTAATAACTATTTTGGCCAAGGAAAAAATATTTTCCATCTCAATTTGTGATTCAACAATGTTTAAAATTGGACAAACAAATAAACCAAAAATAGGAAACATTGATTCATGTTTTTTTCACTATTGAAATGAACATTTGATGTTTTTCAAATTCATTTGACATTGTCTAAAACTCAACAATTCCTTGTGATAAATTCTTTTGTTGCATCATTTAAACTTGCAATCTCTTCAAAAATATCCAAATTATAATCATGATCAAAGATATTCTAGTTGACAACAATCCTTTGAAATTCTATCAAGGGATGAAAATGTTCATGGCATTTCAACATCATAGGATACAAAGACTTCCTATCATCCTCTTCAACAATAACAACACCTTGCTTCCTTTCAACAAATGAAAATAATATAAAAAAGCTTTTAAATCTAAGGTTTAACATCAAGGAAAACATCTTGTGAAATTTGTTTTCTTCATATAATTTCTTTAGGAATGAAATGAAAAAATCCAATATTTCACAAAATTCCATTTAATGTTATAGAAACTAGTAAAATGAACCCATCAACAACACATGAATAGTCTTCCATTAAATTATATAAAAAGGGAAAATTTCTTTTTTTTTTCCTTAGGTTTTAAATTCATGGAAATTGCAAAATGTAATGTATCATTAAGTAACTAATGTCCATGGGACTAGTTTAAAACACAAACAATGACAATGAAAAATGCAATTCATAATAATTTCGAAGATGTGCCATGTTAGAAGAGGTGGCATTCATCTAATAGCCTTCACAATAGTTTTGCTATTATAATAAAACACAATAGCCCAAAACTATAATGTCTCTTGAAACATGATTATTTTGCTAATAAATTCACAAAAAAATAACAACCAAATTAGTTTAATGTTTAATATTATATGATCAAAAGCAAAAGTTCTAAAATTGAAAAATAATCTAAAATAAAAAAAATTCACTACCTTGTTTTCATTAGGCATTTAGCTTCCTTGGGGAATCCCAGCTTCAACATAGGCTTTGTTTCATTCCTACTTTCCTTTTCCAAAAAAAATGGGTGAAGTGCTGCATTTTTACAAATTTGCTTATGTAGATTCAATAGAAACATATTTCAAACGTTTGCACACTTTTTCATATGTTGTGTGATATTGACATGATTTGGGAAAAAAAATGACCAAACTAAGTTCACTAAAAACTTTCTTCTAAACCAAGAGATTCACAACTCATAATTGATTTCACTAGTCATTGCATTGAGGTTAGACCCTTCATTTTTATCATAAATAATGATTTTAATTTCTTATGCCATACTTGTTTAACAAATCTATCAAACTTTGGACTAGGACATGTTTTAGATAGTTTCTATAGCGTCAAATAGGCCAATAGTGACATGTTTTGGTTGTCAATCACTTCCCAAAAAGTTAATGACCAAAGCAAACACATCATATGCCTCTTTAGACATCCATATATCAAAACTAATAGTTGCACAATGATATTTTTCTAGTGCTAGAAAAACATAAAACTCCTTAGATTTTTTTACCAACCTTGGTAATATTTTGTGTGAAAAATGCCTTTTATACCGGAAAAAATCCTTGGACACAAGTGAAAAGCTAGATATTTAATTCAAATACTTTCCATGAATTTGATTGGCAAATTGTTTTTCACAATAAAAAACTCCAAGTCTTCAAAGGACTCTTTTTATTACACATCATCCTTTTTGAAGGAATATTTCACAACAATTGTTTTTGAAATAGATCCCCCAAACACGTTTTGTCTAATTTTTTATTGGTTGTCTTTCCACTTTTCATTGCACTAAATTATTAATTTCTTCTTCAAACCATTTTGCAACAATAGCACATGGTTTACATCAACATGTATTTTTAGAAATGTTATTCCAAATTTGTTTTATAATATGAAATTAATCCCTTTCTTGTTTGTGTTATTGGATGTGATACATTGGCTAGACCATAATGGCATGAGATGCAACACATAATCTCTACATGTTCAACATCTTGATTATCATTCACACAAAACAAACCTATATGTAGTTGGTTAGGTTAGGTGGGTAATTAGGCTAAGTTAAACATTAGTCAACATATACTTGTAGGCTAGTAGGTTATTAAATGGTAGATAATTACTTACTTACATCCTATTTACATGCCTACATATTACCTACCTTCCTACATAATTAATAATACATAAGAAGGTGTGAAATAAACACATGTTCATAATAATACTTTGACAAAATTTTAACATCTTATGAATTTGGTGCGTTAGTTAAGGACTTGGTTTCTCATCATGAAAGTGAAGGGTCAAGTCCTTATACATGAACTTTATATTCATACCTAGGGGGTTAACATAACCTAGGGTTAGCCTAAACTAGGGGCTAACCTAGGTAGGGTAAGGTGGGTAGGTAGGTCAACATTAGGTAGCCTAAGTTAGGTTAGGTAGAAGCCACGTGTCATGTCCAATCATATATGTAATCATGTGCTTGGTATGACCACAATTGCAAAAATCATGAATTAACATTTACAATTATGACCACATCTGTGATTAGATGGTAAAAGCGACAAGTTTGAATCAACTACATAATCATATAGTCACATGTAGTTGTTCATGGCACATACAACTACAAATGCAATGACATATGTAGTCATAAAACTAATGTTAGTTCAAAGATTTCAATCCCTTACCTTTGAATATATATATATATATATCTTTCTCTCTCTTTCTCAGTATTTCTTTTCAAGCTTTTAAACACATCTTCAAACATTTCAAAAGGAATTGGTGGTAATTTGTGATTATGCAATAGTAATAAAATATTGATTACATCATTTTAAAATTTATTTTACGTATTATATATTCCTTGGATTCATTTCAAATTATTCTTTGAATATTTCAAAAACATATCATAGTGATTTAACATAATTTAAAGACATTAATGACTTTTTAAATTAAAGCATGTAAAACTAAATAGTGGTTACACTTGTACATTATTACATGTTATTGCATTTGCATCCATATAACCAATAGAGCAAGAAATTGAAGGTTAACAAATGGGAGGTTAGAAAGGTATTTTCATTAAATTTTTTTCGTAATAAACAATTGTGGGGAACTATTTCATTTTTTAAACCTGAAAGTAGAGCTCCTCAAATTTTTATTACCTATGTTCACTATAAGGAATCTTGTCCATACTACCTCATGAGTTTGCAGCTTGTGTCCAAATCAATCATATTTGCAACTATTAATGTGACTATCATCCATGGCACATGGTAAAAACAACTTGTAGTTGCATATGCAATTAGAAAATATTTTAAAATTTCATATGCAACTATGATTTGCATTACTAGTTTGGAAGAAAATGAAGATGAAAAATGTAATCGTATCATTCAACAACTAGTGCCATCCAATGATAGATGAAAATTTAGTTATTTTTACAATTAGGTAATGCAATTAAACACCATGTGGCATCTTATTAAACTTGAATTATTACTATAAATTATAGTTGCAAATGTACTTGTGTTTAATGTGAAGAAAATATGTTATGGTTAATGAAATTACTAGATTTTGTGGTCTAATTTTTTTTTTTAATGATCTTAAGTGAACAAATAATTCAATGTATAATAAAATTTGGTATGTTTGTGAAAATTTTAGAGGACCGCTAAAAAAGGTTGAAATGAACTATCATTTTCAATTTTAGCATAATAAGGTTGTGTTTAAAGGCGAACATTTTTTTTCCAAGCAAATGGGATTATTGGATTTTGTGGTTTGAATTTTTTTTAAAAATGATCTAGGGTGAAGCAGCATTCAATGTAAATAACTATTTATAGATAGGGTTTTTACAAAATGTAATTATTTCATTTTGTTTATTTGCTAATTTTTTTGTTGTACACAAAATAAAACAATTTAACTAGTTATAATAACTTAAAATAGATGAAAATATTATAAGGTGGAATAACCTAAAATAGCTTATAATAACCTAAGATAACATAATGTGAAATAACCTAAAATGACCAAGAATAACTTAAAATAGCCCAAGGTGAAATAGGTTAAATAATAGGTAGTAAGTAAGTAAGTTAAAAATCAGTATTTTATTGTGTGAATATGTGATAGTGTTTTTATGCACAAGAAAAAAAATGTAATAATGTTACATAATGTTGTGTTTCCCTTTTATTAGAATTTATTCCTATCCTTTGTCTACAAATTCAATTTTGTAAAATATATAGTTAGATGAAATAATGGACTATTCATGGTATGCACTATAGGTCACATTCAAAGTGCATGTGCCATTTGGGATGAACTAGTCAAAAAGGCTTGTGACCATGAACCAAAAAAAATCTAGGATCCTACCTACTTAGCCTAGCCTAGCTTAAGATAGGTTGCCTATCCTAACTTAGTTTAGTTAAGATAGGTTGCTTACCTTATTTTAGCCTAATCTAGACTAAATAGTTATTGAGATTAGACTATTTTTTATTATAAAAATTAATTTTCTTTGCATTAGTGGCATGCTTTCAATTTTTGCTTTAAAAAATATTAGCGCTTTTACTATTGCTATTTCTACCTTTTTCAAAACTTGAAAAAATGGAGGTTATTACGAAGCATGTGCAAATCTTCAACAACCTAACAACATTTGGACAAGGTTGCCAATTTACAAAATGTTCATTGATTTTAGGTGGCATTTCCCACCCCCTAATCAAGTAGCATCCATTTGTAGCCAAAATAAAACAATCTTTTTTAATGAACTTTATGTATCCTAATGTGAATATCCTTGCTCTTTTCTTTTCTCCCAAGAATGACCAAATTTGCCATAAGTACAAAGTCCCATGTGCTTGCTAATTAAACCTTTTAACCCTTCTTTGGCTTTTGAGCAAGATCGCCACCATATGTGATGTTCTACCAATCTTAAGTGCAATTAATGCAAACTAAACTTCTTTTGGTGTTTCTATTTTCTTCTTTTGTTTTTTTGTCTTTTGGTTTTAAGAAAATTTCTTTCTTTGTTCATGTTCTTCTTTCTCTTGAATTCCTTGGTCTTCTCCTTTTCATTCAAATTTTGTTTAATTGGCCAACATCCTAAGTTCAATCTTGAACAATTATTGCTGGTTCTTTTACACAAAACTTAAGATGTTGGTTGGTTAATGTATGACATTGACCTTTGCTAATTGCTAAGTAATGTTAGGAGGTGATGTTGAAATCAATGGGGATGTTCTATAAGCTAATGATCATTACTATTCAAGGTCCCTTAACATGTGAATATGACTATTGTTCAAAACATTCCTTAATCGTTTTTCTATTTACTATGTTATTCAATTTTGGGTTTCCTCTTTTCCCTACTTGGTGTCAAAATCTTATTAAATTTGGTGATCTCTATATCCTTGAACATAATTTAAAATTATGTCAAACAAATTAGTGGAATAATGAGGTCAAACATGTTTATGCATTGTGTATGTGGAAAGTTCTTTTCTAATTGATATTTGGATTTTTTTTAGAAGACTATTTGAGATATCTATCAACATTGATTTGACACATATTTCTTTCAACTACATTATAGGTAGGAGCAATGGTCAAAATGTTGCAACCCATTTGGCATTGGCCATTATAGACGATGGATTGGTAAATGTAATGGTGATGGGATGGGAGTACACTTATAGCTTCAAATATGTAAAGTTGTTGGAAACAAATTTATTACATTTTAGCAACTACAAGAGCTATGGACTTGGATGAAGGTTTCCTTGTGCAAGCAAATGCCAAGAACCTTAGAGAGGCAAACATTGGTTGGTTTGATTATTTTTCTTGTTTCTTTCGACCTCATACAATCATGGGCTTTGTGAGTTCAATGCAGCAATGAATGATGAAACTTGAAGAATGAATTCACTTGTGGCTTGCTAACAATATGTGCTACATGTTCTTTTCTTTCTCAAACTTTTCTCACATCATTTGACAAGCTACTTTAAGTAGGAGAGTGCCAAACATTGAACTTTTTACACAGTTGTTTTACTTACTCCCCCTTGACATGGTAATATGATGCAAGGTTAGCTTGGGAATCATCTATAACTTCTTTCCAAAGTTTCCTTTCATTGTCAAAATTAGTTATTGGAAAATAAAGTGAATTACATTATTATCAATTCCCATGATGTGTTTGCTTTTGAGAGTTCATTATTTTTGACATGAAAGTTTGGTGTTGTACATGCTCTAGGTGTCATGTCTAATATGTCACTATTAATCATCCAAATTTTAATTGACTTATTTATGACATTCTTGATTGGGCTACTTCAGGTGAATATTCTTCCATACTTTAGACTAAGCATAACTTGGATGCTTTGTGCCTTGCCTTTGACACAAGTATGAAGCAAACACATCAAAATAATTACCAACTCCAGGAAATGATTATATAACATTATGTATCAAGGACTCAAACAAAGGCAAATTGATATGAGGTCTCTATTATCCTCCTTTAGTTGTAGGCTTGTTGTCCTTTATATTGATATGTTCGTTTAACATGGTCATGATCAAATGTGGTAAATAACTTGTAAGAACAATCAATGATTTGCAACAATAGTTAGAATTTCAAATTAAAAGTGATTTTAATCCTCATGAATTTAGAAGCTTTGTAGAGGAATTCAAGTACCTATGCAACTTTCATGAGGTAAAACATAAGGTCCATATAATTGAAAAATGTTTATTGTTTTGATGATTATGTATCACTACTACAGAATTATGTCCTTTTCACCCCTAGTTTTGTGACTAAAATGACTAAGGTGACAAAAGTACTAGTCAAAAATGATAGAAGATGCTATTTGTTTGTTCGTTTCACCATTTTCCCTAAGTAGTAATGTATGATATGACTAAATTTGTCTAACATTTACTAGGAATTTGGACACTACCATTGCAATGTGGACAATTTCCCAAAACATTTATTAGTGAATTAGACACCACCATTGCAATGTGGACTAAATGATGCCAACATGAAGTAGGTGGCTTGACTATAATGATTAATTTGCATCACTACTAATGTGACATGGCATATATGTGTTAAACATGTTAGTTTTTAGTCATATTGAACATTATTTTAGGTATTTTATATGCCAACTATATATATATTGTGACCTAAAGAATTTATAATCGGATAAGAAGTAATTTTTTTTGGTCTACACACATGTAAACATAATTTGCTTATATATGTAAATAGATTTTGGGAAGGGGGAAGGGATAAACATAATGGCCAACCACTGGAAAAATGGGTAGAATTAATCTACCAATGTAATTTTGCACCTATGTAACCAATGTGCATAATTAACATTTCATGTACAAAAAAGCTACATAATCAAAATTTAAACATTAATCTACCAACACACATCATTTAAAGTTATACATTATAGAACCAAAATAGAACTTGAGCTTGAAAATAGAAAATAGACATTTGAACAACACAAAATTTACACTCTAGAATAAAATTAAAATTCTATAAGGATTAAAAACTTGGAATTTCATAAAGTATCAAAAACTAATAACATTGTTGAACAATTTACCATAGAAGACTTGAATGTCTATGGTCATAATATAAACAAGCCCAACTAAAGTGAAGTTGAAGATATAAACTTTGGGACATATAAATATAAAAGCTAATCAGTAATTAGCATCAATAATTGTAATGTAAACCAATGTAACTCATGGGCTTGAACTAATTAATTACCACCACTATTTGAGCTATTGAACTAGCCGCACGCCTCTAAACTATTTGCATTTCTATCTATCATTCCAATAGCACCATCAACAACCAAATCTACTAATGTGATAGTAACCCCTCTTACAACAATTGCTCTTTGGATTGATTTTGGAACAAAAACTAAAGCTTATAAACTTATGTATGTATCTACATTATCAATTATGAACATGTCTAGATTTATGGGATTTGTTTCAACATTTCCAATCGCATGTCTCCATTGTGGATCCTTTTGTAAAACCACCTTCCATCCCTTTTCCTTGGGATATTTTGAAAAAAAACACTTGCTCTATATGAATTTGGGAAAACAAATGATGCGTTTGAAATAGGAATAAAGGAATTGAAATTGATGAGTGTAAAATCGTATTCATCTCTCTTAATGGCTACACTACTCCCAACATAAATTACTTTGACCCAATTATAGAAAAACATGATTATGTTCAATACCTTGTAATTAAGCTCCAAAATTTTACTCAACCCACCCTACATATTCCAGTTTTGCAAAAATTGGTCTTTGATCATTAGGTCTAGATATGCATTCCTATTCAAATATGGCAATTAGACACCACTGTCAACTGTTGTCAAATGTTTTTCAACATTACATACATGGATGTGGTTTTCGAATGTGTACATTGTTCAGTATGTTTTGACATATGAATGGTATGTAGCTTCTAATGTGGGTGGCATTGACATATGAATGGTGCCTTTGTCAATAACTTCACCCTTTTGATATTAAAGGCTAGAACAATCCTAATCCATGTTGGAAAAAAGGCTACTTGCTGAAGGTGGTTTGGGAATAATATCAAACCTTTGTTCAATGTTACCCCACATGGTTTTAAAAGGATTGCCTCTCTTGGTTTCATAAATCCACTTCTACCTTGTATTTCTTGCCATCATAATTTTCAATGAATTACTTTGCATCAAACATATAATTCTAAGTGAGATAGATGATTTCAAATACTTCCTAAAGTAATTTAATTTTTAAAAAAATTAATGCAAATTTTGGGTAAAAAGTATATATGGCAAATTACAAACGCCATGGAGCCATCAACTCTCCATTTTAAAGCACAAAGGAGTGCGCCATATCTCAGAAGTCTATTGTCAATACTCATGTATGCCCATTGCCTTCAAAAACTTCATCATACATGCAAAGGTTTTCTTTATCATCCCATACCTTATGTTTTATGGTTGTAAAGTCCTATAAATATTCAGTGCAAAAACCTAATGCCTCTTCGATTGCATATCCTTCTACTGTACTCCCCTTAGGCCTTGCTTTGTTTCACACATACCCCTTCAATGTCTTCATGTAACATTCCACCAGATAGATTTAGCATGTGTGTACTAGACCACAAATCTTTAGTTCTTCGACCAAGTGTACAAGGAGATGTGTCATTATGTCAAAGAAGGATGGAAGAAATTATTGTTCTAACAATACCATTGTCATTGCCACGTCCTCCTTGACATTTGCTATTGTGTTTGGGTCCACAACTTTGTTGCATAATTTTTTAATCACACAGTTCAAGCGAATGATTACCATCCTACAACCTTTGGCCATCAAATGTCACATGCACAAAGGTAATATGTCTTACATCATGACATGAAAGTCATGTGACTTCATTCCTTTGAAGTCTCCATCCTTGTGAACTTCTTCTTCAATGAATACACATAGTGTGCAAGTGTTTTTAGGTTTAGAATAATCTAGAAAAATCAAAATTTTTTTTCATTTGATAATATAGTAGTTGAAACATGATGCTCCGCCTCTTGATTCCATGTTTGTGTATAGGGTCTACTTTGCCCCCAACTCTGTTTCGTAGACTTGTTAAACATGATTCACATTTTATAGCCCATTCAATTGTATTAGTTGTAGATACTTTCATAGGTGCAACCCTATTTTTTGTTTTTCCATTAAAGGTTATTTGAGCACGTCAATATGGATGGGTCCTAGGCAAGTACCTTTGACTCCCACAATACACCAATTTTTAAAGTTTTTTTGAAGAACATGATTTTGTAACCGGACCACATGACAGGCATCCCACATGCCCTTTCATCACACAACCAGTAAATAGGTTGTAGGTAGGAAAATCATGTATTCTCCAAATGCACATGGCTTTTAGGGTGAACTTTGCCCCCAAATATACATCAAAGGCTTCAATTCCTTTCCACAAGAGCTATAACTCTTCAATTAAAGGTTCCAAATACACATCCACATTATTGGATGTGCAAGACTTTTTGCTCGGAATGATTAAGGCCAACTTGAAAATATGTCTTTTGGTAATTAATCATGGTGGCAAATTATAATTTAGCAAACCCATTAGCCATGTTGAATGGCATGAATTGAGGTCCCCAAAAAGGTTCACCACATCAAGTGTTAACCCCAACTTAATGTTAGGGGGATTTACAACAAATTTTGGCCATTTTCCTGTTATGTATTTCCAAGCTTTGGAATCTGACATACTTTGAAGCAAATCATCAAAACTTGCACCATCTTTGTGCCAAGTTAAAATTTCTGCCAATGATTTGCATTTATACATTCGTATTAAGCTTGGAATTAGGGGAAAATGCCTAAGCACCTTCCTTGGGACATCCCCTAATCCATCCACACACATGTTTGAATCACATTTGGGACACACATGAGGATGTTTCAAAGTCCTTCGAAAGAGGACACACCCATTTACACATGCATGAATTGAATCATAAATTAATCCAAAAGATTTAATTAACATGTGAGCCTCATAAGAGGTGGATGGCATCTTATTGTTTTTTGGCAACAACTTTTTTTTAAAAAGTGAAAATAACTCATCCATGAAAGTGTTGGAAACACTATGGACTATGTTCAAATTCAACATAATAACATAGTTGATAACATGCTTGTAGAACAACCTTCATAAAGTGGGGTTCCTACTTTTGCAAACAATGCTTCCATGAATGCCTCATTGCGCTTTTTTTTTCACAAGAAGAAAAGTCTCAATTTGCAGTTGTAATTTACAACTAAAAATAACTTACAACCAACATGTACAACCAAAATTCCATTAGTTACATAAGTGAAGTCAAATGCAACATCTAGTTGCAAATGATGATTTAACATGATGTCATCACATTCTACATGGATGATGTCAACATATACACCTTCATCTATTGACCATTTGTATAAAGTTTGCAACTACTCATCATTATTTGCAATTAATTACATGTTATAACCCATTACAAATTGCCATGTGTCAACATGTAATATTTTTAAAATTATGTCTTAAAATTACATATTGAATTTTCATCATCTATTTTGGATGGTGATAAATCATGCCACATGGCACAATTAAAAAATTGCCACTTGGCATGTAAATTGAATTTTGGCCAAAATACATTTAAATCAATATTTAGGTAGGTATTTATGTAGGTAGGTGAGTAGGTAGGAACATAAGTAGGTAGGAAAGAAGGTAGGTATGTAGGTAGGTAAATTAAGAAGTAGATATGTAAATATTTAAATTTTATTTTAGGTTTAGCCTTTAAGGTTAAACCTCTTTCATTGGCTCATCTCAAATTACACATTGAGTAAAATGTGTAAAATGTTTTTAGTATAAAAATGTAAAGCAAAACACATTTCGTATATACTTTTACAAGATGAAAATGGAAGACAAAACATATGGATAAATTTTTTAGTTGCAACCTAGTTTGCAACTAAGTTGAAACTAAGTTGCAACTAAAGAGTTTATCCCATATCCTTTGTCTTCTTTTTCAAGTTTGTAAACTATATATCTAATATGTAATTTACTGACTAACTAACCAAAGGAATGAAAATTGTTCTTGTAAGAATCCAATACCAAATTGCAAAATAAAAATCACACGATCCTGTCACTTTGAAAACTAAAACTACTTACAAACTTGTAAGTGCCCCTTGCACACAAATAAAATAATTTGGCAAAGAAGACATCCATGGTTAAAGATTGAATGTACTCCTAATTGTCTCAAGAATTGCAACATTTCATTCATATTGCAAAAATAATAATAAAGTATTTATTCATGAAAATGAAAAAATTATAAAATGAAATGTTGAACCTATTTTTTCCAAAAAAAATAATGATTTCAGCAAAAAGTGTTGAACATAAATATGAAGTATGGTACTTGTGATATGTTGGAGAATTAAGTTGTGTAAACTCTAAGGCGTTCCATTCAATGGATGTGTTCAAGAACTCCTTCAAATGTCGACTCACATGACAAAGACAATAGATCAAGGAAATTGACAACCTTTTCTTCAAACAAGGCCACAAATGATGTGTTACAACCAAATGTGTAGAGTTCATTAATGAGAATAGAATTAGAGTCCTTAATGAGACTCAATGATCCTAACTTGGATAGAGTCAAAAGATGCTATTCAAAGTGGGTAAAAACTTCATCAACTAGCTTCCTCATGAACAAGCAAAACAAGTGCAAACACCTTCCACAATGAGAGATGTTGCTCATCTTTTGTTATAGAGCTCAAGCTCACAACTCTTCATCTTCAGACTAGTCTCAGTCATTGTCACATTGTGCACATATGAACTCTTGTCTTTGGAAAGTTCATTCTTGATAGAATAGGAGTTTAACTTCTCCTCTTGGGGAGGCATCATCTACAAGTGTGAGGGGAGCTGTTGTCACACCCTTGTACAATAAATAGGTAGTTGTTGTTTTACTAGGTACAAGTAGATTAAGTGATATGTGAATATTGTCATGTTTGTTACACATGATGAAAGGGAGTTGCATGCACTTCTCTTTGCATGTATATTTCATTAAATGTTTTTTCTTTTCTTCTCACCTGCTGGGTGTTAATTCAATTCAGCAACTGCTGATTAGTGTCACAACACCTACTGCTTGTGATATCTAACATTTAGGTTCATGATAAACCTCATGCATTATGATGGGTGAATTGCACCAAACCCCCAGCATCAAGCATCAAGTTGATACCCATGATTATCAAGAAATCAAAATACTCAGTTATGATTATATATAACCATGGTTCTCAATTTTTTAATAAGTCAAATAACCACCTAGAAAACTGTCAGCTCAAGTTGCTGGTTCTTCATGAAACCCAGTGGTTCTTTGAAGTTTTTGAATTACCTGGAACTGGCAGTTCTTTGATTCTGATGTTTTTGCAAATACCCAGACCCAGCAATTCTTTGATTCTGTTGTTTCATTTGCCTGGAACTGATGGTTATCACAGAAATCAAAGACCTGCCCCACACTGGTCTTTACAACACACAAACACAACCCGGTCTCAGGCTTGGCTCACAAACCCAATGTACCCAGGTTACATTGCCTGATTGGGCCACCTTCTCAAGCATGATCCTCAAAACTTGAAGCTTTATGCTTTTGGGTATGACTTCTTTCAAATGACAACCCACAATCCAGGTCTTTTTGTTTGATGTGCTCATATGGTCATAGCAAGTCATAGCTCAGAAGTTTGTCTCATCTTCCCTTGACTCCGAATGAAGACCAAACTCCCAAACTTGGAATTTCTACAACTTAGCAAGGTACAACTAATTTCTCTAGATGACTTGAATTTCAGTGTTCAAATGTTTCTTTCATGGATGTTCGCATTTGTTGACTTTGCATGGAAGGATTGAGTAAATTTGGCGAATTCAACTTGAGCTCAAGTAATTTTATCAGGATCCCTACATGAAATTTATTTCTTGAGTACAAGTACAATCTGGGTACCACAACAAGAAATACTTGACATGAACATGAGAATTTCACATGAGCATCGTGATGTTAGACTCAGAGCTTGATCCTATTTTCATCTGGAAGCAAAAATGCACATGTTCAGAAACTCGAGGAAGGAGATCAAAGAATGGGTGTTCAAAATTATTTTGTACAAATCTCTCATTCCGAGAAAGAACCAGTTTGCTACTTTTTTCAGCCAATTGATTGTTTCCAAATTTTTGGGGGTGACAAGAGACCTAGGATTGACTGTGTAGTGGCCATGCACCATGCTCATGATTGCAGTGTTGTCAATGTTGTTCAGTACTTTTACATGAGAAGCTCTAGTTTAGGTATTCAAGGATCACATTAAACAAGCACTAGAGATGGACATGAAGATTCAAGCTCTGCAATTTAAGGGTAAGTGCATGCAGGTACAGCCAGGGTAGACCAAAAGGTAGCAAAAGAATTTACATTCCCAGAAGTCCATTTGCTATGTATTTGAGGATGTCAATTTGCAAAGGGCTCCAGGATGTTAAGAAAGAACTATAAAATTAGTCAACTATATGATCTGCTAACCATAGATCCTTAACCTTTATATGATCCAAAGCACATAATCCAAAGCTTCCATGGAGCCTGCACAACATGACCAAATCATGTTCTACAATCCGAAAGTCAGGTCTGCACAGTAGTAGCTAGCTGAACACCAAATTCAAGGATTGGAATTAGCAGCCATATTGTTCAACTAGCAGTACTACATGTTACATTCTAGCAAATTGCAATGCTAGAAATTGCAATTTTGTGGGAAAAAAAATCCTACAATCTACTACAAACTAGATTCACTTGTCCAGGTGCTAATATCATTCCATGATACTGGTGTGCAACAATGAACTGGTCCGCTGGACGTGCACAGACCGCTTAACAAAAGAACCTGATCCTGCAGAAACATCGATGGTGCGCAGCTGCTGGTTTGAGCTGTTGGTAAGTTTCGAGCCCAAGTCCGGTAGTTTGGGTGCGGCCCCATTGACTTCCAGGTTCGTGGCAATATTCGAGCTGCTGCTGCTAGTTATCTCGAGCGCAACGAGATTGAGAGCGACAATAGCAAGGTCAACTGCACACTGATCAGAGCTGTTCTTGTCGCAAGCTGCTGCAGAAAACTGCCCAGGATCAAGGCATGTGGCCATGGCGGCGTCGTCGAAATAGCCTGACGACGCCGCAGTGTTCATCATGTTCACGTACGCATCCCTGAGTTTCGCCAGGAGACGAAATGGATTCATGGAGGTTAGTACTAATTTACGACCCACGGGCCGGTGATCAACACGCCGACCTTGCGTACTCCTCAATTTCGCACTCTTCTTCTTACGGCCAATCACAACTACTAGTGCCTTCAAGCTCTTACAGCAGCTCCGTTGCAACAGCTTCCAAATATTGCCACTCACATGCACCTGCTCCACAACTTTGCCATTATGCTTTTCAATAGGAGATGGTGACAAAGAACTGAGAGCCATTTTTTTTTTTTTGCATTCAATTGTTGAGGCACGTGGTTGTGAACTGCAATGCTGCTGCTGGAGCGCTTGCAGTGTGGCCTTAAGCGTAAGCACAAGTCCATGGGCGAGAGCTCGCGCAGTGCAGTGCAGTGCGCGCGGGACTTATGCGTAGTACGCAGTCCAAGTTCACGGTGGTACCTACCTAGCACTGCGCCGAAGAACGTCTTGGGTGATCGCAGAGTCCACTTCCAACTGAATTGGCCCACATAACTTGGCCCACATGGTCCACTTAAATGCCATCGAATGACTCTGGACTTCCCGAATCCCTTGAGGTCCGTAAAAGCACTTTTTGGTTCCTTTGATATCTCGCAGAGCACATTCCGGACGGAAATTGCGCGGGCCTCCGGAAGAAGACTAGATTCTGGCGTCAGAAGTTGCGTCAGAATGTGCGTCACATAAAGGACTATATAGAACCGGCCGGCCCGCAGCACATGGCGGAATCGGCCGTATATGGCCCTTTTCGCTTCTCATACAAAAAAATTAGGTGGGACCTCTAACGATAAGAAGAACGTAAGGTTCTCTTCCCTGCTCTGATCACAGTTACACGCAGCCTAACTTAACTGTGATAAGAGAGCAGCCTAATCGCTGTGTGTAACTGTGATTTAGAGCATCTATCTAATGGCAAGCCATTGACATAAGGCCTTTGTTTCTTGCTGCACCGGGTCAGGAGGTGCTTTCCATTGGAGAGCTGCAGGGGCGTTTGAAATTATGTTATTAATCATGTTAGGAACTCTGAGAACACATGTTCTCATTCGAAAACAGATGTCACTCTTTCTTTAAAATCCTGGGATTTGGTCAATGCTTGACTAGTAGAGCTGTGAGATGACCGAGTTGTGAGCACAACTACTTGAAAAAATATTTTCAGCGGCCAGGGTCCCGATGGATACATGCGGAATGTCGTATATAGAGAGGATTTGGAAATGTAGTTTGTAACTGTAATTTTGTAATATGTACCATCAATTACACACACACCCACCTGTGCATTAGGCACGGGGTTCAAACTAGTAACAATAGAAAGCTGTTGTGATCAGAAAATCTGTGATCAAAACAGCCTAATGGAAAGAGAAGTAAGTAGGCGGTAGAACAGAATGGCTCCTGCACCTTCAGGTTCAATCAGCTGGCCTAGCTATTAACCAGTGTGAGCCGGTTCTTTGGTATTTTTAATAACCTCTGATTCCAAGTATTTGAAAAAATTCAGAACAAAAGAAATGCTGGTTCCAGATATTCTGGGGGAAAGGGAGAAAATCAAAGAATCAGAGAAACTCAGGTTCTGGGTACCTAGTTGGAAGGTTTATGATTTGAATATGATTTCAACCTATGCAAAGGATTTGTTCATGAAAAACATAACCCAAATTTGCCAGATTTTGATCATAAGTTCCATTAGGTAACCAAGAAGATAGAAGGATTCTGGTTTTTTTTCTTCTGTCATATCTAGTATGTAGCCAAATCTGGCTAAATCAAGATGGTTCACTTCAGCTACATCACAAAATCCACAAAAACAAGGGGTGTTGCCATTTACATTAAAAAGAATCTTAAGGTGAAACAAGAATTATGAAAATTCAAATGTTTCACCAGGCTAATATATAATCCTCCAAAAATTCCTCTAAAAGAAACCAAAATCCTTCAAGATATTATTATAACTCTATAACTACTCTCAAGTTTCAACACAAGCCAAAATAACTCATCTTTCAAAAATCCTCATATAAAAATAGACCTACTATTTAGGGGCCTATAAAAATCCCTTAAGCTATTATACTTTATAATGAATCTAAACACAATAGTCTTGCCTTGGTAGGCAAATCCCAAAAAAAAAGCCCTTGTGCTGAATGGTTGATGCAGCATGAGAATTTGTGAATAAGAAGGCAGAGTTTAAGACATAACAGCTGTTAGACTTCGTACAATAAACAAATGCATTTCAAGAACCTTAGAGTGACAGGGTCAAATTAGGTCTACAGAATTGGCAAGGCTTCTTTCCTCGACTCAATTGGAACCCATGCCAAACGCTCAATTTAACAAGAGAATTACGCGATTAAAAGGGAGAATAAGCATGACCCAAGTTCCAGAAAAGTAGAAGGACCCACATGAATAAGAAAGGAAAATTGAGCTTGAAATTGTCTTATTGTAATCATGGTGATGATGGTTGGTGTAGATGGGGATGTCTTTAAAAATTTGAAGCCATCATTGTCCATCATGAGGGGGGAAAGCCCACAATTGAGGCAAATGGGAAAGTAAGTACAAGCATGGTGATGTACCAAAAGCACTTATCAGAATCTCTTGGGCCTAAGACTTTAAGGGGAAGGAAACAAAAGGACCTTATTGACATGACCTTGATTCCATATATATCTTTAAAGGAACTTGGAACCTTTTTAAGTGCACATTAGATTTGGATTATAACCTCCCTTTTTTTGCCATGAGTTTGAAAGATAAAACCCCAATTGAATTATAATAAGGCTTCACTTTAAAGGACATACCTAATACCATGTATCAATTTAAGGAGTTCAATAAACAAAGAAGATAGTCATAACACATTTGTTAGATTATGAAACAAATCCCCAAAATAGATTTTCAAAATTGAGTGGTGGCTCTCGTGACAAAATGGGTTATTAGACTCTTCACATGTAATAGTGGATGGTGGAAGCCCTTGTTCTTGGAAGGTGCCATGTCATGAAGGTATATTTGGATTTGGCCAAAGTTTGTGCTTCAACTTGTGACTTTGCAAATGGGATAAACTCAACTTGAAAAATCCAAGCTCTAGCAATCAACTTGGAAGGCATATACACCAATAAGGTGGTGTGCAACACAAGTAACCAAAAACTTTGCACTACGAGACAAATTGGCTTTTTCAATACCTTCTTTGACACTTTTCAAGGTGATAAAAACTAACCATTGCATGTGAGGCATATGTGAATGAGGTCAACCATGTATTATGAGCACTAAAGAAAGAAGACATTTCACACTTATATAATATTTTAATTTAATAAGCCATATCACACATAATTCAACTTATCTCACACCTTTTCAGCAAAACCATGTTGATTGGACTAATGTTATATTTACTAAAACCACCACTGATATATGCATCAAAATTTTATTCATTTAAAAAAAAGGCTCCCCATGCAATTTCACGATATCATTCAATTATTACCTATTATTTAAACCAACTTTTAAAGCTACAATCTTAGTGCTAAGTTGATCTTAAATTAATGTTAAAATAAGCATGTTTTTTTTGTTGCATCTAGATCAAGAATATTAAATAACATCAACTCTTTAAAAATATAAATCTTAGAGTAAAAACACAATGCTAGGCAACAACCCTTAAAGGGAGGCTTTAAATCAATGTTAAGTTAACAAAATGGTTTGAAACATGATTCTCTTAGGTGTGAATGAATAACAAAGAAGTTAACTAACTTTTAAGTCATTGCTAATTAACATAGATCTTTTTTTTGTCACACGATGTTATTTAAATATTAATTTGTTTATTACTATGAGACATAACACAAGGTCTAATTGCAATTAGCTTTTGAAATAAAACATCTCTTGTCCAACCCATGGATGAGTATTATTCCACTATTTCGCATCATAACATGCTTGAAATTTCATCATGTAACTCAAATGCATAATATTGCATTTATTCATATAACCATAGGTATAAAACCATATAAGTTTATAAAAGTTCACAATTAGACATTGTGGACATTTCGTGTCAATATATGGTTATAGTACATTCACATTTTTTTTATAAAAAACATATTAACTAAATAAAATGCAAGAATACATGGATAATTCTTCTTGAAATCTTGTAACTAAAACCATTTTCAACTAATTTTATCCAATTCAAGAATACATTTCAATGTCCAAGTTGACCAAACCAATGTGGCACATGTAATAAAAGTCAATTTAATTGTATATTCAATTCAATCTTGTCTCATTCTAACCATAATACCAACTACTACCATTTGAGTTACTCATGAATAGCCATATGGTCACAATGTTGACTAATAATGATGGAACAAACATTTGGTGATTTTGGTTTCGCAACTACCAAATATATTAAACTACCATAATTGGGATATTTTCATCATTTCTTTGCATAACATTAATTTACATAAATCAATTGTTTAATGCATTTTTGTGTAGTTGAAAGTGAGATATTTAAGTTAACATGAAATATTGGTACTATCAACCTTCATATTGGGACCTTGTGACATTTTCAAAATGTCAAAAAAGAAATTTTAAGAAGATCGATTGATCTTAAAATTGAATCTAGAACTAAACATCCTCATTTATTTTGTGTGAAATTTTGCACAAATGTGAAAAATAAAGTTATTTTTGGGTGTGCAAACAAAATACAATGAACCAACAACATTACTTTAAACAAGGATTGCATTTCCTTTTGGTCAAAAATATTTTTTTCATACGAATGAATTTTTAAGCAAAACCTTTTATAAATTATTATTAAAAATGCTTATAATTATCCCAATACATGATATGTCTTTTTGTTTATCTTTGTGAATAATATGAATTTTTGAAAGTGTGCATATTCCTTGTAGATTTTGTATTGTGTCTTTAAAAATGACAACAATTCCAAATCATAACCAGAAATTCAATTTTTACATTTTTTACTTTCTTGTATAATAAATTACAATTTTTTTAACACATCATGTACATTATATACCCTATTTATATGTGATATAAGACCCTTGAATCTTTAAAATTTTGGATCAATTTTGAAAAGTTCTTTAAATTTTTAAAGTTTTAGAATTCCAATTTTTTTAAGGCATGACTACTTTTGAATTTAGTTCATAGGTTTTTATCCTCTTAATTTTTTTCCCATCAAAATGCTTTTATTATATGATTCCTTTTGATAGTTCTTTGCAAAATTGACACTTTTTGATGCAATAAGTGTCGATTTTTAAATATCTAAATTCAATTTTACCTAATTTACCTAAAATTTTATCCAATGGATTTTTGGTTTGAATTCATTGACATTCATATGAATGAACAAACAACAACTTTTCATGATTTCCATGGTTTTAAATGGAAAAACATAAATATATTTTTTATTTTGCCTTTTTCTACAATCCAACACCTTTTTTTGATTGTTGGATGTGACTATGTAACCTTTTTCTTGCATTTTTTTGTTTTTTGGGAAAGAATTTGCGAAATTTATATGTATATTACATTTGGATTCATATTTTAATTTTTTTAGTAGTTTTTTTAAATGTTTGGGTTCATAAATACTAACACCATTTACTACTCCAACCTTCTTGGGATGTTTGTTATTGACGTAGGGTGTTGGCAAAATAAAGTAAACAATTTTTGCTCCTTGTCACACAAAAAGACAAGTAGCCATAAACAAGTTTTAATGTATTGAAATTAAAATGTTTTTTTATTTAATGATCAACATGAAGATAATCTTTAATTTTATCACAATGATCTTGATTTATTGCATATTTAATATGCATTCAAATAGATTTTTAAAAATAACCATATCTTTTCCCCTTCTTTTTAAACTATCCAAATGTGTAAAAGTAGGTGAAAGTAAATGAACTATTGAATATTCTCCATTTTCAGCATGATATAACTTTTAAATGTACTTGTATGTTCTCAACATTTAAATTTTATACTACAATACATCAAAATTCTAATGAAAAAATATGTTTAAACTCAATTTGACCAATCATTTTCAAACATACTTGTTATCTATTTTTATTGTACCAAAGTTTCTCAAATTTTGTAATCACCTCACTATAAACTCAAAGAAAAACACCATGTTTTGAATTATTATGTTATTCTAAACTATTTCAATCTACTTTCTTCTACTTGTGTCAAAAATAAGACCAATTTTTATTGCTTTTCTTAAATTACTTTTCTGTAACTTTAGCATGTTAAGAAATTGAAAAAAAAACACTAGAACTAAACCAACAGAACATTTATCTAATTTCCAAAGTAATGTAAAAAAAAAATGTTTTATGACATCTATAGCTACATGATATACATGTTCAAATGCCATGACTAAATGGATGGCATATACATATCATTAAAAAGAACATTTTCCTTTTAAATGGTTAGATATTCATGGATCATCTAAGTACAAAAGAAAATAATTTATTTGTTTTATTTATTTGTCATGTTGATAATTCCCAAACCATGGTACCTCTTGTCATGCTTTTAATATTATTTGAAAGACATCAATGAGTACATAAGTCCAATGACCCAAAGTGGTTTCATATTGTTTCAACCTACAATTTAGAAGTTATTGAATATCAAATAAATTCGTGACCAAACATTTAATAAAATCAAAACTAAAAAATTTCGGGAATTGAAGGTGCATTTTTGGTATTTTTGGAAATTCTTCAATGGGTATGATTTAATGGAAGTGATTTCATAATTTTTAGATTTAAGGTGAAAAGATACTAAATTTTGAATTTTTTTTGTCAATACAAATTAATTTTAAATATTTTTTTCACAATTGGGCTCTATCATCATGTTCATGATCAAATTTAGGCTAGTGGCACAAGCTACATTAATAACTATTTATCTATTTTGAAGGTTGTTTACTTTTTTATCACATTGAAATCTCCCAAACCACAATACCCCTAACCACTTTTTGGTACCATTAAAAAGCCCGCAATGAGTAAGGGTGGAAAGACATGTGGTTTAGTTATGTTTCGACCTCTAGTACAAGAATTATTGTATATTGAACAATTTTACCAATGAAAATTTAATAAAATCAAAACCAAGCACTACAATAAAATGTGTCCCTATATGCCAAATGATTTCACTAGATTTTGAGTGAATTCACTAGTCCCAGTGAATGGGACTTAATGTGAATGTAATGAATTCACTAGTCTACTAAACGGGACTAATAAACTACACCCACATTTTGTAATAATGAAGCATTTTAGGAAAATTGAGGCACACTTTTGGTATTGTAATTAGTAAGTGTTCAATAAATTGGATTTTATGGAAGTCATTTCATAATTTTTAAACATAAGATGCAAGAAATGTTGAATTTTGAATAATCTTTGTCATTAGCAATTCAATACGAATTCAACAAAATCAAAACTAAATTTATTAGAATTCACATTTGAGTAAATGACACAAGCCATGTTAATAACAATGACAACCAAAATGATGACCATTTACTTGTCTTGGCAAGAACCTTATTTTAAAAGTTACTAAATATGTATATGTGGGCACTCAATGTGCTCGCTCAACTGGGCAAACCAATCCCTTGCCAAAGAGATGCCTATATTGATCCCCAAGAAAGTAAAGGATTATTGATGAATCTATCTTTGGCAATATGGTGACTCGCATTTTTAGATTAGATTCCTTTCTTTGACCATTTGCCATCCCAATTGAATTTTTTCTTATGTAAGAGTTAAGATAATGGATATTTTGTTGCATCTTTATCATCTTTTCACTTTCCACATTTTTTAATAGGTATGTGTTTATATAATTTCAAAAGAGTCATAAAATTTCTCTATTTTCATCTTTTGTTTATTCATTTCTATCTTGTTTTGTTGTCATAGGTGTGATTAACCCATTTACTTTTGCCACAAAAGGTGTTTTTAGAATGCCCCACACACTCTATTTCCACCTCCTTTTTTTAAATATTTGCATATATCATTTTGAAAGGATTAATTTAACCACAAATGGAGTCCCCACTCCCTTTTGTTTTTGTTTTTGTTTTTAGGAAAATTGGTAGTCCAAATTTAAGGTTTCCAACTCAAGTTCACAATTACAAACTTTTTATTTTGCATGAACCTATATATTGTTTCTCCACTTGCTTTTACATATTATGGTACCCATGCTTGAAAAACATTTTTTCCTTGCATCCTTGATGATTAGCCACAACCCACCTTGGAAAGGCCTTGCTTCGTGAAAAGAGAAGGGCTCTATTGGATAGATTTGTACTCAACATATGGCATCACATTGTCATACTCATTTAAACTTGCACACATAATAGCACCCCCTTTAAAGATTGCCAAATGATATTGGTGATAAATTTCCAATACAAATGCCTATTGGAAACATTCTGAGCTTCAAGTGTGCTACCTAATTTTTCATTACTATGTCCAAATACTAATAAAACTCCATAAGGCATGTAATTTAAATGAAAAACATGACTACTATTTTTTGGACACATGTTATCACATACATTGGTAGAATTGAAAACAAAGTGGAACTTGGTTTGTCTATGTTTTGAATCATATAATACATTACATGATACTTGTAGCTTTAAAGAAATTGATGGTAGAAATAGATGGATATCCACTTGCAAAGATTTAGAGTTTTCACTCCAACAAAATGCACCCCTAATCACCACGTGATTTCATTGGATTTTGAATGAATTCACTAGCCCCAGTAAACAGGACCTAGTGGGAATTTAATGGATCTTCACTAATCCACTAAATGGGGCAAGTGAATTACACCCACATTTTGTAATAATGTTTGTGGAATGTACATATGTACAATCCATTAGGTCTTCTTACCATGTGATTGGCATGAATTTAGAACTAATCAATCAAATAGTATTAAAAGTTCAGTTGATACTAATTTTGACAAAGTTATCATTGATTTATCAAGGACATGGTTCTTCCTTTTGGGAATCATAAAAATAGTGCATCTTAAAATAAGAATTCAAAGTGTTTAATAAAATAAACTATTTACTTAAGTGAAGAATACATGATCATTGCTTTTCATAAGCATGTGCATGCTGCCACTTACACTAGAATGAATATAAATAAAAACAAAGCAAAATTTGGGTTCTAATGTTTTGGATCATATAACACCTTATTTGAACTTTTGCAATCTTGAAAAAACACACACATAAATTAGTTGAATCCATAAGGTATTTTTGCTATGATTTTCACTATCAAAGAAAATTCAAATTCAAATTTTCAATTAACATTAGAAATAGTCTAGGGTGAAAGCACATTAAGGTGTAACACTTATAGGCACATGTGAAAGTCCATAATTGCATAAATTAACATAGCAAAGGTAGTGTGAAAACAAGATACTTTGAATCACACAAGTAATTTTACAAGTTATCATTAGAATTTTATTATAAAAAACATTTCAACCTTAGTTTACCTTATGGAAAAATTAAATTTTAAAAATAAGTTTCTAAAATATTATTTTTATCAAATAAAGGACTTAATAAGAAGAAAACCAAAATTCAAGGTACATAAAAAAAATTGGTCATCTAACTTTTGAAGTTATAATTTTCAACAAAGTCTATCTAAGACATTATTTCCCCTTTTATTATGTTCTAGATAGACAACATTTTTTTTTCCTTGCCACATAATCACATGGTTATGAATGATGAATTCCCTCATCTTTAAAAGGAAAAATGTTAGGAATTCCATGGGATTGGTCAAGGGGGTCTAACATTTTTATTTCTTTTGGTTCTTTAGCCTTGGTGTTCCTTGCAAAAAACTTTTCAAAATGCCACTATGTCATCCTATTCATGTTGGCAAAACCTATTTTTTTATCACATAATGGTAATTTTTGGAAATCACAACATTGACACTGACCCTAAATGCCTTGCAACTTTTTAAATGTTCACCCTCCTATCAAGGACACAATATCTTCTCCCGTAATTTTAAGCTTGCTTTGCAAGTGTGTTGGTTGGTTTGATAACTAATATTTTTTGTGCCCACAAATTTAATGTTCAAATTAAGGATTCCCACAAATAGTTTTGCAACCACAAGAACACTTAAAATCATCACCATTGTGTAGAACCAATGCACACATTTTGCAAAATCCAACTTTAATTTCAATCATTTTTAGTGATACTTACAACAAGTGTTGAACCTTTTGATTCTTGACAAAATAAGGCTTCAAGTTTGAAAATGATGTCAACCCAACCTCAATGTCTTGGTGTTGTGATTTGAACATGGTGAAAAAGTAAAGCTACATATACAACAAACTTGTACAATTAGGACTTAAGGAAAAAAATTCAAGTAATCTATCAAGAAACACAAAAGATATTTTTTAAAAACACTAATATATGAAAAAAATCAAAATATTATCATATTAGGAAACAAAAAGAATTAGGACTAATTATACTAAGAAAAAACTCAATGAAATTCAAGAAACTTAAGGAAACAAGAGAAAAAAGGGAACCTCAAAAAACATGTACAAATATTTCAAAGGAAATTTAGGAAACATGTATTAATAACTCAAAGACTATTTAAGAAAACCCATAGGACTATTTCAAAGGAATATGCATGAGCATTGAGTAGATTAAGGAACATGCAAAAGATACATACAAATTTTTGAAAGAAATGTCAAGAAACAAATGGGCTTGTACAATTCAAAGGAATTCAAAAGATTCATAGGATAATTCAAAGAATATTCAAGAAAGTTATATAAATCCTCAAAAAAACATTAGGAAACATTTCTACATGAGACAAACAAGATATTTTAAAATGATACTTATTGAAAAATTTAAAAGTACATTTCAAAGAAACATCAAGAAATACTGAAATAAGTTTTTAGTTCTTACTTGCATGTTTAAATTGAACCATAGGTTAACAAGGTGATCTTGAATTAGAAGATAGATTAACATGTGAATTCTTCTTTACATTTTAAAAAAATCTAAAAGTTATAAGCATTAATTCTACATGTGCAAAGTACAACTTAAACATTTAAAGTACTTAGCGTGCTTATAAAAGCTTTGCAATGTAAATTGTTCTATAATAGACTCCAAAGCTTCATAAAAGAACCTTGTTTATACCATGGTGTAAACAACACTTGAAATTATAAAAGAAAAAGAAAAAAAATTGAAAGTACTTGAAATTCAAAAAAATGACCAAGATGTTGTTCAAAAGTCTATTGATGAATCAATTTCCAAACTAACTCATGTTTTAACTATCAACCATTTTAAAATGATTTCCTTCACCTCTTTTGATAGAGAATTTGATTGTTGTTTTCAATTTCCCTTTGCCCATTTTTTTCTTCAACTTGAGCATCTAATAATTATCATCACTTGGTAGCCCTTTTCCTGGTTTTTCTCTTAAATCTCACACGGTTTGAAACCACTTTCATACTAATACTTGCTTCTAAAGTCACCACCAGTTGCCTCAACAACATTCTTAACTACATACCTATTTTTCCCAAGCCCATATTTCAAACCATCCGATGCAAATGTTAAACTATCACAAGCAATTACACATTGCAACATTTTTTTCAATTCATGTAACAAACTCAAGCATGATAAGTTTTAACAAAGGTTGCTCAAGTAAGAATGTGGCTCTAGTTCATTAAAAGTTTCATTAACCATTTGGGTGAAATCATCATTAATTCACTAGACTATAAACTTAGTTAATTCATCATGTTTATCAATGATCAACAACGAGTTAGTATGGACAAATGAATTCATTAACATACGATCAAATAGGAAATTGATATGTGGTAATATAATTAAGTTTTTTTTTTCCATATATTATATGGTCAACATACGTTTGTTGGTATTAAGGTTTGAACCTTAGTTCCCAAGGAGACAATCTATTGTCTTTGCCAACCAACTAGCATTTAACATTGTATCATGCTTTGTTAAAATTTGAATATAACACAATTACACCAAATTGTTTTACAAATCAAACTTTGAAACGTACTTTCTTTCTCATACTTGTTCAAACGTAACAAATGAAAACTCATTCTTGAAGTTTTTCTAAAGTATACACATGCATTAAAATAAAGATATCACATTTCGTCACAAAGGAAAGGATTTAATGACAATATTTGTAAATAAATCTTTTTATAATGAACTTTGAAATCTTTCTTTTGCCTATGCAAAACATTTATCGCTAACATGAATCAAATGAAAATGTTTTTTTTCATATTTTGAAATTTTATTTTATTTTTAAATTTTTCTTAATTTTTTAAAATATTACATTACAAATTTGAAACTATATTATGTCCCAAAAACACTAAAATAATTTGATTATTTCATTTTTATGTATTGTTTACTAAATGCCAATTATGAAATATAATATAAGTCATTCATTAAATACAATTTATCAACATATAATAACATTATGTTCAAAACCTTTCAACATACGCAATGTATTATGTATATGATAATAATAATTTTTGAAATATATATTAATATTAAATTTTATATTAAAATGAACTATTTGATTTTACATTATGAAGATTAAATTTTCATCTTGTTTTTTTTCTTAAAATTTTTTAACATTTTATCAAATGTAGTCTCAAAATAAAATATAAATTTTTGTTCGAATTATACGTAAGAAATTCTTATTTAATTAAATTTAATTTTTAAAGAACAATCATGTAATATATCATATTTTAACCAATTGCTGCACTAAAAGGTTATAATAAATCATAAATAATTTCATACATGAATAATGATTACACTCAAGATTAATGAATAATTATGAAATTTTATTCAAGATTGAAATAATAATTTTAATAATACAAAAAATCACCTTGGTGAATTAATTTGATTACAAGTGAACATGATGATTGTATAATGATTCAAGTTTCAAATGAAGTGAATGAAACAAGGGTATGGTAATTTATTCATTTTTAAAGTTGCTTAGAGAATTGCGTTAATGAACTAGACCCAATTTTTGTAATAATGTTATTTCAAAAAAATTCAAACATAAGCTTTTTGACCTTTAAACTTTTATGATTTGATTAATCATGTGAACTTAAGATAAGATGTCAAATGTATCTTGTGCCAAATCTTTTTGCATCAATGTAAGTCAAATCCCTTTGTTCTTTAACAAAAGAAATATCTTGGTCTAATTAATCATTCCTTTATTATAATAATAAAACATTCTCTTGATATTCAATTTGTTGCTCCAATTGAACATTCCTTAACTGTTCCAATCAAATGTCTTCTTCATTCCTTTTATGCAAAGCCCAATTATCTTGCCAATTTCGTGTGTTTTTTAATTAATCTTTGGCCTTTACAATTAAATGTTTTTTTATTTTTTTCTCTAATAGTCTTTCTTGTTCATGAATGGGCCATGACATGATTACTGGAAAGAATCGTGTTTTGAATCAATCATTTAAATCAAAAACTTCCATGGGTTGCAATCTTCCAAACCCAACATTCAAAGTTGTAAAATGATGTTGTTTGTTAAGGTTCTACACAATCTACCACACATAAAGGTTAATCATTTGACAAAGCTTGATAACAGATAATATTTTCAAAGAAAAGCAACCATGAGCATGGAAAATAAAGGTTTAAATGAAGTACACCTAAACTTTGGAAATATTCTGAAGTTGTCCATCATCTTCACCCCATAGAATCCACCACCCAATGGTTATAACATACATTTTGAATATCAATCCATTTTGATGCACATAATGTAAAGTATTTTTTTTAAAAATCCATTTCTTTTAGCTTACATATCACCATTTACAAACCCTAAGGATGCACATCCTTTGACACTTTGAAGACCAACATATCTCCAATGGACAATTTACCTATGCAAAACTAAGGGAACGACTCCAACACAAATTGAAGTTTAGGTTGGACTAGAAGTAAATTAAAAGATAGTTTGGAACCATTCAACAATAATTTTGAAATGTCCTCAAGAACATCATGAACAAGCATATTCTTGAAAACTAATGACAATAACTTATAATCACAATGATGAAATATAAGAAAACTATAATGATTACATTTTGATTGAACATCATTGAGAAACATATAAGCATTACAACATGTATCTGTCAAACCTATTAATGATCTTGTAGTTTCAAGATGGATTGTTACACCCAAATTAATCAATGAACTTACACTTAAAAATATTTGTGCATGAAAAATTTATAGCCAAAACCTTATGGATAAAAGAATCTCATTTCATATTAACGATGAAAATCAAACATAGACATGATTATTGAACTAAACCCGTAGATCATAAAAAATGACCTAAATTACAAAATCAAGATGGACAGTCTAGATGAACCTTAATGCAAGTTCATTTAAGGTCTTACATAGTAATCTCAATGAATTTTGTCACAAATTCCTACCTATGTGAATGATATTATTTTTATCCCAACACATATTTCAAATTCAAAATTTTTAATTGAGTATGTCCCAATAATTTTAATAAGACTTTGAAAGGAAAACATTGTCAAAAGATGTAATTTTTATTCATTTTCTTACAACCCCAAAATATTTTTAAATCACACATAAGTAATTTTTAAAAATATATTGGTA